>OKTF01000011.1_pt1 | contig 143226 bp, 132 predicted proteins | sample 1606461 | NCBI WGS metagenome assembly OKTF01 (sample SAMEA3879599, study PRJEB24766) | human gut metagenome | biome: human-associated habitat; feature: feces | place: USA | collected 1985/1987 | reverse complement strand
CCAAAGCCTCTCCCTTTCGGGAGAGGTGGCACGGCGAAGCCGTGACGGAGAGGGTCTGCTCCTCCTCCCAAATTTTTTTCAAAATTTTTTACTTTCCGTGCAGGAGACAAGCCCCTTGCTTCGTGTTAGAATACAGAGGGGAACGCAAAGCACCCGCAAAGCGAGCCTGGCGAGCCTCTGCCCCCAACCGTACAGAAAGGAGGCCGTGCAGGCATGACGAGCCTGGAATTCGGCGCAATGGTGCGTCAATATCAGAACCTGGTCTACACGGTCTGCCACCAGCTGGTACCGGATGAGCAGGAAGCCCAGGACCTAGCCCAAGAGACTTTTCTCTCCGCTTGGCGTGCCATCGACCGTTGTCCGCCCGGATACGAAAAGCAGTGGCTGGCCCGCATCGCATCCAATAAAGCCAAGGATTATCTGCGCAGCGCCTGGGCGCGGCGGGTGTCCATACCCGGAGATGAGATGCTGTCTCTGCACACTGCCCCGCCCACCGACAGCCCGGAGCACCAGGTGCTGGAACAGATCAGCGCCCAGCAGCTTACCGATATGATCACCGGCCTGCGGGAGCCCTACCACACCCCCTGCTGCCTGGTGCTGCTGGAGGGATGCACTGCCGCTGAGGCCGCTCTGCGCTGCGGCCGCCCGGTAAAAACTGTGGAAGCCCAGATCTACCGGGGCAAAAAAATGCTGGCGCAACAAATTTTAGCCCAGTCCAATCCACCAGAAAGGGGGAACCCACCGGATGGAACTGTTCCAAAAAAACGGATGTCTGACCGAAGAAGGCCTTGACGCCCTGATCGCAGGCCAGCTGGATGAGCTGGGGCGGCTGGAAGCCGCCGAACATCTGGCCTACTGCAACTGCTGTCTGGACCGCTACACTGCCCGGCTGGAAACCCAGCCGCTGGAAACTGCGCCGCCCAAGGTGCAGCGTACCGTCATGAGCAGCATCTGGGTACGCATCATGCATAACACCTATGGACGCATGGCGGTGGCCGGAGTTGCCGCCCTGCTGGCGCTGAGCATCTGGCGCAGCGGAACACTGGATATCATCCTGGACCGCAGCAGTCAGCTGGATGTCTGGACTCCGCCTGCCCAAAGCCAGTCCCTGCCAGACGGCCCGAAACATCCTGACCCGATGGCGCAGCTTTACGACAAATTTACCGGTGCACTGGACGGCCTGTGGGGCCGGGGCAAAGGCCCCGATGCCCAGACCCAGCCCACCAGCGGCCATGACCAACCTCAAGACCAATCTAAGGGGGAAAATACACAATGAAAAACGGAATCCTGACTTTGATCTTTTCCTGCATCCCGGGCGCTGGTCAGATGTACCAAGGCTATATGAAGCGGGGCCTGTCGCTGGTGAGCATGTTCTGCCTGACCATCTTTTGTGGGATGCTGCTGCCGCCGCTGACCATCACCTGCCTGATCGTGTGGATGTACAGCTTTTTTGATACCTTCAACCTGCGGGCAGAGATCGGCGCCGGCAATGCCCCCCAGGACGACTACCTGATCCATATAGACTGGTACGACCGGCGGATGCGGCAGCTCCTCTCCGAGAGCCATAAGCTGCTGGGCTGGGGCCTGATCGCCACCGGCGTGCTCATCGCCTACCAGCAGGTCGTTATGGGCGTCCTGGATCAGCTGATGTGGAGCGGCGGGCACAACAGCGTTGCGTTCCGGGCATTTTACCTGATGATGGATCAGGTCCCCCAGGTATTGGTCTGCGTGGTGCTGATCCTCTGCGGTGTTTGGCTGGTGCGCGGCCCCCGCAGCGCACAGCGCCCCCCGGAGCAAGCCCCGGAAGAGTTCTGCAATTATACCGCCCCCTCTCAGACGGAGGACCCCTCCCCTGCAGAGGACCCTGCGGAGCAGGAAGCTCTGCGGATCATTCAGGCTGCAATGCAGCCTCATCAGGAGGTAGAAAACAATGACCGAGACGACCAAAACAACGACCAATCCGACGGTCAGTGAGCCTGCCGCCCCTAAGCGCCGGGTAGGCAGCCTGACACTGGGCGTATGCCTGATCCTTGCCGGACTGTTCTTTCTGCTGTATTACTTCTGGCCCAGCTTCAACTGGGAACTGGTGCTGAAGATCGCCCCGGCGGCAGGGCTGGTGGCTTTGGGTGCAGAGGTGCTTTACTTTACCGTGCGGCCTGGCCGCTGGCGGCTGGACTTCCTGTCCGTTTTAGGGTGTCTGTTTTTGATGGCCTGCTGCTTCGGACTTTCTTTCCTGCCCATGCTCACCGACCTGATCGACCCGGTCCGACAGCAGGAGCTGGATGTGCAGCGAGAGCAGTTCACCCGGGATGCCTACACCGCCTTTTCCGATGATGCACCCCAGATCCGCCTGCGGGATGTGGAAGGCTACCTGTCCTTCCATTCCTGGGCAGACAGCCCCAAGGTGGAGTACAGCACCCTGCGTGTGGAACTGCGGGGGCCGTATCAGACCCCGGAAAGCTTTGCAAAGGACTGCTACGCTTTGACCCAGTCCGCCCAAGACCTTGCCATTGTGCCGAACCAGCTGCTCTTTTTTGCAGAGGACGACACCCAGACCTTCCGGCTGGAGCTGGATGGCCCGGTGCAGCAGGACTGGACCCTGGAGGAGATGACCGCAGAGCTTTCCCATTCGGTCTACGAGGTGGAAGTTGAGGACACTGTGATCTATCCGCCTGCGGAGGAAGCCGAAATGGAGATCTATGTAATGACCTAAACAACCGAATGACCCAACCCCACATCCCCCGCCCTGATACAGAGCGGGGGATGTTTGCGTATCGGCTTTGGCGGGAGTATAATAAAAACAAAAAGGATGGTGCTGAAAGATGGAACACCGGATCGTAACGGCCGCTCAGATGAAGCAGATCGAGGCCAGCGGAGCTGCACACGGGCTCAGCTACCGGCAGATGATGGAGAATGCCGGCCAGGCTGTCTGGCGGGAGCTGGCCCTCCGCTGCCCGCAGCCCGGACGGCTGCTGGTGGTCTGCGGCAAAGGCAATAACGGCGGCGACGGCTTTGTGACCGCCCGGGCTGCGGCACAGGCTGGCTGGCAGGTATGGGTCCTGCTGGCCGAAGGGGAACCCCGCACCCCGGATGCGCAGGCCAACTGGCAGCTGCTGGCGGGTATGCCGGGGGTACAGCTGTGCACGCTGGACCCGCTGCCGGAGCACCCCTTTGCAGCCGTGGTGGATGCGCTGTATGGCACCGGTTTCCACGGGACGCTGCGGCCGCAGGGTGCCGCAGCCTGCGCCTTGCTGGAACACTGCCGCCGGGACGGCGCCCTGGTCTTTGCTGTAGACCTTCCCAGCGGATGCAATGCAGACACCGGAGCCGCCGCCCCCGGGGCGGTGCGGGCCGATGTGACCGTCACCTTTGACAGCCGCAAGCCGGTCCACTTTTCTGCGCCGGACCATTGCGGCCAGGTCATCTGCGCCGACATCGGCATACTGGACGCCTGGCACCCCTCTGCCCGATAGATCCGATCATAAAGCAGCCGTCCCTCTGGTGCAGTGCATCCGGCGGGACGGCTGCTTTTTTAGCAACAGGCAGGGCAGTTCTCCTATCCAGACAGAAAGCGTCCCTTTTCGCCCCAAAAACAGCCGGACGTCCTGGCTAAAACTGCGTTCTCCGGCCCATACTCCCTGCGATACGAACCACAGAAAAGGAGCAACGCTATGTCTGACCGTACCATCCGTTCCCTGACCGGCCGCGAGATCCTGGATTCCCGCGGCAATCCTACCGTAGAAGCACAAGTCACCCTGGCCGATGGCACCACCGCACGGGGCACAGCCCCTTCCGGGGCTTCCACCGGCAGCCGGGAAGCCTTGGAGCTGCGGGATGGCGAGCATGCCCGCTATGGCGGCAAAGGGGTGCAGAAAGCCGCCCAGAACATCCGGGCAGTGCTGGCCCCTGCAATCGCCGGGCTGGATGCTGCCGACCTTTACGCCGTAGATGGAGCCATGCGCGCCGCCGACGGCACACCGGACTGCTCCCGCCTGGGGGCCAACGGGATGTTGGCCGTATCCATTGCCGTCTGCCGGGCAGCCGCAGCCAGCCTGGGCATACCGGTATTCCGCCTGCTGGGGGGTGCCAACGCCTGCTGCCTGCCGGTGCCCATGATGAATATTTTGAACGGCGGCGCCCATGCAGCCAACAGCCTGGATACACAGGAGTTCATGATCCTTCCGGTCGGGGCGCCCAGCTTTCGGGAGGCGCTGCGCTGGTGCAGCGAGGTGTACCACGCCCTGGCAAAGCTGCTGCGGGCCAAGGGGCTGTCCTCCGCTGTAGGGGACGAGGGCGGCTTTGCCCCCGACCTTGCCAGCGATGAGGAGGCGCTGGAGCTGATCCTGGCTGCCATCCAGCGGGCAGGCTACCGCCCCGGCCGGGATTTTATGCTGGGGATGGACGCTGCCGCTTCCGAGTGGCGGGACCTGATCCAGGGCAGCGGGTTCTATCGCCTGCCCAAATCCGGCCAGGTGTACACCACCGACCAGCTCATTGCCCATTGGCAGACGCTGGCGGGGCGTTACCCCCTGTTGTCGCTGGAGGATGGATTGGATGAGGAGGACTGGTCTGGCTGGCAGAAACTGACCTCCGTTTTGGGCAACAAGCTCCAGCTTGTGGGGGACGATCTGTTCGTCACCAACACCCAGCGCATCCAGCAGGGTGTACAGCAGCAGGCAGCCAATGCGGTGCTGATCAAGCCCAACCAGATCGGCACGGTCTCCCGCACCATGGATGCGGTGCGGCTGGCCCAGCAGTCCGGATATGGCGTCATCAGCTCCCACCGCTCGGGTGAGACCGAGGATGTGTTTATTGCGGATCTGGCAGTAGGGCTGAACACCTGTCAGATCAAGACCGGCGCCCCCTGCCGCAGCGAACGGGTGGCCAAATACAACCAGCTGCTGCGGATCGAGCAGCTTTTGGGAACTGCTGCCATCTACCCCGGTTTTTCCACATTCAAAGTCCTGCAATAATTTGCCCGGCTCAGACGTATACAGGGCAGAACGGGCAGTTCCCGCCGCAACGAACAAGGCGGGCCCCGCAAAATCTCCTCTTTTGCAGTATGAAAGGAGTCCTGAATTATGTTTGAGTCCCTGTTTTTCTTTATTTCCGAGCTGCTGGCCCCCATCATGAACCTGCCGGGAATGCTGTGGGTCCTGTTGGAGCACTTTACCCTGTGATACACCCCCTGGCATAAAAACGCTGCCCCCGGCAAAAGCCGGGGGCAGCGTTTTTCTTTGTTTACAGGCCGATCTGCCGTTTTGCGATCTGCAGCGCATGGCGCAAGGGGCGGTAGGCCAGCAGCATCAGCACAAAATTGCCCGCACCGTGCATGACATCGTAGGGCAGGCCGCTGATCCACCAGCTCAAAGCAAAAGCCGGTGTCTTTGCCACCAGATACACGCCTGCACACAGCCCCCCAAAGCACAAGCCATAGATCCCGCTGAACACCGCCCAGCCCAGGGCATTGTCCATCCGGCGCAGCAGCCAGGTGAGCAGAGCCAGCAGGTACCACACATAGATGTACATGGCCCACCACAGTCCAAACCCGTAGAGGACCCCCTGCAGCAGCAAAAACACGGTGATGGCCGCCGGGGTCTCCCGCGGCAGCTCCAGTGTAAACAGCACGATCAGCAGGGTCACCGGCTCGATGTTGGGCAGGCCGCTCATAACCTGTTTACCCACCACCAGCAGCGCCCCCATCAGCCCGGCCAAGGCCAGGCGCAGGATCTTTTCCCGGCTGGAGGTCCGTTTACTTTGTGTAGGTGAAGGCATAGGCATCCCCATCCTGCAGCTGGATGTCCCCGATGCCCACCGTCGTGGCCTCGCCGGAAGCATCCGTCAGACACCACCAGGACTGATCCTTGTTGAAATCAGCCTTTACGCCGTTGACCTCGGTCGCAAAGCCGGCCTCGGCCTCCTCTGCGCTGATGAGGCCTGCCGCCTGCAGCGCCTCGGCCAGGGTCTGGCCAGCCTGCGCTTCCAGGGTAAACTCCTCGCTGGTGCCATCTGCATAGCAAACCGTAAATGCAGCATGGATCTTCTGCTCCGCTGCGCTGTCCGATGCTGCGGCGCTGACACTGGCAGGCTCGCTCTGGGCAGCGCTGGAGGAACTGCTCTCCGAGGAAGCCGCACCGCAGCCGGTAAGCAGCACAGCTGCCAGAGCAGCCGCTGCCAGCAGCACAGTCCAAGCGTGCATCCGTTTATTTTTTGCAAAATTCATAAAAAACTCTCCTCTCCATCTCTCGTGGATCTGGTGTGCTCCTGCTGTCCGGTACCCCGGCTTGCCGGGGCGCTGCATGCGCCCTTGCTCGGCTTACGGTGGCGGGACCGCGCGGGCCTTGCACCCGCTTCCCCGGTGGAGCCTGCTGGCTCCTGCGGCAGGGTCGATCATAGGGACGCTCTTGTCCCTTGCACCCGGCTTCTCCGGATGCTGGTCTATTTTATCACCCCTGCGCACAAAAGGCAAGAAAGACCCCTGCACTCCCTTCTGCCCGGCCCCCTGGCCCATGGATGAAAAAGAGCCGTCCACCCGCCATTTTTGTGGATAAAACGCAGATTTTTGCCCCTGCCCCTTGCAACGGGACGGGAGTTCATTGTACAATAAGGAAAGTGAGTTTTTTTGCGGGCATTTGCGCGTATTGGAGTACAGGAACAGAAAGGGAGACCCTACACTATGGCAACATCACAGATCAAGGTGCTGGCGCTGGATCTGGACGGCACGCTGACCAACGACGAAAAGAAGATCACCCCCCGCACCCGGGCAGCCCTGCAGGCGGCTGCCGCCCAGGGCGTGACCCTGGTGCTGGCCTCCGGCCGGCCGACCGGCGGCGTAGCCCCGCTGGCCAAAGAGCTGGAATTGGACAAGACCGGCGGATGCATCCTGTCTTACAACGGCGGTGCGATCCTGGACTGCCGCAGCGGACAGGTCCTCTACCAGAAACTGCTGGACCCGGAGCTGGTGCCCCAGCTGTGTGATTTTGCCGCCCAGCAGGATGTAGCCATCGTGACCTATGATGCCGAGCATATTCTGACCGAGCGCCCGGACGACCGCTGGGCGCAGTGGGAGGGCTTTACCAACCACCTGCCGGTGGTGGGCGTGCCGGATCTGGCCGCCCATGTAAACTTCCCGGTGCACAAAATGCTCATCACCCTGGACCCGGCCCGCCGGGACGAGGTCTGGGCGGCCGCCAAGGAGCGGTTCGGCACACGGCTGGACCTCTACCCTTCCAGCGCATTTTTCATCGAGGCTGTGCCGGTAGGCGTGGCCAAGGACGCCAGCCTGGCGGCGCTGCTGGCACATCTGGGCTTGGACCGGGGCCAGCTGATGGCCTGCGGCGACGGCCTGAACGACCGCTCCATGCTGGCCTTTGCAGGGGTCGGCGTGGCTATGCAGAATGCAGAGCCGCCGGTCAAAGCCGCTGCCGATTATGTGACCGAGGCCGACAACAACCACGATGGTGTTGCAGAGGCCATTGAAAAGTTTATCCTGCACTAAGAGAAGGAGAGGACACAGCAAGATCATGCCGCGGAATCTGGTATTATTTGACCTGGAGTGGAACATCGGCTACCAGCCGTACACCTTTAACTATCACGGGGTACAGCAGACCCTGCGGGGCGAGATCATTGAGATCGGCGCTGTAAAGATCGACGAGGATGCCAACGTGCTGGACACCTTCTCGATCCGTCTGCGGCCCCGCATCTTTCGCAAATTGCAGCATCATATCGCCAAGGTCACCGGCCTGACCCAGGCCGATCTGGACAAGGGCGAGCCCATCCTCCAGGGTCTGCGCCGCTTTATGAAGTGGTGCGGCCCGGATGCAGAGTTTGCCGAGTGGGGTCTGGACGATGTTCCGGTACTGAAGCAGAATCTGTTCCTGTGCAACATCGACGAGAGCCAGCCCACCGTCTGGTATGACCTGCAGCAGATCTTTTTGCGGGAGCACCCCCGCAAGGAGGGCGAGGGCATGACCCTGGAAAGCGTGGTCACCCGTCTGGGCATCCCGATGGAGCGCCCCTTCCATGATGCACTGAGCGACACGCTTTACACCGCCGATGTCTGCCGCCGGTTGGACCTGCGGGCTGGACTGGCCGCTTACCCCACCGAACCCGAGGCGCTGAAAGCCGCCCTGTGCCCCCCTCCAGGGGATTACCGGGATTTCCGGGTCTACCCTGGCTATGTAGAGCAATACGCCTGGCGGACCGACCCGGCTGTAGCACAGGTGCCCTGCCCGGAGTGCGGCGCCACGCTGGAACCGGATGAGATCTGGCTGAAAAAGGGCAGCAACAGCTGGTATACCCTGGCCCGCTGCCCCCATTGCCAGGGCAGCAGCAGCCCCTGCGGGCAAGGCGCTATGATCCGGTATAAGCTGGCCCGCCGGGACGGCCTGCATTGGAGCTACGCCCGCTGTGTGCAGATCCCGGATAAGGAACTGCTGGCCCGCTGGAACAAGCAGCGCACCCAGCAGCTGGAGCGGATGCGGGCCCGGGCCGAAAAGCAAGCCGAAACCGCCAAAGCCTGACCTGCCGCCCCTTCTGAAAAAATTTTACCGGTTTTATGCCGGGAAATGGCTTTCTGGTTCGTATAATAGAATAGACCGGCACGAAAAAGCTCAGATTTTGTTCATGGCCTTTTCATAGAAACCGGATATACTGGATATACTATGCCTCCCCGGCTGGGAGCAGGCAATGGGGGGCATCCGTTCCCCACTGGCACGGAAAGGAGAAGGGCGCACAGAATGCAAGGTACATGGATGCAATGGTTCTACCAGTTGGGTACGCTGGAATTTTGGCAGAGTCTGCTGGAGAGCTTTGGAAATCTGGGGCCTGTGGCCCCCATCGTGCTGGCCATGGTGGAGTCCTTCTTTCCGCCGCTGCCGCTGGTGGCTATCGTGGCGCTGAACGTTGCTGCCCATGGCGGACTGCTGGGCTTTGTGTACAGCTGGGCCGGAGTTGCTTTGGGCGGTACGGTCATGTTTTTGTTCTGGCGGCGCATCGTCAGGCGCTTCTTCTGGCGTGTCGCCTCCCGCTGGGACAAGCTGCAAAAAGCAGAGCGCTGGGTCAGCCGGTTCGACACCGCTTCCCTGTTTATGCTGTCGCTGCTGCCGTTTACCCCCACCTCCTTTATGCATCTGGCCTTTGGCATCTCGGATTTTGACGAAAAGCGCTATCTCATCACGGTGATGCTGGGCAAGGGCATCATGGTGGGGATGATGGCGCTGTTCGGACAGTCTCTGGTCAGCGCCTTAAAGAACCCGTTCTATCTCATCCTGGCGGTGCTGCTCTGGGGCGCCATGTACTGTGTCAGCAAATATTTTTGCAAAAAACACAACCTGGAATAAGAACCTTTTCTCCCCTGTACCGGGTCCGCCCGGTGCGGGGGTTCTTTATACAGAAAAAAGCTCCCGCTTTGCACAAGCGGGAGCTTTGCTTTATAAAGGGGATGTCTTACTGGGGCTGACGGCCCAGGTAAGCCAGAATACCGCCGTCGGCGTAGAGGATCTGGCCATTGACAAAGTCCGAGGCATTGGAGGCCAGGAACACGGCCGGGCCTACCATATCCTCTGCCTCACCCCAGCGGCCTGCAGGGGTCTTTGCCAGGATGAACTGGTCAAAGGGATGGCGGCTGCCATCGGGCTGGGTCTCACGCAGGGGGGCCGTCTGTGCCGTGGCGATATAGCCGGGGCCCATGCCATTGCACTGGATGTTGTACTCACCATACTCAGAGGCAATGTTCTTGGTCAGCATCTTCAGCGCGCCCTTGGCAGCAGCATAGGCAGAAACGGTCTCCCGGCCCAGCTCGCTCATCATCGAGCAGATGTTGATGATCTTGCCTGCACGCTTTTCGATCATATCCGGCAGCACTGCCTTGGAGCAGTTGAATGCACCGCCCACATGCACATCGATGACCCGCATAAAGTCGGCATGGCTCATCTCCAGCATGGGCACACGCTTCATCAGGCCAGCATTGTTTACCAGGATATCCACCGGGCCCACTTCAGCCTTGATCTTTGCCACCATAGCCTGCACAGCCTGCTCATCAGACACGTCCGCCACATAGCCATGTGCATCGATGCCGGCTTCCTTATACGCAGCCAGACCTTTTTCCAGGCTGGACTGGCTGGAGCAGTTGAAGCAGATGACAGCGCCGCAAGCCGCCATGCCCTGCGCAATGGAAAAACCGATGCCGTGGGCACCGCCGGTGATCAGAGCAACCTTGCCCTTGAGGTCAAATGCAGAAAGGTCCATGATTTCCTCCTTTTTGTTGGATACAAGTTAAATTTTTAGCAAGAAGCCCCGTACCGGGTATGCCGGTACGGGGCTTTTGTTGGTTGGTGTTTTATTAGCGCAGGTCGGTAGAGGCGATGTTGTCCATGTCGTCAAACTCCATGTTCTCGCCGCCCATTGCCCAAATAAAGGTATAATTTGAGGTGCCTACGCCGCTGTGGATGCTCCAGGACGGGCTGATGACCGCATCCTCGTTGTGCATCACGATGTGGCGGGTCTGGGTAGGCTCGCCGCACATGTGGAACACCACCTGCCCCTCGGGCAGTTCAAAGTAGGTATAGATCTCCATGCGCCGCTCATGGGTGTGGCTGGGCATCGTGTTCCAGTTGGAACCCGGCTCCAGCTCGGTCATCCCCATGCTCAGCTGGCAGGTCTTGAGCACATCCGGGTGGATGAACTGATTGATGGTGCGCTTATTGCAGGTCTCCACACTGCCCAGGGGGCGGTGGTTTGCATCAGCCATCTTGATCAGGCGGGTCTCGTAAGCGCAGTGAGCCGGAGCCGACACCATGTAGAACTTGGCCGGGTGGGCCGGATCTGCGGAGGCAAAGGTAACCTCCTTGGTGCCTTGGGTGATGTACAGGCAGTCCTTATAGCCCAGCTTGTACTCCACACCGTCGGCTACGACGATGCCCTCAGAGTCCTTGCCGATGTTGAACAGACCCAGCTCGCGCCGCTCCAGGAAGTAGTGGGTGCCAAAGTTAGCCCACACGTCGATGCCCTTATCGATGGACACCACCTCGTGCACCGGCATGCAGCCCAGCGTGACCATACGGTCCACATGGCTGTACACGGCCACCACCTCATCGGCCTTGTACAGGCCGGTGATCAGCATCTCATCCCGCATCTCCTCGGTGGTATAACGCTTGAAATCCTTCTGGTTGCAGGAATAGCGGATCTCCATTTCGGGGTCCTCCCGCTTAGCGCTGGATACGGCCGGAGCCGTCGCCGCCGGCCAGCTTCTCGACCTCAGCAACAGTCATCATGTTGTAGTCGCCCTCGATGGTGTGCTTCAGAGCAGAAGCAGCAACAGCAAACTCAACAGCATCCTGGGTGCTCTTGCCGTTCAGCAGAGCGTAGATCAGGCCGCCGCCGAAGGAGTCGCCGCCGCCCACGCGGTCGATGATCTTCAGCTCGTACTTCTTGGAGAAGCAGTACTCGTCGGAAGCAACATCGTACAGCATAGCGCTCCAGCCGTTCTCAGAAGCGTTGTGGCTCTCGCGCAGGGTGATAGCCACCTTCTCGAAGTGGAACTTGTCAGCCAGCTGCTTAGCAACGCTCTTGTAGCCCTCGTGGTTCAGGGTGCCGCCGTAGATATCGGTAGCCTCGGCCTCGATGCCGAACACGTCCTTTGCGTCCTCCTCGTTGGAGATGCAGACGTCCACGTACTCGCACAGCTTGGTCATAGCCTCGCGAGCCTCGGCACGGGTCCACAGCTTGCCGCGGTAGTTCAGGTCGCAGCTGATCTTCACGCCGTGAGCCTTAGCAGCCTTGCAGGCCTCCAGGCAGATCTCCACGACATTTGCGCCCAGAGCCGGGGTGATGCCGGTGAAGTGGAACCAATCCACGCCCTCGAAGATCTCATCCCAGTTGAAGTCAGAGGGCTGAGCCAGCTGGATAGCGCTGTTAGCACGGTCATAGATGCAGACAGAGCCGCGCTGAGAAGCGCCCTTCTCGTTGTAGTAGATGCCCACACGGTCGCCGCCGCGGACGATCATGCTGGTGTCCACACCGTAACGGCGCAGGCTGTTGATAGCGGCCTGGCCAATAGCGTGTGCGGGGAGCTTGGTGACGAAAGCAGCATCCAGGCCGTAGTTAGCCAGAGAAACTGCAACGTTGGCCTCGCCGCCGCCGAAGGTGAACTCCAGGCTGTTAGCCTGGACAAAGCGCTCGTAGTTGAACGGCTGCAGACGAACCATCAGTTCGCCAAAAGTAACGACTTTCATTGTGGTATTCTCCTTTTAGTTGAGTGTTTTATATATCCCTGCCGCAAAGCAAAAGTACCTTTGCGGTGCGTGGCGGATGCGGGGGCAGATCAAGCCTGGACCAGGTGGAAGGCAAAACCTGCGATCTCGTCGGCGAAGTAGCAGGCAATGGTCTTGCCGTTCTTCACGACCTTGGAATCCAGGTCGAACTTCACGCCGCGCTGAGACAGGTGGTAGACAGCACGATCCACGTTGTTGCAGCCGATGGCGATGTGGCCATGGGTGCCGCGGCCGGGCTTCTTCATGATCTCGAACTCCTTCTTGCCCACGAAGATGCTGGAGTTGCCGGGAGCGACCTTCATGTTCAGCAGGCCGCCGATCAGCTCAGCCACCTTCATGGCCTCAGCCTCGTCAGCGGTGTTGATGCCGATGTGCATCAGCTTCAGGCCCAGCATGGTGTCCACGGCCTCCTTGCTCTGCGCAGTGATCTTAGCCCAATCGCCGGCCTTGATCACGTCGCTCTTGCACATCCAGGTGCCGCCCACGGCAAAGATCTGGTCATAGCCCAGGTAATCGTTGACGTTCTTGGCATTGACACCGCCGGTGCACATCCAGCGGGCACCCTTCAGGGCTGCGCCGATGTTCTTCAGCATATTCACGCCGCCGTTTGCCTCAGCGGGGAAGAACTTCAGGGCCTCGCAGCCCATGTTCATAGCCTGCTGCATCTCGCCTGCGGAAGCGGTGCCGGGCATCATGATGCCGCCCTTGTCGATGACGTGCTTGCAGACCTCGGGGTCAAAGCCGGGAGCAACGATGAAGGATGCACCAGCAGCCATAGCACGGTCAGCCTGCTCGCAGGTCAGAACGGTGCCAGCGCCCAGCAGCATCTCGGGCATCTGCTCGTGGATGATGCGGATGCACTCCTCAGCACATGCAGTGCGGAAGGTGACCTCCGCAGCCGGCAGGCCGCCGTCCGCCAGAGCCTTGCACAGGGGCAGAGCTTCGTCTACGCTGTTAAAAGCAATAACAGGGATAATGCCGATCTGATAGACCTTTTCTACGATGGGATTCATAACGCATTTCTCCTTTATGATCAAACTCGGTGGTTCCGGGGCGGCCGGACCGCTCTGGGCATAGCGCCCCCACGGCACGCTTGTAATATTAGTATAATTCACGGAGGGGGGCTTTGGTAATGCTCAACAAGCACAATGTTTGTATGTTCAACTTGTATACATTGCACAAAATTGCAGCACGTAATCCAATAACTGGAAATTTTAGCGTACCAGCACTAGCTTTTCAAACAATTCCGCTACTCCGTCCGCATCACAATCCGCCTGGCTGACGTAGTCTGCCAATGCTTGGATGGACGGCATAGCGTTGGCCATGGCAGCGCTGACACCGGCTTTTTCCAACAGTGCGCGGTCGTTCTCGCTGTCGCCCACCGCCATGGTCTCGCTGCGGGGGATGCCCAGCTGGTCTGCCAGCGCCAGCAGCGCCTCGCCCTTGTCCACCCCTTGTGCAGTGACCTCCACATTATCCGGGGAGCCCTGTACCACTTCCACCCCTTTCAGCTGGCGGAAAGCAGGCAGCGCCGCCTGTGCTTTTTCCGCACTGCCAAAGAACAGGCAGAATTTTTCAATGGCGTGGGCCTCCCGGGACATCCATTCAGCTAAATCCGGCACCACGGTAAAACGGCCGTCATAAGGCTGGTCCGCTTCGGTAGAGCAGTGTCGTGCCATCCGCGCCGCAGCCAGATCCTGACTTTCCCGGTCCTTGATGGCTCGTCCATCGCTGAAAACGGTCAGCTCCCCTTCGTACTGTTGGCACAGCCCGAATACCTCCCGGGCTTTCTGCGGCGGGAACAGCCGCTGGAGCAGACAGACCGGCTGGGTGATCTGGCGTTTTTCCGCATCGGCATAGCGGCTGTAAACGGAGGACATGGGCTCGCTGCCCAGGTCCCATACCGCAGCGCCGTTGGTGGTAAGTACATACCGCACGCCCGGCAGCTGCGCCACCTCGGGCGGCAGGGTCGCCAACGCCCGGCCGGTCGCAGGCACCACCACTACCCCCTGCTGGCTGGCGGTCAGGACCGCCGAACGAGTGCGGGGGGTGATCTGGCTGCGCCGGTTCAGCAGCGTGCCGTCCAAATCCAGCGCCACCAGGCGCACGGGTCGTATAGGTTCTGACATAGTCATTGCTCCTTCCAAAAATGATAAGGGATATTTTATAAAGAGGATCGGTCGATCAAAAAGCTCTGCGCTGCCGCCAAAGCCGTGAGGGAGGGGACGAACCCTCTCAGTCGCCTACGGCGACAGCTAGTTTTCCTTTTTGTCGCCTGGCGGGAGAGAGTCGCTTCCGGGACGAACCCTCTCAGTCTCGCTGCGCTCGACAGCTCTCCCGAAGGGCGAGCCCTTGGCAGAGAGGGAAAGTCTCATCCTTATAGGTCAACTACTAGAAGAAGCTAACTTGTAACCCCAAAAACTTTACGCCCTTGCCAAAGCCTCCACCTTCGGGGGAGGTGGCACGGCGAAGCCGTGACGGAGAGGGTCTCCCAATCGGAGATATCCGCTGGCTCAGCGGAACGTCCCGCTTATAGCGTGATTTTTAGAAGATGCAAAAGCAAGGATGCAGGACTTCCTGTTTTTATGAATACTGTACCGGAGCAGGTTCCTTATTCCCCAGTATAACATAGTCGGCCCTGCAAGAAAAGCGAAAGATTTTGGCCGAGATGTCACAGCGGCAAACGCACCGCAGAGGGTATAATGCGTTGATTTGTACGTAAACCCGTGATAAAATAAAAACAAAACCGTGCCGTGAAGGGAGGGAAGCGTTTATGGAAAAAGAAAAAAGAAGGAAGCTGCACCTGGTCTTATATGGCTGTGCGATCCCTGTCAGTCTGTTTGGACTATATTCCTTTGCCTTTGATCGGGATGGCAGCCCAGGGCGGAAAACGCTCCGGACCGTTATTACTTTGGGGTGGCTGACATCTGTTGTTTTGGGCTTTGCAGAAAACCTGAAAAAATAAAGGTCACGCATTTTTTGCAACTCAGTTACGGAAAAACGCCCGGAATGGTGTATAATAGAACGGTAAGACCGATACTCTGCCCACAGGATGGGCTGCTGATAGAGCGGCATCTGCGCCGCAGGAGGTTCCTATGTCCAAGGTCGTTATTGTTGGTTCTGGCCCGGCAGGTGTGTCTGCCGCTCTGTATACTGCCCGTGCAGGAGTGGAGACCACCGTCCTCACCAAAGGCCCCGGTACGCTGGAGCGGGCGGAGCGGATCGAGAACTACTATGGCTTTGCTGAGCCGGTCACCGGGGCAGAGCTGGCCCGCCGGGGCATCGAGGGCGCCAAAGCCGTGGGTGTGCAGTTTGTTCAGGCCGAGGCGGTGGGCATCACCTATACCGACCGCCTTACCGTGGAGACGCTGGACGGTCAGTGGCCCGCAGATGCGGTGATCCTGGCCACCGGCGCTTCCCGGGCTGTGCCCCGCATCCCTGGTCTGACTGCGCTGGAGGGCAAGGGGGTCAGCTACTGTGCCACCTGCGATGCCTTTTTCTACCGGGGCAAGCAGGTCACGGTGCTGGGCAGCGGAGAGTATGCCCTGCATGAGGCGCAGACCCTGCTGCCGGTGGCGGCACAGGTCACGGTGCTGACCAATGGCGAGGCCCCGGCGGCGGATTTCCCGCCGCAGATCACGGTGCGCACCGAGAAGATCGCCCGCCTGGAGGGGGAGCAGCGGCTCTCCGGCATCCAGTTGGACAGCGGCGAGATCCTCCCCGCCGACGGCCTGTTTGTGGCGCTGGGCGTGGCAGGCAGCACCGCCCTGGCCCGGAAGATCGGCGCCGCGGTGGAGGGCAACCGCATCCTGACCGATGAGCGGATGATGACCACGGTGCCTGGCTTGTTTGCTGCCGGTGACTGCACCGGCGGTCTGCTGCAGGTGGCCAAGGCCGTCTATGAGGGGGCGCTGGCGGGTACAGAAGCCGCAAAAGCGCTGAGAAAGGGTGAGTTCTGATGCTGGATACAAAACAGCCCTGCCGTGCCCGGCCCGGGTGCCTGGCCTGCGGTTTCCCGTTCTGGTCCAAGCTTACGGCAGACCAGCAGGACGCTCTGTGCCGCGCGACCCGGCCGGTGCAGTACCCCAAGGGGGCGCGGGTCCATAGCCCGCTGGAAAGCTGCGTGGGCATCCTGCTGCTGCGCTCCGGTCAGCTGCGGGCCTATATCCTGTCGGAGGACGGACGGGACATTACCCTCTACCGGCTTTTTGCCGGGGAGGTGTGTATCATGTCCGCTTCCTGCGTGTTGGATTCGGTCAACTTTGACCTGTATATCGATGCGGAGGAGGACACCGAGGCATACTGCATCGGGGCGGGCGCCTTCCGCAGTCTGATGCAGCAGAATGTGGAGGTGCGCTGCTACGCCTATCAGATGACGGCGGAGCGCTTCTCGGATACCATGTGGACCATGCAGCAGATCCTGTTTATGAGCGCAGACCGCCGCCTGGCGATCCTTTTGACCGATGAGCTGGCAAAGACCGGCGGCGACCAACTGAGGATGACCCATGACCAGATCGCCCGCTATATGGGCAGCGCCCGGGAGGTGGTCAGCCGCCTTTTGAAGTATTTTGCCCAGGAGGGCATCGTTTCCCTCTCCCGGGGCGGGCTGACCGTGTTGGATAAGCCCCGGCTCAAGCGCATCGCGCAGGGGGAGAAATAAGCCTTTGCAAGCTGCTTTTTCCACAAGCAAACTACTTTTGGTGGAAAAAGCAGCGGTTTTTCTGCAAAAAGGCCGGGGGCCCTTTCCCGCAAGAAAACAAAAAGCGCCGTGTGAGAACACACGGCGCTTTTTTGTTTCTTAGCCCTGGCAGCCCTGCTCCTCCCAGTCGCCAAAGTCCTTGGGGTCGGCGATCTTGGAAGTGTCGAAGTTGCCGTTCTCATCGGTGGGGGCCACAGCGGGGCCTGCTTCCACCGGGTTTACGATGGGGGCATCGGCGCAGGCGGGGCCGTCGGCCTCCGTGGAGGGGATGGTCACAGGCTGTGCCTCCGGCTCAGCGGGGGCCTGCTCCGGTGCTGCCTCTGCGGGGGCAGCTTCGCCCTCGGCATAGGCGGCGGCGGTCTTTTCTGCCTCGCTGGGGTCGGTCTCGGCCTCATCGGGGAACTCCACTGTCTCGACCTGCAGGGGGTCCTTCTTGCGGGTCAGCAGTTTGTCCAGCGCCAGGATGGCAGCGCCGGTGGCGGCCACAGCCGCAGCAGCGCCCAGAACACGGAATAGGACTTTCATCTTAAATACCTCCTTGAAGAACGGTCAGAGAGGGGGACTCTCCACAGCAGCGGCAGCCGTGTGGCAGCCGCAGGGAAACAAATTACGAGAAGGTCACCACGTCGTCCGCAGGCTTTGTGCCCGGCTCCACGGACAGTGCGGTCAGCACCGGGCCTTTGCCCCGGTAGATGTTGTGGAACTTGTAGCCCACCTTGGCGGTCAGGGTGATCCAGGAACGCTGTTCCAGGGCCTTGTAGCCGTCGTAAACACAGGGGAAGCCCACAAACTGGATGTCCTGCACGCAGCAGGTCATGGCGAATCGGCCGGGGACAAAACTGTTTTTGCCGGCCCGGTTGGTCTGGCATACCTGCGCCAGGAAACGCACCGTCTTGCCGGCGTATTTCTCCGGCTCGTCCTGGCAGTCCATATACCAGATGCCAAAATCTTCGTCCTGGATCTCGATGATGGGGGCGTTCAGGTCAAAGGGCAGCGGGTCGGGGATGTCGTCGTAAGCTACGCTGCCGTCCGCAAACTCATAGGCGATATCGCACTTGCGGGAGGCCTGGCGCACCAGCTTGTGCAGCTCCTGCCGGGCGGCGTCGTTGTTCACGGCCTCGGCACGGTTGAACACCACCAGCTCGCTGCGGGCCAGCTTGTCCAGCATCAGCCCGCGCATGGCGTTATCCCGGGAGTAGGTCAGGGCGGTGGTGCCGTCGGCAGTGGCGATGCACTGGTATACGATCCAGTTCTGGGGCAGGCCCTCGGCCAGCTGCTGCATGGTCCACATACCGTTGTACTCGATCACCACCCGTCCGGCGTCCGCCTGCTTTTCCAGGCGGGTCAGGTTCTGGGGGTTCAGCTCCGAAACATCCTCCAGCACCGACACCGTCACGCCGGGGATGGCGAATTTCTCCGGGGCGTATTCTTCCTCGCCCTCTTCGCACACCAGCAGCAGGGTCTTGTCGCCGGAGTCGAAGTTGGGGTCCTCAAAGGTCTCCTGGATGAACTTGGTCTTGCCGCTCTCCAAAAAACCGACAAACAGATAAACAGGGATCTCTCTTGCCATAGCAGGTGCTCCTTCCCTCAGCAGCCGAACAGTGCCGCAATGGCGGCTTCGTCCAGCTTGGAGCCGATGACCACCAGCTTGCCGCCGATGTCTGCATTGTGGGCGCGCACCTCATGCTCGCCGGGCACATAATCGAACTCCAGCCAGCCGTCGGCGCCGCCGTCCACGATGCCCTTGGAACGCAGGATCATGCCATACTTGCCGCTGTCCAGCTCCTCCAGGGCGTGCTCGATCTCGGCCTTGCTGAAGCGGCGGGCCGTCTCGACGCCCCAGCTGGTAAACACCTCATCGGCGTGGTGGTCATGATGATGACCGCAGCAGCACTCACCGTCATGGTCGTGGTGGTGCTCATGCTCGTGGTCGTGACCGCAGCAGCACTCACCGTCGTGGTCGTGGTGATGCTCATGCTCGTGGTCATGGCCGCAGCAGCACTCACCGTCGTGGTCGTGGTGGTGCTCATGCTCGTGGTCGTGGCCGCAGCAGCACTCACCGTCATGGTCGTGATGATGGTGCTCGTGCTCGTGCTCAGCGTTAGCCTGGGCGGCCATCGCCACCAGCTCCGCCTTGAAATCGGACTGGGTGGACATGGCCTTCAGGATCTGCTCGCCGGTCAGGTTGTTCCAATCGGTGGTCACGATGGTGGCGGTGGGGTTCTTCTGGCGCAGCAGGGCTACGGCAGCTGCCACCTTGTCCTCCGGGGCGGTCTGGGTGCGGCTGAGCAGGATGCAGCTGGCATGGCTGACCTGGTCGTCGTAGAACTCGCCAAAGTTCTTCATATACAGCTTGACCTTGTTTACGTCTGCTACGGTAACAAAGCTGTTCAGCTCCACATCCAGGTGCTCGGACACACCTTCCACAGCACGGGTCACGTCGGACAGCTTGCCCACGCCGGACGGCTCGATCAGGATGCGGTCCGGGTGGTACTGCTCCACCACCTGCTGCAGGGCGGTGCGGAAATCGCCCACCAGAGAGCAGCAGATGCAGCCGGCGTTCAGCTCATTGATGCGGATGCCGGACTGCTGCAAAAAGCCGCCGTCAATGCCGATCTCGCCAAATTCGTTCTCGATCAGCACGATCTGCTGTCCGGCAAAGGATTCCTGGATCAGCTTTTTGATAAGAGTGGTCTTACCGGCGCCCAAAAAGCCGGAGAAAATATCGATCTTGGTCATGTTTATGCTTCCTTCTTTCTCTTGAACGTACCGCGTACGTCCTCCTCAGGCAAAAACGATCATCGGGGGCCGCAATTTATCTCCCCCGTGAAACTTCGATACCTCTATTATAGCAAGGCTGTCAATGCCAAAAGGGCTTTTTTCAAGAAATAATTGTAACATTTCTGAGAGAACAGGCAAAAAGACCAGCCTGCCGGTGTGACAAGGGGAACTGCCTGCCATCGGGGGGAAAAGGGGGCGGGGGAACAAAACGGGGCCATGCGTATCGCAAGGCCCCGTTCAACGGTTTACAGATCGTATTTTTAAAAAGCGCTCAGCCGGCCTGCTGCGCAAGCCACTGGCCCATGTTCCGGGTCAGCTCCGGGGTCTCGGCGGTGAACCAGTATACACGCCCATCGGCCTCCACCCGCAGAAAGAGCGGGTCGGTGGGGTCCAGGCAGAACTTGGCTGCGCCCTGCCCCTGCACTGAGAAATCCCCTTCCAGATAGGTATCCATGCCGGTGCCCACCACCCGGTAGCTGGGGGGCAGCGTATCCAGAAGCTGGGTATCGGTGATGTTCTCCAGCGGGATCTCGTATTTGACGCCGTTCCCGTGCAGGGAGGTGAGGGTCTGGCCCCGGATCTCCAGCCGGGTGGGCAGGGTCTCCATAATGCCCATCCAAGGCCCGACGAACAGACACCCCACCAGCAGCACGCCGCTGACCAGCAGGAGGATCTGTCCGCCCCGGGTGGCCAGGTTCATGCTGGTGCCCACGCCCAGGCGCTTTGCCACCATCATCCGGGGGTCAGCGGGGTTATAGTAGAACATCCCCAGCAGCCAGGCGTCGTCCTCGTCCGCAATGACCTCGGCCCCGGCGGTCAGCTTCTCCTGGATGCGCCGCACCGACAGCTCCATCCAGAGGCACCCCCCCAGCAGCACCGCTGTCAGCAGCAGGCACCCACCCACGGCAGCCGCCGAGGTGGGGAACATCCCAATGCAGAAGTTCATCCCCGCCAGGCCCCAGAGGTTCAGCCGCCAAAAGCGGTCCCAGTACAGCCGCCGCACCCGTACCAGGGTCTGGTTCCGGGCGCTGTCGTTGGTCACCATGTCGGCCCGGCGGCGGAACATCCACCGCCCGCAGACCCACAGCAGCACCACCGTGGCGGCATCCAGCAGGCAGACCAGCCGCAGGGCGGTGAGCTGTCCGGGCCAGAATACCGGCACCAGGCTCACCGCCAGGGGCAGCACCAGGCTCCACAGGCCAATGGGCTTGGGCAGAGCCGTCTCGGAAGCGGCGGTGTCGGTCACCCGGGTGGGGCAGACCGGGCCGCCCCCCAGGCGGCGCTTTACCTGCCGCAGGGCCAGGTACGCCCGCAGATAGGGCAGGTAGGGCAGCAGCATAGCGGCGTAGAGCCACACCATCCAGATGGTCAGCTTTACCCAGGTAGCGTGGACCGCAAACATGGGCAGGCAGCCCGCTGCCCCCGCCAGACACCAGAGCCGCAGCTCCTTTTGGAAGCGGGCCAGAATCTGCTGCACCTCGGGCAGTTCCATGGCGTCGGCAGGCAGGGTGACCCCCAGCAGCAGACCTTTCTGGCGGCGGGTCTGGCTGCGCAGCGTGAGGTAACAGAACAGCAGGGTAAACCAGACACACCCGGCCATAATGAGATCAAAAATCATCCTTATCCCTCCGTTTCACCATAAGCTTTGCGGCAGGCATCCAAAAACGCTTCCTGGCTCAGCCCGGCGCACCGGGCTTCTCCGGCCAGCAGCCGCAGCTGGGCAGCCTGCTCCGGGGTCAGCCCCTTGTCCGGCGGGGCGCATACCACGGCGCCGCTGCGCCGGTCGGTGACAAGATACCCCTCGGATTTGAGCAGCTGGTACGCTTTGCTCACGGTCATTACGTTGACGCCCGCATCCTCCGCCAGGGCGCGGGTGGTGGGCAGCCGCTCCCCCGGGGTCAGCTGCCCCTGAGCGATGGCAAGCACCACCTGATCCCGCAGCTGGCGGTAGATGGGGGATGTGCTCTGAAAATCAAGCTGGAAGATCATCCGGAATCCCTCCTTTGTATTATTAAGTATAATGCAAATGGTACATTGCGTCAAGAGCAGCGGCCCCCTTTTTTAAAGAAAAAGGGCAGGGGTTTGCAATCCGCTGCCGGGGGTGCTACAATAGAAAAGTAAGTCTGCAAACCGCCGGGCCGCAGCGCGGCCAAACGGCATGGAAATAGAAAAGAGGGCTTTTGTTATGAGCATGAATACCGTTCCGGAGCGCCTGGCTGCCCTGCGTGCTGCGATGCAGGCCAACGGCTGTGCCGCCTACCTGATCCCCACTGGCGACCCCCATGCCAGCGAGTACCTGCCCGACCACTACAATTCCCGAGCCTATTTCTCCGGCTTTACCGGGGAGAATTCCACCCTGGTGGTCACCCGCACCGCCAGCGCCCTGTGGGCAGACGGCCGTTTCTTCGTCCAGGCAGAAAAAGAGCTGGCCGGCACCGAGATCCAGCTGCAGAAGATGGGCGAGCCCGGCGTGCCTACTGTGGAGCAGTATTGCGCCGATGCACTGGCCGAGGGCGAGTGCCTGGGTCTGTGCGGCCTGACCGCCGCCTGTGAGCTGGTGCGCAGCCTGCAAAAGGCGCTGGCTGCAAAACACGGCTCTGTCAAGACGCTGGACCTGGAGGACGAGCTGTGGACGGAGGGCCGTCCGGCCCTGCCCGCTACCCCGGCCTGGCTGCTCAGCGCAGAGTATGCCGGCGAGACCCCGGCGGACAAGCTGGCCCGGCTGCGCAAGGCCCTGGCAGACCAGGGCTGCACGGCCCAGCTGGTGGGCAAGCTGGATAACCTGGCCTGGCTGCTGAACCTGCGGGCAATGGATATCGAGTGTACCCCCTATGCCATGGCCTACTGCTACGTCACCCCGGATCGGGCTGTGCTGTTCATGGACGCTTCCCGTCTGGCGCCGGAGGCTGCCCAGGAGCTGGCGGAGAATGGCGTGACGCTGGCAGGCTACGACCAGGTGCTTGCTGCACTGGCAGCCGAGACCGAGCCGCAGACTGTGCTGGCAGACCCCGCATCGGTGAACTATGCCGTTTATGAGGCCCTGAGCCAGAACCCGGCGCTGACCGTGAAGGATGCCGCAGACCCGCTGCTGCCCATGAAGGGCGTCAAGAACCCCACCGAGCTGGCCCACCTGCGTCAGGCTCATATCCGGGACGGCGTGGCCATGGTGCGGTTCCAGATGGAGCTGGAGCAGCGTCTGGCAGACGGCGAGCAGCTGTCGGAGCTGACCATTGACGAGATCCTGCACAAGCACCGCAGCGCACAGGATAAGTTCCTGACCGAGAGCTTTGGCACCATTGCGGCTTACGGCCCCAATGCGGCTATGATGCACTACCACGCCACCGAGGAAGACCACGCCAAGCTGGAGCGCCGGGGCTTTTTGCTGGTGGACAGCGGCGCTACCTATATGGACGGCACCACCGACATTACCCGCACCTATCCGCTGGGCGAGCTGACCCAGGACGAGCGGGCTTTCTACACCTGGACCCTGCAGTGCCATATCGATATCGCCAAGGCGGTGTGGCTGGACTACTGCGACGGCCATATGCTGGACACCCTGGCCCGTGAGCCGCTGTGGCAGCATCTGATCAACTACCGCTGCGGCACCGGCCACAGCGTCAGCTTTGTGGGCAACGTCCACGAAGGCCCCCACGCCCTGAACGGCCGCAACACCACCGTGTTCCGCCCCGGCATGATCGTGACCGATGAGCCGGGCGTTTACGAGGGCGGCGTTGTGGGCATCCGCATCGAAAACGAGCTGGAGTGCGTCCACAAGGCCACCAACCAGTACGGCACCTTCCTGGCGTTTGAGCCGGTGACCTTTGTGCCCATCGACACCTCTCCCATCCTGCCCGGCGTGCTGAATGCGGATCAGCTGGCCTGGCTGAACGAGTATCATCGTCAGGTGTATGCAGCGCTGGCTCCTCACCTGACCGAGGCCGAGCGCAACTGGCTGGCAGGCAAGTGCGCCGCCATCGGCTGCTAAGGATCCTGTCATGCCGCACGGGGCCTCTGCCTTTTGGGCACAGGCCCCGTGTTTTGTCATGTCTTGCGGAGAGGAGGATACACCCAGGATGGTATTTCATATCGCTGTTTGCAGCCCGGACAGCGGGCTGCGGACGGCTGTGCAGCGGGGCTGCATCGGCTACTTTGCCCGCCGGGCAGACGGCTGCATCGTGGAACAGCTGCCGGGGGCGGACGCTCTGCTGGAGCGGGATGCCGCCGGTGCACGGTACGAGCTGATCTTGATCGAGCTGGAGGGCAGCCCTGTGCCTGCGGGTCTGGCGGCGGCAGAGATGCTGCGCCGCCGGGGCCGCCGGGGGGCGCTGGCGTTTCTGGCCCGGACGCCTGCCCATGCGTATGCGGCCTATCAGCTGGAGGCGATGCAGTATCTGTTGACCCCTGTGCGGGAGCAGGCGCTGTACCGCCTGCTGGATCGGGCGGTGGAGCCAGAGTATGGCCCCACCCTGGCGGTGAATACCGCCGCCGGGCTGCGGCTGCTGCCCTATGGAGAGATCGAGTATCTGGAGTGTACCCATCATGTGGTGCATTTCCACCTGTCCAGCGGGGAGGATGTGCCCTCGCTGTCCCTGCGGGTCCCGTTCTCTCAGGTGGCACAGCCTTTGCTGGAGGATGGCCGCTTTTTGCAGCCCCACCGGTCCTATGTGGTCAACCTGGCCCGGGTAGAGCGGGTCTGCCCCGATGAGGTGCAGATGCGCAGCGGCGCCCGCGTGCCCCTGCCCCGGGGCCGTGCGGCGGAGGTCCGCGCTGCGGTCACCGACTGGGCCAAGTGCCCCGGCCGCTGCGGCAAAGAATAAAAAGCAAAAAACACCCCCGCAGCACTGCTTTCGCAGCGGTCTGCGGGGGTGTTCCTGTCAGAGGGGGGTCACTCTGCTTCCAGCAGGGCTTTTTTGGCTTCCAGCAGGTTTTGCGGGCTTATGGAAAAACTGCGAAGCCCCATACGATAATACTGTAAGGCGTTGGCGGGGTTGCCCACGGCCAGCCCGCAGATGGTCACCGGGATGTCAGCCTCCCGGGCAGCATCCACCACCATCCGGATCAGCTTTTTCATGGCGGGGCTGGCGGGGCGGTAGTACCGCTCTGCGCTGGCCAGCTCCCGGTCCGCTGCGTGGGTATACTGGGTCAGGTCGTTGGTGCCGATGGTGAAAAAATCGCACCCGTGCTTTGCAAAGTCCTCGGCCGTCAGGCAGGCAGAGGGGATGCTGAGCATCACGCCAAAGGGGGTATCCTCGTTGAACGGCACCCCCCGCTCCCGCAGGCTGCGGCGGCAGTCCTCCACCATCTCCATGGCGGCGTCCCAATCCTCGATATCGGTGACCATGGGCAGCATGACCCGCAGCGGCCCCCGGGCGGCCGCCCGGAGCAGGGCGCAGATCTGGGTCTGGAACTGGTGGGGCTGGCGCAGGCTGCTGCGGATGCCCCGCAGCCCCAGTTTGGAGGACTGCACCCCCCGGTAGGCGTCCGCTACGGTGCGGTCGGTGCCAAAGTCAAAGGTGCGCACAGTCACCGGCTTGCCCTGGGCCGCGGCCAGGCAGGATATGTAAAAGAAATACTGCTCCTGCTCGTCCAGGATGCGCCCCGGCAGCATCATGTAGCTGCTGCGCAGCAGGCCCACGCCCTGGGCGCCGGACTGCATGGCTGTGTCGATGTCCTCGGGGCCAAAGCAGTTGGCCATCAGCTCAAACGTTTCGCCGCTCTGGGTCAGGTTGGGCCTGGCCCGCAGCTGCCCCAGGCGCAGATCCTCCCGCTGCAGCTCACAGATGCGGATCATGGCCTGCTGGTGCGCAGCGGAGTCCGGGTCCAGCACACACTCGCCCTTGGTGGCATCCAGGATCAGGGTGCGGCCGTCGCAGTCGTCCAGAAAATCCCGTCCTACCTGCACCACGCCGGGGATGTTCATGGCCCGGGCAATGATGGCTGCATGGCTCTGGCCGCTGCCTTCGGAGGTGATGATGCCCAGGATCATGCCGGAAGGCACGCTGAACAGGTCGCTGGGCATCAGGATATCCGCAGCCAGGATCACGGGATGGTCCAGCGCCAGCCAGACCCGGGGCCGGTTGCCCAGGATGTTCAGCACACGGCTGGTGGCATCCAGCACATCCACGCTGCGCAGCTGCATATAGGGGTTGTCGGCCATGTTTGCCAGCTGGTCCGCATAGCGGTTGCCCACCCGGCTGATGGCCGCCGCCGCCCCAATGCCCGCAGCGATGTAGGAGCGGACCTCTTTCATAAAGCCCTCGTCCTCCAGCAGCATGCTCTGGAACAAAAAGATGGCCTGCTCGGTGGAGGCAGAACGCTCGGCCATGGATTCCAGCTCGGTCTGGGCGGTGTGGATGGCGTTGGTCAGCATCTGCTGCTCCCGGTCGGGATTGAACGGGCCGTTTTCAAAGGTCTCCACATGACGCTCCAGCCGGCTGACCTGGCCCACTACCAGGCCGGGAGAAGCGGAAACACCCTTGTAGATCCTCATGCCTTTGTCACCTCCGTGATCTTGGGCGGTGCAGGGGGCGGCAGGGTCAGCGCCCGGTACACCATTGCCTGCAAAAATGTGCTGGGGGCCACAGCGGCCCGGGCGGCCAGGGCTGCGCTGCCCTGGCCATCCAGCAGCGGGAAGAATACCCGGATGCGCCCATAGTCACACCGATCCAAAAAGGCGGCGGACAAGGTCTTGACGGTGTAATAGCGGGTGGGGTCCACCTCCATATCCTCGGCGGCGGCTTCCAGCGGCGCCAGGGCCTGGTCCCGCAGTTTGCTCAGCCGCAGAGCGGCTCCGGCGGTCCAGGTCACAGGATATTCCGCCAGCACCGCCCGCTGGATGGCGGCAAACCGGGCGGCAAAGCGGCTGGCATCGGCAGCGCTCTGGCCCTCGTCGTCCACGGCGTAGGCGCAGCCCCGGATGCGGCCAAAAGCCCGCAGGGTGTCAAAGTAGCCCAGGGCCATGTTGCGCTGCGCCACCTCGGGGTCAAAGCGCAGGATGTCGCCCAGATCCCAGTGGCTGCGCACCAGGATGGTGGGCAGTCCGGTGCGGTTGGGGCGGGTGATGCCCACCCCTTCCAGGTCCACACAGACCAGCTCCTCGGCGCCCATCCGGGCAGCCAGGGCGGTGGGCATATTATCGCCGTATCCGCCGTCCAGATACTGGATGCCGTCGATGCTGCGGGCCCGCAAAGCGGGGAAGCAGGCGGCCGAAGCCAGCAGATAGTCCTTGAGCTTGCCTTCGGGGATCTCATCCAGGGTCAGCTCCCGGGGCTTGAGGCCCTTTTTTTCCACCGTGACCAGGCCCAGCTGCACCGGGCCGGTCCGCAGGGCCGGCTCGTCCAGCACACGGTCCACGATCTCCTCCAGCGGTGTCACGTCCATGCCGCCGTCCCGCACTACCTCGTGCAGGAACTGGTGCAGCTCAGACAGGCCCGCTTCCTCGCCGGGCAGCTCCATTACATCCTGGCTACGGATGGACAGCCACATATCCCGGGCGGTCTCGTATAGGTCCAGCGCAAACATTGCGCCGTTCAGGCTGCCTACGCTGGTGCCGGTAATGATCTGGGGGCGCCAGTCCAGCTCCATCAGCGCACGCCATACGCCCACCTGATAACTGCCTTTGGCGCCGCCGCCGGCCAGTACAAGGCCCCTGCGGGCCGGTAGGTTCTGGGTCATGGAAGGGTCCTCCTTACGGTCGTTCTGCGGGGGGCGGGAAAACGGGCGCCAGCCCCTGCCGGGGCGGGGCGGTCCGGTGTATCTCTTGACCTTTTGCGGGATTTATGGTTTTATTGCTGATAGCAACGGTTAGTATCCCCCCGGGGAGAAAAGTATAAACACAGTATAGCACAATCTGCGGGCAGATGCCCCTGTTTTTGGCAAAAAATTCACCGGATCAGAAAGGGTTTTTCTTATGCGATGCAAGCAATGGATCTTTGATATGGACGGCACGCTGACCGACAGCATGACCACCGTCTGGCGGCAGGCACCCATCGCCATGCTGGAGCACTTTGGCTGCCAGGCCCGCCCCGGCCTGCGGGAAACGCTGCTGAGCATGACCATCCCCCAGGCGGCGGAATACCTGCACCAGGAGTACGGCCTGCCTATGGACGAAGCGGGCTACACCCGCCTGCTGCGCCAGGAGGTCAACCGCCTGTACCAGACCGTGGAGCTGAAGCCCGGCGTGCGGGAGATGCTGGCCCGCCTGGCACAGCAGGGCGCGCGGATGTGCATCTGCTCCAACACCTGGGAGGCACAGTGCCGGGAGGTGCTGTCCCGGCTGGGGGTGGAGTCGTATTTTGAGTTCTTCATCACCGCCCAGGGCGAGCAGTCCAAGCGCCGTCCGGAGGTCTTTTTGGAGGCGATGCAGCGGCTGGGCGGCACCGACCCCGCCTGCTGTGCCGTGTGTGAGGATGCCGTCTACGCGGCCCGCACAGCCGCCGGAGCAGGTTTTTATGTGGTGGGCATTGCGGACGAGGACAGCCGTGCCGATGAGCCGGAGCTGCGCAGCCTGAGCCGGCAGTTCCTTCCGGACTGGACAGCGCTGGACTGGGACCAGGTGTGAGGCCATCCCCCGCTGCACCCAGGCGGGCAGGATGAATATGTATATATAGGAATCTAGGAGGTTTTGTATATGGAATGGACCGATATCCGGCTGACTGTGGCCAAAGCAGACGCAGAGGCGGCAGAAGCCGCTGCCATGATGATCTCGGACAGCGGTATTTATATTGAGGATTACAGCGACCTGGAACAGCAGGTGGCCGAGATCGCCCATGTGGACTTGATCGAGCAGGAGCTGCTGGACAAGCCCCGGGACCAGGTCATCGTTCACCTGTACCTGGAGCCGGGTGCCTCTCCGGTGGAGACGCTGGCCCAGATCGCCGCCCGGATGGAGGCGGTGGGCATCCCCTACACCGTCGAGACCAGCGGTGTGGAGCAGGAGGACTGGCAGAACGGCTGGCGCAAATACTACCACCCCATGGAGATCGGCAGCCGGCTGGCGGTGGTGCCCTCCTGGCAGCAGTACGACACCGACCGGGTGCAGCTGACCCTGGACCCGGGCCTGGCCTTTGGCACCGGCGGCCATGAGACCACCAGCCTGTGTCTGGAGGCGCTGGATCAGCTGGTGCAGGGGGGCGAGCGGGTGCTGGATATCGGCACCGGCAGCGGCATCCTGGCCATTGCTGCCCTGAAGCTGGGCGCTGCCAGCGCCGAGGGCGTGGACATCGACCCGGTGGCGGTGCGCACCGCTGGGGAGAATGCCGCCCTGAACGGCGTTGCCGATAAGCTGACCGTCCTGGTGGGCGACCTGTCGGACAAAGCCACCGGTCAGTATGACCTGATCACGGCCAACATCGTGGCCAATGCGATTATCTCCCTGGCACCGGCGCTGCCCAGCCTGATGGCTCCGGATGCAGTGTTCATCGCCAGCGGCGTCATCGACAGCCGTCTGGAGGAGGTCTGCGCCGCCCTGACCGCTGCGGGCCTGACCGTGACAGAGGTGCGGGAGAAGCGCGGCTGGGAGTGCATCCTCTGCCGCAAAGCACAGTAAAGGGGGAACTGCCATGCCGCACCGTTATTTTACCACCGAGATCGCTGACGGCCATGCCGTGCTGCGGGGGGCAGATGCCCACCACCTGGCCCGGGTCATGCGGGCAAAAATGGGGGACACCGTGATCCTCTGCGATGGCAGCGCCACCGAATATACCGGCACCGTTGCCGGTTTTGGAGAGGACCTGGTGGAGCTGACCGTGGAGCAGGGATATCCCAGCGCGGCCGAGCCGCAGGTGGAGCTGACCATCCTGGCGGGGTACCCCAAACAGGATAAGCTGGAGCAGATCATCCGCCATGGCGTGGAGCTGGGCTGCGCCCACTTTGTGCCGTTTTTCAGCCGGTACTGCGTGGCTGCCCCCAAAAAAGAGGAGCAGAAGAACGAGCGCTATAACCGCATCGCGCTGGAGGCTGCCAAGCAGTGCGGCCGGGGCGTGCTGCCGGATGTGGCGCTGCCGCTGCCCAACTTTGGGGCGGTGTGCCGCACCTTTGACCAGTATGACCTGGTGCTGTTCTGCTATGAGTGCGGCGGTGTGCCGCTGCGCCAGGTGCTGGCGCAGGCGCCCCGTCCGGAGGGGCGGCGGCTGCGCATCGGCCTTGTGACCGGGGCAGAGGGCGGCTTTGCCCCGGAAGAGGCTGCTGCCGCCGGGCAGGCAGGGGCCAAGACCATCGGCCTTGGGCCCCGCATCCTCCGCTGCGAGACCGCCCCGCTGGCCGCCGCAGCCGCCATCATGGCGCTGCTGGGCGAGCTGGAATAAGGCAGTTCCGGGCCGGAATGGACAGGTTTTGTCGGTTCTGCACCAGCTGTGCAAAACCGACGGCAGCACACTTTCTTTTTTTGTGAAAGTGTGATAAAATCAGGACAGGCATGACCGACGACAGCGTACAGAGGCAGGGCTGACGCCGGAGCGTAACACCGAAGATACGCATAAATAGGAGGCATTTGTTTATGAAGATCATTCGTGCAAAGGACTACCAGGATATGTCCCACAAGGCCGCAAACATCATTGCTGCACAGGTCACCCTGAAGCCGAACTGCGTGCTGGGTCTGGCCACCGGCGGCACCCCCGTGGGCGCATACGCTGACCTGGTAGAGCGTTATAATAAGGGCGATCTGGACTTCTCTGAGGTCACCACCGTCAACCTGGACGAGTACCGCGGCCTGCCCAAGGAGCATCCGGAGAGCTACTGGAGCTTCATGCACCGCAACCTGTTTGACCATGTCAATGTTCCTGCCGAGTCCATCCATCTGCCGGACGGCACCAACCCCGATGCAGAGGATGCCTGCAAGCAGTATAATGAGGTCATCCACTCTGTGGGCGGCATCGACCTGCAGCTGCTGGGCCTGGGCCCCAACGGCCACATCGGCTTCAACGAGCCGGGCGACGCCTTTGAGCTGGAGACCCACTGCGTGGACCTGACCGCTGCCACCATCGAGGCCAACAAGCGCTTCTTTGACGGCAACGAGGACCTGGTGCCCAAGCAGGCATACACCATGGGCATCAAGACCATCATGCAGGCCCGCAAGGTGCTGGTGGTGGTCAACGGCAAGGGTAAGGCAGAGGCTGTCAAGGCCATGATCACCGGCCCTGTTACCCCCGCCTGCCCCGGCTCTATCCTGCAGCTGCACCCGGATTGCACTGTGGTGGCCGACGAAGAAGCACTCAGCCTGCTGCTGTAAAAGCAGGCGGAAAGGATGACCCCTGAAAATGCCCCCCTATGAGCTGACCTGGCGGCAGCTGACCGCCGAGGAACTGACCCATGTCTACTTGAACGAGATGCGCCGGGACTTCCCCGCCGGAGAACTGAAACCCCTGAGCACCATCCTGAATGGCGAAGCCGCAGGCTTTGGCCACACCTGGGGCGTGTTCCATGGGGAAAAGCTGGCGGCCTACCTGGTCATGGTCTGTCCCCCGGGCAGCGCCGTCAGTCAGCTGGACTACTTTGCCGTTGTGCCGGACTACCGGGCCGCAGGGCTGGGCGCACAGCTGCTGGAGCAGCTGCGTGTGCAGGAAAAAGGCGTCCGCGCCATCATGATCGAGTCCGAATGTCCAGAAAAGGCAGAGGATGAGGCCATGGCCCGCCGCCGGCTGGGTTTTTACGCCCGGAGCGGGGCGGTGGATACCGGATGGGTCGAGAAGCTGTTCGACTCCTGGTTCCGCATCCTGGTGCTGGACTGCGGCGAGGCTGCCATGGAGGCAGGGGAGGCCATCCACGCTCTGGGCGGATGTTACCGCGCTACGATGGGCAAGGACCAGTGGAAGCGCTTCATCCGCTTTTATGCCCCCAACGGGGTGGATGCTACGGAGGATTGACCCCTCCGTTTTGCGGCTGCGGAAAAGCGAGGTGTCCAGCATGAAAAGCAAAATGGACCGGCGCAGTTTTTTGAAGCGCAGCGCCGCTGCAGCGGTCTTGGTACCGGCAGCGGCTCTGCTTACGGGCTGCGAGTTTGAGCTGAAGGACTTTTTGGACCACCTGCTGGGACAGGGCGGCGGCACAGGGCTGGACACCAAAGCCCACCTGGGCAGCTGCACCGTACAGCTGATGGAAGTCACGCTGACAGACAGGGAGGCGGCGGCCCGGTTCCGGGTCCAGGGTCTCCCGGCAGAGCTGCGTCCGGCTGCGGCTTGCTCCGCCAAAGCGGATCATACCCGGCTGATGCTGCTCTCAGCCAGCAAACAGAGCCTGGCCCCCAGCACCGCCGCACAGGAGGTGACGGTGCGGTTTTCCCTCACCGATGGCCAGGCAGAAAAACTCCGGCAGAAGGGCACGCTCCACTTTACCCTGACAGCCTTCGGCTATCGGGTGGAGTATCTGGTGGACTGCCCTGCGCTTACCATTCTGCCGCCTAGTGTCAGCGGGCCGTCTCAATAACCGTTTTTCTGTAATTATGTACAATACCCCCGGTGCTGTTTTGGGCATTCCGCCCGCAGTGCCGGGGGCTTTTTTGTCTTTTTTCGGGGGAGAAAGGCGATTTTCCCGGGAAATGTAAAATCCCGGCGATGAGGCTGCCCCGGGCTTTACGGTTTCTTTTCATTGGCAGGCAAAGCACAGCCAAAGCTTTACCTGGATTTTTCTCGCCCATGGTCGCAGCAGGGCGGGGGCTGCGGTACAATGGAGACGTCCCAAGGAAATGTGGGACACAACGAACTGCGCAAAAGTCGAAAAAACAAAAAGCGCCGGTCAAACGCACCGGCGTCTTGGCAGAACGGCCGGACGATGCAGGTCCTGCGCCGTATTTTGGAGGAAAATTCGTCATGAAAAAGATCACTCGCCGTTCCTTTATTGCTGTTTGCAGCGTGGCTGCTGCTGCCATTGCCCTGACCGCCTGCGGCGGCTCCGCATCTTCCGCTTCTGCTTCCACCCCCGCTTCTTCGGCAGCAGCAAGCTCCAGCGTTTCCTCTGTGGCAGCGCTGTCCGGCAACGTGGCTACCGGCGGTTCCACCTCGATGAAGAACGTGGTCGCCGCTCTGAGCGAGGGATTTGCTGAGGTAGAGCCGGATGTGACCGTCAGCTATGACCCCACCGGTTCCGGCGCAGGCATTACCGGCGCTACCGATAAGACCCTGGACATCGGCCTGTCCTCCCGCGCTCTGAAGACCGAGGAGCAGGAGAACGTTGAGGGCACCATCGTGGCTCTGGACGGCATCGCTCTGATCGTCAACAAGGACAACCCGGTGGCGGACCTGAGCGTGGAGCAGCTGTCCAAGATGTTCACCGGCGAGATCACCAACTGGTCTGAGGTGGGCGGCACCGACGGCGAGATCGTCCTCATCGGCCGCGAGGCTGGCTCCGGCACCCGTGATGGCTTTGAGAGCATCGTGGATGTGAAGGACAGCTGCAAGTACGCCCAGGAGCTGACCGCTACCGGCGCTGTCATCAGCGCTGTGGAGTCCAACCCCCTGGCCATCGGCTACGCTTCTCTGTCTGCTGTGGGCGACAGCGTGAACATGGTCACCGTCGAGGGTGTGGGCTGCAGCGAGGCCACCGTTCAGGACGGTACTTATAAGATCCAGCGTCCCTTTGTGTTCGTCACCAACAAGGCTGCTGAGCTCAGCGCACAGGCACAGGCTTTCCTGGACTTTGCCGTCAGCCCTGACGCTGCAGACCTGATCCGTGCTGCAGGTGCTGTGCCGGTGAGCGAGTAAGATGGGGAGTAAACGTTCTCTGCCCCGCACCGCTGCCGAATGGCTGGAAGCCGTCATGAACTTCATCTTCTTTGCCTGCGGGATGCTGGCAGTGGGCAGCGTGGTGCTGATCACGGTCTATTTGATCGCAGCAGGTGTGCCGGCCATTGGTCAGATCGGCCTGGGCGACTTCCTGTTTGGGCAGGAGTGGGCTTCCACCGCAGCGGAACCGAAATACGGCATCCTGCCTTTCATCCTGTCCAGCATCTGGGGCACTTTGGGTGCCACCCTGCTGGGCGTGCCGGTGGGTCTGCTGACCGCTGTGTTCCTCTCCAAAGCAGCAGGCCCCCGTGTGCGGGGCGTGGTGGTCACCGCCATTGAGCTGCTGTCCGGCATCCCCAGCGTGGTGTTTGGCCTGCTGGGTATGCAGATCCTGGTGCCGGCTGTGGCCAGGACCTTTGGCCGGGCCTCCGGCGCCTGCCTGCTGAGCGCCATCCTGGTGCTGGCAGTTATGATCCTGCCCAGCATCGTGTCTGTGTCGGTCACTGCGCTGAACGCCGTCCCCCCGGAGTACGAGCAGGGCAGCCTGGCGTTGGGCGCTACCGAGCAGGAGACCTGGTTCAAGATCAGTGTCCCGGCCGCCAAAAGCGGCATTGCCGCCGGCATCGTGCTGGGCATCGGCCGCGCCATTGGCGAAGCCATGGCTGTTATGATGGTGGCCGGCAACAGCCCCAATATGCCCGGCAGCTTGTTCCGGAGCGTCACCTTCCTGACCACGGCCATCGCCAAGGAGATGAGCTACGCCAGCGGCCTGCAGAAACAGGCGCTGTTCAGCATTGCACTGGTGCTGTTTGTCTTTATCATGATCATCAACCTGGTGCTGAATGCGATGCTGAAGGGAGGCTCCCGCCGTGAAAAGTGATCTGACCCCGGCCCGCCGGATGCAGAACCGGCTGATGCTGGCTGCGGTATGGGTGGCGGCGGTGCTGGTCATCCTGCTGGTGGCAGGTGTCATCGGCATCGTGCTGTGGCGGGGCGTGCCCAAGCTCAGCTGGGAGTTTTTGTCCGGCACCGCCAGCGTGCTGAAAGGCACCGACGGCATCCTGCCGGCCATCCTGAACACCCTGTATGTGATCCTGCTCACACTGCTGATCGTGCTGCCTTTGGGCGTGGGTGCAGCGGTCTATTTGACCGAGTACGCCACCAACCGGCGGCTGATCGCCCTGATCGAGTTTACCAACGAGACCCTGGCAGGCATCCCCAGCATCCTGTATGGCTTGGTGGGTATGCTGGTGTTCAGCCAGGCATTGGGCCTGCGCACCAGTCTGCTGTCCGGCAGCCTGACGCTGGTCATCATGACCCTGCCCACCATCATCCGTACTACCCAGGAGTCGCTCAAGACCGTGCCGCAGGGCTATCGGGAGGGTGCGCTGGGTCTGGGTGCAGGCAAGTGGCATATCATCCGCACCATCGTGCTGCCTTGCAGCATCGACGGCGTCGTTACCGGCTGCATCCTGGCCGTGGGCCGCATCGTGGGCGAGAGCGCTGCGCTGCTGTTCACCGCTGGCGCTGCGGAGGTCATCGCCAAGAGCATTGCTGCTGCGTATACCTCCAATGGCGCTACCCTGTCGGTGCTGTTGTACCTGCGGGCCTTTGAGGATGGCGACTTTGCCTCGGCATGGGGCATTGCAGCGGTGCTGCTGGTGCTGGTGCTGGTCATCAATCTGGCCGCCCGTCTGGCCAAGACCAGCCTGAAGAAAAAGCAATGAGGTGTACTGATAGAATGGAAACGCAAAACCTCCCGGTGATCTCCGCCCAGGAGCTGGATCTGTGGTACGGCGACTTTCAGGCGCTGAAAAAGATCTCCCTGGATGTGCCCCAGCGCAGCATCACGGCATTGATCGGCCCTTCTGGCTGCGGCAAATCCACCTTTCTCAAGACCCTGAACCGGATGAACGACCTGGTGCCTGGGGTGCGCATCGAGGGCAAGGTCCTGCTGCAAGGGCAGGATATCTTTGCCCGGGACATGGAGCTTACCGCCCTGCGCCGCCGGGTGGGCATGGTGTTCCAGAAAGCCAACCCCTTCCCCATGAGCATCTATGACAACATCACCTACGGCCCCAAGCTCCACGGGGTGCGGGGCAAAGCAGCCCTGGATGAGATCGTGGAGACCTCTCTGCGGGGAGCGGCCCTGTGGGATGAGGTCAAGGACCGCTTGAAAAAAAGCGCCCTGGGTCTGTCCGGCGGTCAGCAGCAGCGTCTGTGCATCGCCCGGGCACTGGCAGTGCAGCCGGAAGTGCTGCTGATGGATGAGCCCACCAGCGCACTGGACCCCGGCTCCACCATGAAGATCGAAGAGCTGATGAGCCAGCTGAAAGAAAAGTATACCGTAGTCATCGTGACCCATAATATGCAGCAGGCTGCCCGCATCAGCGACCGCACCGCCTTTTTCCTGCTGGGTGAAATGGTGGAGCAGGGCCCCACGGCCAAGATCTTCAGCACCCCGGAGGACAAGCGTACCGAGGACTACATCTCCGGCCGCTTCGGCTGACCGGCATTTTACAGGAAAGGGGCTTTGCAGATTATGAGCAGCCGCACCCAATACGACGCGGATCTGCGCCAGTTACAGACCCAGATGACCCAGATGGGCACTGCCGCTGCCGATGCGGTGGAGTCCGCTATGGAGGCGCTTTGCACCGCAGACCCGGACATGGCCGCCGCCGTGATCAAAGGGGACCAGAAGATCAACCAGATGGAGCAGGACATCCAGCACCGCTGCATGAGCCTTCTGCTGCGTCAGCAGCCGGTGGCCGGTGACCTGCGCCGCATCTCTGCTGCGCTGAAAGCGGTCACCGATCTGGAGCGCATGGCAGACCACGCAGCGGATATCGCTGAGATCTTGCCCCACCTGTTCGGTGTGCGTCAGGCGGGGGACCCGGCGGTGAGCCGTGCGCTGGAAATGGGCCGCAAGGCTCACAAGATGATCCTGGACGCTCTGGCAGCGCTGTCCGCTGAGGACCAGGCCGCCGCGCAGCAGGTCATTGCGGCAGATGACGCAGTGGACGCAGACTTTGACCAGATCAAGCAGATGCTGGCGCAGGAGATCGCAGCCTGCCCGGCCAATGTGGATGCCGCATTGGATCTGCTGATGGTCATCAAGTACCTGGAACGCATCGGGGATCATGCTGTCAACCTGGCCGAGTGGGTCCAGTTTGTCTGTTCTGGACGCTACAAGGACGAAACGATGTTCAGCTGAATCCAATACGCTAAACGGCTGGTGGTACCCCACCAGCCGTTTTTTGCGGGCAAAAAATAAGAGACGGCACAGTTCAAGGCTGTGCCGTCTCTTTCTGGGGTTTAGCAAGTGTGCGTCAGGCGGTGCGGATGGGCCGGGCGGTGCGCTTGAGGCGATATTCCCGGGGGCTCAGACCGTACCGCTCGTGGAACAGGCGGTAGAAATAACTGGTGTTTTCATAGCCGACATAGGCAATGACCTGCTGGATGCTCCAGTCACTGCGGCGCAGCAGCCGGGCAGCGGTCTCCATGCGGTGCTTTTGCAGCAGCTCCTTGTAGGTGCGGCCGGTCTGGGTGCGCACGCACTCGCTGACATAAGCCAGGGAGACACCGTAGGCCCGGGCTACATTGGAGAGGCTGGCCTCCCGGTAATTGGTGGTGATCTCGTCCAGGGCCGCCTGTACCAGGGCCTCGCGGCTCACCGTCGCGCTGCGCCCGCCCAGCGGGAATAACTGTGTTTGTGCCATAGCGTAAGTACCTCCGTCACTGCCGCCGCCGCAAGCATAAGCCGTCTCCCGGCGGCAGGCAGTGGATTCAGGGCGCAGCGGGGCGGGGGATCGAACCGGCAGTGTTTGTGCCGGAGGGGGGGACGAACGCCGGGCCCCTGCGCCTGTTCTTTTGCGGCGGGAGGGAAGGCGCCCTTTCATGGCCATCCGCCGCCGCAAGGGGACTGTTTTTTGTCCCCGTCTGCCTATGATACGGCGCAGCGGCGGGAAAAATTGCGTCCTCGCCAGATTTAAGAAAATGTTCATACTCCGGGCTGCACACGCTGGGTGCGGTGCTTTTTTCTGCGATACCCTAGCCTTTTGGAAAATAATGTAGTATAATATTCGCTGTTATAAACTGCTGTTATACAAATCTACCGCAGGGCAGGCATGCGGCCCCCCTGCAGGGAAGAGAAGGTGTTGAAGGATGTTTCGTGGAGCGACCCGTGCGGATCTGGATCGGATCCTGCAAATTTACGATCATGCCCGCAGCCTGATGGCTGAAACGGGCAACCCCACCCAATGGGGCGGCGGTTACCCGCCCCGCGAGCTGCTGGAGGAGGATATCACCTCCAACCGCCTGTTTGTATATGTGGTCAATGGGCAGCTGGAGGCGGTGTTCGCCTTTGTGCTGGGGGCAGACCCCACCTATGCCGCCATTGAGGACGGCGGGTGGCTGAACGATGCCCTGCCCTATGGCACGCTGCACCGGCTGGCTTCCGCAGGTACCCGCAAAGGGGTGGCGGATGAGGTGATCGCCTGGTGCGCCGAGCGCTGCGACAGTCTGCGGGCAGATACCCATGCGGACAACAAGATCATGCAGCATATCCTGGAGAAGAATGGGTTTGCCCGCTGCGGCATCATCCATGTGGCGGACGGTACCCCCCGGATCGCCTATCAGAAACTGACCCCTGCCCACCCGCTTTGATGTACAAAAATGCGCCCCCTGCCCAGACCGGGCGGGAGGCGCATTTTTTGTTTTGTTCAGCGGGGCAGTTTGGCGCGGCGCAGCCCGGCCAGGATCAGCGGGATCAGCACCAGCTGCAGCAGGATGCCGGGCAAAGCCGTAAAGATGGCGCCGGACAAGAAAGCCTGCAGGGGAAAAGCAGTCCCCGACAGGCCCGCCATCACAAAGCGGGCGGCACCCCATACCAGCCGCCCGGAGACCATGGCGGCCGCCAGCACAGCGTAGTCACCGGCAGGAGTGTGGCGCACCCGGGGGTAGAGCAGGCCGGTCACCAGGCCGTAGCATCCCAGCTCCAGACACATGGCCAGAGCCACCGGGTACAGCGGCGGCATCCCAAACAGGGCCGAGCGCAGCAGCGGTGCGGTCACACCCACGGCCAGGCCCCAGGGCCAGCCCAGCAAAAAACCGCACAATAGCACCGGCAGGTGCATGGGGCAGAGCATATTTCCGATCTGGGGCAGCTGCCCGGTCAGGAAGGGCAGCACCAGGGCAAGGGCCAGCATCAGCCCGGCCAGCACCAGCCGGCGGGCGGGGGATAAGGGGGTGTGGTTCATCATAGCACCTTCTTTTTTGGGGGACGCAAGGTCCGTTTTTTTGTCAAAAGTATAACAGTCTCGCCGGGGAGATGTCAATACAGGCGCATTTTCCACAAAAAGCGGGCGGATTCCCCTGCAAATTGCCCAGTGGTGTACATTTTTCCGGAAGATGCTTGACCTTTTTGCACAGAATAGATAATATAAACCTGATACAAAGTGCGCCGCGGCCAGCTGGCCGGTGCGCTGCTCCAGCGCGGGACGCGCCCGCCCCGGAGGACATTCAACTGGTTCATACGGGAGGACCATTATGACAAATGCAGAAAAGCTCACCCTGGCTAAGCACGCCTGCCGCATCCGCATGGGTGTCATCGAAGGGACCCACAGCGCCAAGTGCGGACATCCGGGCGGCAGCCTGGACATTGCAGAGGTGCTGTCCTACCTCTATTTTGCGGATATGAACATCGACCCCGCCGCCCCGGCTAAGCCTGACCGGGATCGTCTGGTGCTGTCCAAGGGCCACGCTGCCCCGGGACTGTACGCTGCTTTGGCAGAGCGGGGCTTCTTCCCCTGGGAGGATCTGCTGACCCTGCGCAAGATCGGCAGCTATCTCCAGGGCCACCCCAACATGAACACCACCCCCGGTGTGGATATGTCCACCGGCAGCCTGGGCCAGGGCGTGTCTGCGGCCTGCGGCATGGCGCTGGGCGCCCAGAAGGCCGGTCTGCCCTCCAAGGTGTACGCCATCCTGGGCGACGGTGAGATCGAGGAAGGCGAGTGCTGGGAGGCATTTATGTTTGCCGCCCACTACGGCCTGTCCAACCTGTGCGTGATGATCGACCGCAACCATCTGCAGATCGACGGCACCACCGAGACCGTGATGAACAGCGCTCCGCTGGAGGATAAGCTCCGTGCGTTCAATTTCCATGTGGAGACCATCAACGGCCACGACTTTGACCAGATCGAGGCTGCGATCCAGGGTTTCCGCGCCCGGACCGATAAGCCCACCTGCATCATTCTGGACACCATCAAGGGCAAGGGCGTGTCCTATATGACCGGTGCGGTGGAGTGGCACGGCAAGGGCCCCAACGACGAGGAATACCGCATCGCCATGGACGAGCTGAACGCCGCCTATGCCGCGCTGGATAAGGAGGACAAGTAAATGGCAGATGTAAAAAAGATCGCGACCCGTGATAGCTACGGCGAGACCCTGAAAGCCCTGGCGGCAGAGGGCCACGACGAGCTGGTGGTGCTGGACGCAGACCTTGCTGCCGCCACCAAGACCGGTATGTTCCGCAAGACCAACCCGGACCGTCACTTTGACTGCGGCATTGCCGAGGCCAATATGGTGGGCGTGGCTGCCGGCCTGTCCACCATGGGCTATGTGCCCTTTGTGTCCAGCTTTGCCATGTTTGCTGCGGGCCGTGCGTTTGAGCAGATCCGCAACAGCATCGCTTACCCTGGCCTGAACGTGAAGATCGGCGCCACCCACGGCGGCATCTCGGTGGGCGAGGACGGCGCTTCGCACCAGTGCTGTGAGGACTTTGCCCTGATGCGCAGCCTGCCCGGCATGACCATCATCTGCCCCGCAGACGATGTGGAGGCCCGTGCCGCTGTCCGTGCCGCCTTTGCTATGCATGGTCCGGTGTACCTGCGCTTCGGCCGCCTGGCTGTGCCTGTGTTCCACGATCCGGACAACTATCATTTTGAGATCGGCAAGGGCGAGCAGCTCACCGAGGGCAATGACATCGCCATCCTGGCCACCGGCCTGATGGTCAACGAGGCCCGCATTGCCGCCGAGCAGCTGGCTGCCGAGGGCATCCACGCCCGGGTCATCAACCTGCACACCATTAAGCCCCTGGACGAGGAGCTGGTGCTGAAGGCTGCTGCGGAGTGCGGCAAGGTCATCACCGCCGAGGAGCACAACGTCATCGGCGGCCTGGGCGAGGCTGTCTGCGCTCTGCTGAGCGAGAAGCTGCCCACCCCCGTGCGCCGCATCGGCGTGCAGGATGAGTTTGGCTGCTCCGGCCCTGCCTGGGACCTGCTGCATGCCTACGGTCTGGATGCTGCCACCATCGTAAAGACCACCCATGAGATGCTGGGCCGCTGAGCAAAGCCCCGCATAAACGCATAGAAAAAAGAGCCGCTGCCCTGCCGGGCAGCGGCTCTTTTGTTCGGGGTGCCATTGTGTGACCCCGTCACGGAAAAACACCTCCGGTTTTGGGTATACTAAGCGCACAAGATGCAAAGCACCCAAATATATGTTTTGGAGGAAATAAAAATGGCTGTTATCACGATCACGAAAGAGAATTTTGATGCTGAGGTCCTGCACAGCGACAAGACTGTGCTGCTGGATTTCTGGGCCAGCTGGTGCGGCCCCTGCCGTATGCTGTCCCCGGTGGTGGACGAGGTGGCCGAGGAGCGCCCCGACGTGAAGGTTGGCAAGGTCAACGTGGACGAGCAGCCGGAGCTGGCGGGTCAGTTCGGGGTCATGAGCATCCCCACCCTGCTGGTGTTCAAGAATGGCAAGCTGGTCAACCAGACCGTGGGTGCCCGCCCCAAGAGCGGCGTGCTGGCACTGCTGGGCTGAGAGACAAAGACCACACAATAAAGCAGGCTCATCCTGGGGCGCACTCGGTCAACGGGTGCGCCCCTTTTGCTGTTGGGTACGCAATCATTTTGCACGCTGGTGCGTATACTGGGGGACAGGGCCTTGGCGGCAGACGCCAGGGCCGGACAAAAGGAGGAACTATGTTATGAAAAACCGGATCATCTGCCTGGCCGCTGCGCTGCTGGCGGCTGCTCTGGCGGGCTGTGCAGGCCCGTCCTCGTCCCAAAGCAGCAACCCGCCGCCTGCATCTTCCGCTGCGCCGTCCTCTGCGGTGTCCTCCCAGCCGACCGCTCCCGGGCGGGAGCTGCATACAGAGCTGGAAATCTGGGTGGAAGGGGAGCCGGAGAAGGTCCCCGCCACCCTGTTCCAGGGGGAGGGGTACTCCCTCTATCTGCCGGATGGGGAGTGGGTGCAGACCGGCTCTATGAGCGGGGAGCAGCCGGAGGAGGCCGACCTCTTTGCGGCAGCTGCAAACTCGCAGGTCACCCTGTCGGTCCGGCCGGACCGCAGCGGCCAGGACCTGGAACGGGCCTACGATGCGCTGTGGGCAGAGGGGTATAACCAATCGGACGACAACGACCATTTCTTTGCCCGCACGATGGAAGGCCAGGTGCAGTGCCAGTATGTCATAGCAGGAGAGAGCGGGGTGTGGTATGTAGCCTGGAGCTATCCGGATACCTCGGAGTATCTGGAGGGGTGGGGCAGCCGTATCCCCCAGCTGATGCCCGGATTTTTGCTGGAGGAGGATGCAGGCAGCAGCGGTTTGTGAAAGTATCCGAAAAAATGCCCCCCAAAAACCAGAAACACAGCGAAATTTGCGATTCACAAAAAATGAAAAATGTAATAAAATGGGGGCAGCTTATCCGGGCGCATCCAGGACGCCCGTGCAGGAAAGGAGCTGCCCTATGAACGATGCTGAACGACTGACCGCTTACCGGAAAATGCAGGATTTTGTGGACCGCCGCCTGGCGGATACGACCGCTCGGATGGACCGCCTGCGGGCAGAAGGTAAGGAAAAGACCGCCACATACCGTCAGCTGCTGGGGGATAAGCTCCAGTATCAAAACATGATGGAACTGTATAAAATGTTTGGCCTGTAAGCTGCGCCCGGCAGTGAGCAGATTTCCGACAGATGCCCCCTTTCTGGCTGCGTGATCGGCCTGCAAGGGGGCTTTTGCGTTCCCGCTGAGGGAAAATCCCCGGCACCTCTTGCGTTTGTGCATTGAATAAGCTACACTATATCTATATTCGCTTTCAGCGGGGCAGCGGCCTGCTTTTTTGGACGCCGGCGGGGGCGTTTTTCCCGGCAGCAGCTTAAAACACGACATAGGCTCGACCGCATGGTCAAGCAGGAAAGGATGCAGTGATCAGATCATGGCAGATTTCAAAAAGTCCAGCGTGCATTGCCACTCGACAATGTGTGACGGCAAAAACACCCTGCAGGAGATGACCTCGGCTGCCTGCGCACAGGGCTTGGAGACGCTGGGCTTTACCGGCCACAGCCATACCCCATGCGACCGGGAGTACTGCATGACCCCCAGCCGCACCGCCCAGTATAAGGCCACCATCGCTACGCTGAAGGCAGAGTACAAGGGCAAGGTGGATATCCTCTGTGGGCTGGAGTGGGATCTGTTCTCGGACGACAAGCGTACCGGCTACGATTACTGGATCGGCGGCGTGCACTATCTCCACGGGGAAAAGACCGGCCGTTATTATGAGATCGACTTCCGCCCCCAGGATCTGCGGGAGTGCATCGATGCAGACTTTGGCGGGGATGCACTGGCTGCGGTGGAGGCGTACTTTGCACAGGTGGCGCAGCTGGCCGCTTTGCACCCGGACATCCTTGCCCATGTGGACCTGATCAAAAAGCTGAACGGCAATGGCGAGTTCTTTGACGAAAACTCTCCCCGGTATCAGGCGGCAGCCCTCTCGGCACTGGAGGCCGCCCACAAGGCGGACTGCCTGCTGGAGATCAACACCGGCGCAGTGAACCGTGGCTACCGCAAGGACTTCTACCCCGGCCCGTGGCTGCTGTCACAGTGGCACAAGATGGGCGGCAAAGTCATCATCACAGCGGACGCCCATGCCCACGACGGGCTGACCTTTGCCTTTGACGAGGCAGCACAGGCTGCCCGGGATGCAGGGTTTGACAGCGTGCAGGTACTGACCGGCCACGGCTTTGAGACCCAGGCACTGTAAATCGTTTCGACAGGCTGCTGTGCAATGCACGGCAGCTTTTTTGGCTGCTCTGTAATGGATGCAGCGTATGACCCATTGGAGGATACTATGACCCGATCTGAGTCCCGGCCCCTGCCCAAACTGAATACAAAGCTTACCAGCGGGCCAATTTTTAAAAGCTTGTTCTTGTTTATGCTGCCCATCTTTTTCTCCAGCTTGTTCCAGCAGCTGTACAATACCGTAGATATCATGATCGTGGGCAATGTGCTGGGGGATCAGGCCCTGGCTGCTATTGGCGCCTGCGGTGCGATCTATGAGCTGCTGGTGGGGTTTGGCCTGGGCATCGGCAATGGGCTGGCCATCGTGGCGGCCCGGTGCTATGGCGCCCAGGATGAGGACGGCCTCAAGCGCACCGTGGCGGGGTCGATGGTCATTGGAGTCGGCGCCTCGCTGACCATCATGCTGGCGGGGCTGCTGGGCCTGCGCCCGCTGCTGGAGCTGCTGGATACCCCGGCGGAGATCATCGGGGACGCCTATGCCTATATCCGCATCATTGCCCTGGGTGTGCCAGTGATGTTTGCCTATAACCTTTGTTCCGGTCTGCTGCGGGCCATTGGCAACAGCATGATGCCCCTGGTATTTTTGCTGTTGTCCTCGGTGCTGAATGTGGGACTGGATATTTGGTTCATCGCCGGGCTGGGCTTGGGCGTTCCGGGTGCAGCTGCGGCTACGGTGCTGGCACAGGGCGTGTCGGCGGCGCTGTGCGTGGTGTATATCCTGCGGCGCACGCCGGTACTGCTGCCTGCGCAAAAGCATTTTGAGGTGGGCGCACAGCGCTATCAGGAGCTGCTGACCCAGGGCCTGTCCATGGGACTGATGAGCAGCATCGTGTCGGCGGGGTCGGTGGTGCTGCAATATGGCATCAATGGCCTGGGCACCCTGGTCATTGCGGGGCATACGGCAGCCCGCAAGCTGTTTGCGGTGACGGATATGCCGCTGACCGCCATGGCCTCAGCAGCGTCTACCTTTGTGTCCCAGAATTTTGGTGCAGGCAGCCCGGACCGGGTGCGCAAGGGGATGCGGGATGTGTATATCTACTCGGTGGTGGTGGCCATCGGCGCGGTGCTGCTGATGTCTTGCAGCGCAGAGTGGATGGTGCAGGCTGTGTCCGGCTCTGCCGAGGCGGTGGTGGTGCAGAACGGTGCAAAGTATCTGATGTGGAATGCACCTTTCTACGCAGTGCTGGGCGTGCTGCTGTCCACCCGGTACGCGCTGCAGAGCCTGGGACAAAAGGTGCTGCCGCTGCTGTCCAGCGTCATCGAGCTGGTGGGCAAGATCTTGTTCGTGCTGTTCTTCATCCCCCGCTTTGGCTATGATGCCGTGATTCTCTGTGAGCCGATCATCTGGTGCTTTATGACCGCAGAGCTGCTCTTTGTCTATCTGCGTGATCCCTTTGTGTTCCCCGGACGGAGAAAGCCTCGGAAAGAGTGAACTTTGCGGAGAGGGTGGATTCCGGGAAGAACCCTCTCAGTCGCCTGCGGGGAGAGGGATGCTTTCGGGACGAACCCTCTCAGTCGCCTACGGCGACAGCTCTCCCGAGTGGGAGAGCCCTTGGCAGAACCAGCAAGTTTCGTCCTCATTCGTTAACGGCAGGAAGAAGTCAGCCGATAAGCGGTAAACTTTTCGCCCCTGCCAAAGCCTCTCCCTTTCGGGAGAGGTGGCACGGCGAAGCCGTGACGGAGAGGGTTTCTCTCCGCCTTGCTGCCGCTTTTGGTGAGTGCTTTCCAAATCGGAGCCGGGGCAAAATCGGAAAAAGCGTCTGTGCCAAAGAGAACATCCCCTCAGACGCCTTCTGCCCAGCGGAGCGTCCCACGGCAGAAACGTAAATAAAAAATAAGAAAGCTGTCCGCTCTGCTCCATCGCAGTGCGGACAGCTTTTTGCTTTTTAATAGGATCATAGCAAAGGGACCCTGCCCCTTACTCCTCAAACTCCAGGTCTCCGGCCAGGATCAGATCCAGCGGGGCTTCCGGCTGGGCGATCAGGCGGCGGCTCTGGTTGAAGATCGCCTTTTCCAGGGTGTTGCGGGCCAGACGCCCGTTGCCGGCGGTGCGGCTGTCCAGGGCTTGACGGCGCTTGTAATACCCCCAAAGAGGGAAGGTGCAGCCCTCGTCCAGGCGGTAGCCCCGGGCTTTGGCCTGTACGGTGGTAATGTCCAAAAGCTCCTCCGGGGTGTAGTCCGGAAATTCGATCTGGTTCGGAAACCGGCTGGCCAGACCGCTGTTGGCGGTAAGGAAGGTCTCCATCTCCCGGGTGTATCCGGCCAGGATCACCACCAGTTCCTCCCGGTGGTCCTCCATGCCCTTGACCAGGGTGTCGATGGCTTCCAGCCCAAAGCTGTCCTGCTCGCCCCGGTACAGGCTGTATGCTTCGTCAATGAACAGTACGCCGCCCAGAGCGCTCTGGATCACGCTGTTGGTCAGGGGGGCGGTGTGGCCGGTGTAGCGGCCTACCAGATCCGCCCGGCTCACCTCCACCAGCTGCCCGCCGCTCAGTGCGCCAATGGCTTTCAGGTACCGCCCTACCAGCCGGGCAATGGTGGTCTTGCCGGTGCCGGGGTTGCCGGTAAAGATCATGTGCATCGAGAGCTTGGCCGTGGGCAGCCCTGCTGCCGCCCGGCGGCGCTGTACCTGCAGGTTGTCTGCCAGGCCAAAAACGTATTCCTTGACAGGGGCAAGCCCTACCAGGCTGTCCAGCTCCTGCCGCACAGCCTGGGCGGCACCGTCCGCAGTGGGGGTGGGCAGAAGGTCGGCCAGGGGCTGGGCGGGGCCGTCGTTGAGGGCAAAGGTCAGCCCTTTTTCTCCGGCGGCCAGCCGCAGCGTGCCGCTCAGGGTCTTGTCGGTCTGCAGGCAGTATTCGCTCAGCGCACGGAAGATCCGGTCGCAGCACGCAGCCAGGGCGCCGGCGCCTTTATGGGCCGAGCATTGGGCGGCCACATAGTCCCGTACAGCGGCATCGGCGGCAAGGGTCAGCCCCAGCCGGGCGCTGACCCGGTGTGCCAGGGCATTCAGCTGCCCGGCGGCCAGAGCCGCCAGGTCGGTGGGGGTAAAGGGCGAGGTCCGGCATACATCCCCCAGGGCGGCGGCAGCCGGGGCACCCAGCTTGTCCGCAAACGCCTGCCGCCCCTTGTGGGAGAAGAATACCAGGTACTTGCCCTGCGGGTCGATGCGGCCCACAGCGCCGGGCGCCAGGGCGGTGCCGGCATCCACCAGGATGCCCTGCTTGTTTACCAGGTAGCGGCTGGACAAAGGGGCGCTGCCCCGCATGGCCAGATCCCCCAGCACCCGCAGAAACGCCGGGTGGCAGTTTTCGTAATGCTCCAGGGCCAGGATGTCGCCCGGGGCGTGGAGGGCAGCGTACAAGTCCTGCAAAAACAGCTTCTCGTCCCCGGCATTGGGGTAGAGCGCCAGGTCCAGCGTCTCGATGCGGTCGCTGCGCAAAAGTCCCCGGCCTGCCATGCAGCGGGCGGTCTCCTGCAAGGCAAAGTGGCGGCCCGTCCCCACCGACCCCCACAGCAGGATCACATTGCGGGCGGCAGGCCCGTCCACCCCCATCACAAAGGGGCGGCGCATGGCCCGCACGACGCCTTCCACAAAGGGGTCCTGCCCAAGAACGGTCTTTTTTACCTCGTCGGCAAGCCCCTCAAAGCTGCCGGCCGGTGCGGGGGCAGGCCCCGTCTGCCAAGGCGAGAGCAGCCCGTCCTCCTCCATATCCTGTAACATCTGGCGGCTGCTGGCCAGGGCATCGGCTGCGGCGGTGTCCTGCCGCCGCATTTGTTCGCTCTGGCGGCGCAGCTGCTCATCCAGCCGCCTTTGCTGGTCCAGCAGCACAGCGTTCAATTCTGCAAAGCCCCCCGACTGCTTTGGGGGAGTCTCCGGGTCGGATTTTGGGCGGGAGCGCAGCTTCCCTCCCGGGCCGAACACGCCGTTCATCAAGCTCTCCCAATCATCGGTATATGCCATGCTGGAACCTCCTTGCATTTGTCTCCTTTAAGTATAGTGTACCCCTGCGGATTTTGCAAGACATTGGGGCCCTTCCCACCCCATCGCACCCTTCTGCCGCAAAACAAAAGTTTGGGCGAGATTTTGTCCCATCCCTGCCCAGCGCCAAAAAACGCCTTTTGGCAGGCTTACAGTATATGCAAAGACGGCGCGGGGCAGAACCAAAACCACATCCCCCGCCGCAAAGGGGGATGTTTTTATGCAGAGCAGGATCAAAGCAGCAGAGGGGCTGTCCCGGCCGGGGGCGGTGGCGTTGGGCAGTGCAGAACTGGATCTGCGGGCGCGGCTCCAGCCAGCGCTGTACCGGGCCGGAGCACTGGTACTGGGGCTTGCAGGGGGTTGGGCGGTGCTGTACGGCCAGCTGTCTCCGTTGGGGCTGGGGCTTGTGCTGGGGGCGGGGGAACCGGGCTTTGCGGCCGCCGCCGCCGGGGCGGTCCTGGCGCTGCTGCTGCGGGGCAGCGGGCTGCATGGGGTGTGCCTGGTATGCGGCATTGGGGCGGCGGTGGCGGTGCGCTGGGTGCTGCCCCAGCGGTTTGGCCCGGCAGCCGGGCTGGGCTGCGGGGTGCTGGTGGGCAGCGGGATCTGCTTTGGGCTGGGCGCAGGGGGCGGGTTTGGCCTGGCGCTTACCTGCGGTGCGGATGCGCTGCTGGGGGCTGCGTTGGGCTGGGCCCTGCGCCGCTGGCCGGTACAGCGTCCGGGTCCGGGGCGTCTGCTGGCGGCTGGGGTGGTCTTTTGTGCGCTGGGCCCGGCGGCCTGGGGCGGCCTGCGCCCGGGTCTGACCCTGGGTGTGCTGGCAGGGCTGGTCTTGTGCAGCCGGGGACAAAGCACCGAGGCGTTGGCCCTGAGCGGGGTGGCAGGGAGCGGATTGTACATAACGGACCCGACTATGGCGCCGGCGGCAGCGGCGCTGGGGCTGGGCGGTGCGGCAGCGGCTTTGCTGGCCCCTGCCCGGCGGGTGGAAGGGCTGGCCGCTTATGGGGCGGGGTGCGCCCTGGTGCTGGTGGGGATGTCTCCGCCCGGGACGGCCTTTGCCTGGATGGTCAGTGCGGGCGCAGGGCTGGCCATATATTGGCTGCTGCCCCGTGCGTGGACTGCACCGCCCCCGGCACAGGAGCCGCCGGATCTGCCGGAGCGGCCCCGCCTGTCTGCGGCGGCTACCCGCCTGGAAGCCGTCGCCGAGAGCCTGAGCTCACTGGCAGAGACGGTGAACCAGGTCTACGAAGGGTTGCCCCGCCGGTGCGAGAGCTTCCGCTGGGTCATTGATAACACCCATGATACGCTGTGTGCCCATTGCGGCCGCTGTGCCGAGTGCTGGCAGCAGGAGCATACGGCTGTTCTGGAAGGCATGGAGGCGCTGCGCCCTATCCTGGAGCAGCAGGGCGGGGTGGAGCCAGGGGCGCTTCCGGCACAGCTTAGCCGATGCATCCACCCGGCGGCGCTCTGCGCGGCGGTGAGCCGATCCTTTGCGCTGTACCGCAGCCGCCAGGAAGCCAGGGTCCATGCCGAGGCCATGCGCACAGCGCTGACCGAGCAGTACAGCGCTGTGGCAGAGGCGCTGGGTGTGCTCAGTGAGCAGCTGGGCCGTCCGGGCAGCCCGGAACCCTATAAATCCGGCCGGGTGGCGGACTTTTTTGCCTCGATGGGGGTGCAGCCGCTGGAATGTGCGGTGACGTTGGATGAGCTGGGCCGCACCCGTGCTGCGGTCACCCTGCCCCGCACACGGTTCTCCCAGGCAGAGCTGGCAGCGCTGTCCCGGGAGGTGGGGCAGATCTGCCGCCGCAGGCTGGATATCCCGCAGGTGCTGTCCTGCCGGGGCATCACCACCCTGCTGTTCTGCGAGACCCCGGCGCTGCGGGCGGTGTTTGGCACAGCGGGGGTGGCAGCCCGGGGCGAGGTGTCCGGGGATGCGGTGCAGCAGTTCTGCAGCCCGGCAGCAGCGCAGATGATCCTGTGCGACGGCATGGGCACCGGCCGGCCCGCCGCAGTGGATGGGAGCCTGGCGGCCGAGCTGACCGCCCGGCTGCTGAAAGCGGGGTTTACCGCAGAGCTGGCGGCCCGGCTGGTGAACGTGGCCCTGGCGCTGAAAAGTGAGGAGGAGAGCGGCGCTACCCTGGACCTGCTGAGCATCGACCTGTACACCGGCGCAGCCCGGCTGTTCAAGGCGGGGGCTGCGCCCAGCTTTCTGGTGCAGGGGGGCCGCGCCAGAGCGGTGGGACAGGGCGGCCTGCCGGTGGGTATCCTGGGGGCGGTGAATGGGCAGAGCATCCTGGCCCATCTCGCAGCCGGAGATTATGCGGTTTTGGTGTCGGATGGTCTGTTGGCAGATGGGACGGGCTGGGTGCTGCAGCAGCTGGAGCTGTCGGCGGCTTCCCGCCAGGAGCCGGAGCAGCTGGCCCGTACCCTGGTGGAGACTGCCCGCAGCCGCACCAGCCGCACCGGACGCCCGGATGATATCACCGCAGCCGTGGTCCGGCTGGAAAATGGCTGAGCGTGCGGTCGAAGGGCGACCCCAGATGGAGGATTGGGTCAACGCCATATAAAATCCCCCCGGTGTGATTGCTTTTTCCCCGCCGGGAGCGTATACTGGGAAAACAATGAAATTGTGTTTTTATGCCCATAAAAGGAGGCAAAGACTATGCTTACGATCACAGTAGCCCAGGACGGCAGCGGGGATTTCTCCACGATCTCGGAAGCGGTGCTGGCCGCACCCTATGACCTGGAGACATTGGTGCTGGTGGGTCCCGGCGAGTACCGGGAGAAACTTGTCTGCGAAAAACGCTGCATCACCCTGCGGGGCGCAGGAGCGGAAGCCACCCGCCTGGTCTGGGCGGACGGCGGCAAGCTGCCCCATCCGGACGGCCGTCCCACCCATACCTTCCGCAGTTATACCGCCTTTTTTTCCGGGGAGATGGTCACGGTAGAGGATATGACCATTGAGAATGCCGCAGGTCCCGGCAGCGAGGCAGGCCAGGCCATTGCCGCCTATGTGGACAGCCAGCGGGCCGTGTTCCGCCGGGTGCGCCTGCTGGGCAATCAGGATACCCTGTTCTGCGCCCCGCTGCCCCAGGCCGAGCGGGAGAAGGACGGCTTTTTAGGCCCCCGCAAGCTGGCGCCCCGCCGCCCCTCTGCGCAGTATTACCAGGGCTGCGAGATCGCCGGGGACATCGACTTTATCTTTGGCGGCGCAGATGCCTTGTTTGAGCAGTGTACGCTGCGCACGGTGGATAACCATCTGGCCCACAGTTATGTTACGGCGCCTTCCGGCCCGGCGGATGGTCTGGGCTTTGTGTTCTGGGACTGCGATTTTGTGTCCATCTGCCCCGCTGGTACGGTCTATCTGGGCCGCCCCTGGCGTCCTACCGGCCGCACAGCGGTGCTGGACTGCCGCCTGGGCGGGCATATCGCACCGGAGGGCTTCTCCGGCTGGAACGACCGTCCGGACTTGGCCCAGGCTGGCTTTGCAGAGAGCGGAAGCACCGGCCCGGGCGCTGGGGAGCGTCCCTCGTGGGTGACGGTGCCGGATGCAGAGCAGGCGGCGGCCCTGCTGTCTGCTGCCCGGAAGCGCTGCCGCCCTGTGTGAGAAAAAGGAGAATGGAATGAAAAAGCTCCCCACCTTTGTCAAATGGCTGCTGGTGGCTGCTGCACTGGCGGCAATGGCTGGGATGATGTGGCTGGTCAATGAGAGGGCGACTCGGGTTGAGATGCCCGCCCCGGACAATATCTTTGGCATCTACCGTCAGGCAGAATAAACAAAAACGCGCTGTGCTCCAAGGCACAGCGCGTTTTGTTCTGTTAAGTCCCGGCGCTGGGTGCGTCGTCGGTCATGATGAACCAGAAGCAGGTGCCTTTGCCCAGGGCGCTTTGCACCCCAAAACGGAACCCGTGCTGCTGGAAGATGGCCTTGGTGATGGAAAGCCCCAGCCCGGTGCCGGTCTTGCCTGCGTCCGAGCGGGAGCGGTAGTACCGGTCAAAAATGTAGGGCAGGTCCTCGGCCGAGATGCCGGGGCCATGGTCCTCTACCTCCACCCGGACCCCCTCCGGGCAGGCAAAGGCCCGCAGCACAAAGACCCCGTCCGGCCCAATGTGGTGCATGGCGTTGCCCAGCAGGTTGTGCAGGGCGCGCTGCATCATGTTCGGGTCAGCAAAGACGGGCAGTGCCTGTTCCGGCAGCTCCAGCTCCAAATGCCAGTCGTTCTGGGCGCAGAGTGCGTCGTAGCGCTCGCACACTTCGTCGCACAGCTGGCGCAGGTCAAAGTGGACCCGCTCGCATTTCTCTGCGCCGCTGGTCACCTTGCTCAGCTCCATCACGCTGGAGACCAGGGCGGTCAGCCGGTCGGTCTCGTCCACGATGATATTCATCTGGGCATCCCGCTGGGTCTTGTTGTCGCCGGTCAGGTCCCGCACCGTTTCGGCATACCCTTTGATCAGGGTCAGGGGGGTGCGCAGGTCGTGGGAGACGTTGGCCAGCAGGTCCCGCTGCATCTGGGCGGCGTGCTGCACCTCCCGGGCCATGTGGTTGAAGTCCTGGGCCAGTGCGCCCAGCTCATCGTTCCGGGCGCTGTCTACCTGAACGGCATAGTTGCCCTGGGACACCTGGCGTGCAGCGGCAGAAAGCTGCCGCAGCGGTTTCGTGAACCACTCGCTGAACAGCCAGGCCGCCGACATGGAAAAAGCAAAGATCAGCAGGGCGATGGCGGGCAGCAGGGTGCTGAGCACCTCGCCTGCCTCAGAGACGTGCATCAGGCTGGTGGTCACCAATACCGAGTATGCCCCGTTGGCGGTCATCCGGCCCACCAGCAGCTGACTGGTGCCGGTGGGGGAGATGGGGGTCAGCACCGTGACAAAGCTGCCCTCGGTGCGGCAGCGCTGGCGCATGGCGAACAGGGTCTTGGTGTTCAGCTCGTCCCCGTTGTCCTGGCCGGTGTACAGGGCGGTCAGGTGCAGGTTGCAGTAGGGCAGGGTGTCCTCCCGGAACACCTGCCGCAGGGTGGAGTCGGCAATGTCCACGCAAAAGCCGCTGAGGGCATTGTTCTCGTACAGCTTTTTGCGCAGACCGTCAAACAGATCGTTGTTGACGAACAGATGCCCGAACGAGCGGAAGGAGACGGTCTCTCCCTCCTCCAGGGCGGCATCCAGTTCCGCCACCACCGCTTCGGCCTGCGCCGTGGCCTGTTTTTGGATATGGCGGGTATACAGCGGTTCCAGCAGCTGGGTGGATAAAAACCAGAACAGTCCCAGCAGCAGCAGGCAGATGAAGCACAAAAACCACATCAGCTGCCCCCGGATGCCCACCGTCCGCCGGCGGGAGCCGGGCAGAGCTTTTGGTGCCGGGCTCATCCGCGGGCAGCATCGGGGTCGAACTTATAGCCGATGCCCCACACAGTGGCAATGTAGCTGCGGCAGGCGCCCAGATGCCCCCGCAGCATCTTGACGTGGGTGTCTACCGTGCGGTCCTCGCCAAAGTAGTCGTAGTTCCACACCTTTTGCAGGATCTTCTCCCGGCTGAGGGCGATGCCCTTGTTGGAAGCCAGAAAGACCAAAAGGTCAAACTCTTTGGGGGTCAGGCTGACTTCCTCGCCAGAGACACGCACCGTGTGGCAGGCGGTGTCGATGGTCAGCTCGCCAAAGGTCATGGTCTCGGCAGCGGTCTCCGGCTTGGGCAGGGTGCGGTTCAGCACCGCCCGCACCCGTGCCACCAGCTCCCGGGGAGAGAACGGCTTGACCACATAGTCATCCGCGCCGCCCTCCAGACCGGCCAGCTTATCATACTCCTCGCCCCGTGCGGTCAGGATGATCACCGGCGTATCCACATGGCGGGAGCGCATCTCCCGCAGGCAGGTCATGCCGTCCATAAAAGGCATCATCACATCCAGGATCACCAGGTCGAACCCGCCGCCCAGCACCATCGTCAGGGCAGCGGAACCGTCCCCGGCTTCTTCACAGGCATAGCCTGCATATTGTAAATGCTCCCGGATCAATTCGCGGATCCGCGGTTCATCGTCTACGATCAGGATCTTGGCCATATTTCTCCCCTCCCACGCCCATGGGGCGCATTTGCAGTCGTTTCTTTTCTTATCATACCCTTGTCCTGGGAAAGAATTGTGAACATTGGGTGAACCCTTTGGAAAAACTGCCGGCAGCTGCGCCGGCGGCTGTCACCAGTATACCCGGATGACCGGGGGAGAGCAAGGGGGGCTTGCGCTTGCACCCCTGTGCGCAAGTGTGCTATACTAAATTTTGTATAGGCAGAGCAGCCTGGTCTGCGCTGCCGCCTGAAATCATAGAAAAAGGGAAAACCCGATGCGTATTGGATTCACCGAACTTGTTTTGCTTTTTATTATTGCCTCTGTCGCAGTGGGCCCGGCGGTCGTCAGGTGGGTCAACCGCTGGCTTCACCGTGCCGAGCGCAGCTATGCCGCTGCCGCCCGGCGGGAGGCTGCCCGCCGGGCAGCCGCAGCTGCGGAGCGGGAGATCGTTCTGCGCCGGTTCCAGCGGCTGGGCATCCTGGTGCTGATCCTGGCGGCAGTGTCGCTGGTGTATGCCCTGGTGTTCCGCCCCATTGATGCAGAGGCCGCCCCCTACACCGCCCCGCTGCGACGGGAGACCGCAGCGGTTCAGTCCGCGGTGGAGGAGCAGCTCTCTCTTGGCGGGTACCAGGCCCCCTCCTGTGTGCGGGAGCGGGATGGCTGGGTCTACTTTGCGGCCGCCGATACCAAGGGCGGAAGCGTGCTGGCCCGCATGAACGCCGACGGCAGCGGCCTGGCTTCCATCCTGACGGTGGAAGGGGAGATCACCAGCTTTGATTTTGACGCCGCCGGAGAGGTGTGGTTCACCACCGTCACCCCGGCGGGCGGCGCACTGTATAAGGCCCGCTACGATGGTTGGGGCGCAGCCACGGAGCAGGTGGTGGGGCAGATCGACGGCAAGGCGCTGAGCTGCCCTGCGGCGGTAACGGTGGACCCGGAGGGCCGGGTCTACTTTACCAATGCCGCCGCCGCCCCGGCAGAGCATGGGGCGCAGGCCGCTCTGCGCACCGAGCTGCTGGCTCATACCGCCACCGGCTGGGTCTATGTTTATGACCCCGCTGTCCGGGCAGTGCAGCGGGTGCTGGGCGGCCTGGCCGGTGCCTCCGGGCTGGCGCTCTCTCCGGAGGGGGACATCCTCTATGTCTCGGATCTGGGCAGCCGCTGTATCTGGGCGGTGCCCGCCAATGCCCGGGAGCTGACCGCTGGCGGCAAGGGCTGCGCCCAGTTTGCGGCGGGTCTGCCGGGGTATCCCGGGTCACTGGCTGTGGACGAAGAAGGCTGCCTGTATGTGGCCTATTGCTGGGCACCCAGCGGCTGGCTGGAAGCCCGCTCCGAGGGGACGCTGGTGCGGGGCGCTGCGCTGCGTCTGAGCCAGAAGAGCCAGCAAAAGCTGGTGGGGCTGCCCTCCTCCAGCCCTTCGGCTGAGGTACTGGCCCCGGACGGGACCCCGCTGCGGGCTTTCCTGGGGCGGGATCTGGGCAGCGCATCTGCGATCTGCCCTGCCGGCAGCCGGGTCTACCTGGGGACGGCCGGACAGGACCGGCTGTATTGGACCCGGGTGTGACGAATATTTTGGGAGAAAAGAGGTCTTGAGATAGATGACAGTGCAAGAATTGGACGAGATCCGCGCGGCATCGGCCCAGGCGGCGGCCGAGCTGCTGGACGCCGCCGAGCTGCAGCCCGGTCAGGTGCTGGTGGTGGGCTGCTCCTCCAGCGAGATCCTGGGCGGACAGATCGGGAAATACAGCAGCATGGATGCTGCCGGCGCCGTCTACCAGGGCATTGCCCCGGTGGCGGCCCAGCGGGGCGTCTGGCTGGCAGCGCAGTGCTGTGAGCATCTGAACCGGGCCATCGTGCTGGAGCGGGAGGCCGCCCAGCGCTACGGCTGGGAGGAGGTCTCGGTGGTGCCCTGGCCCCATGCCGGGGGCAGCTGGGCCACCACCTGCTGGCAGAATTTTGCCCACCCGGTGGCGGTGGAGGAGATCCAGGCCCATGCAGGCATGGACATCGGCGGCACGCTGATCGGGATGCACCTGCGCCGTGTGGCGGTGCCGGTGCGGCTGAGCCTGCGTCAGATTGGGCAGGCGGGGCTGCTGTGCGCCCGTACCCGCCCCAAACTGATCGGGGGGCAGCGGGCCCATTATACCGAATATACCGGGGAGGAATGATACCATGGAAGAACGCAGTCTGGAACAGATGCGCCAGGCCGTAGACCAGCTGCGCCAGCGCATGGATGCGACTGCCCGTCAAGCGGGCCGCAGCCCCGCCGAGGTGCAGCTGTGCGCTGCCTGCAAGACCCACCCTGCCGCCACGGTGGCAGCCAGTGCGGGCCTTGCCATCGACCTGTTTGGGGAGAACCATGTGCAGGAGCTGTGCGCCAATTTTGACGCCGGGGCCTACTGCGGCAAACCCTGCCATTTTATCGGCCATCTGCAGACCAACAAGATCAAAAAGGTGCTGGGCCGTGCGGCGGTGATCCAAAGCGTGGACAGCGCCCGGCTGCTGCTGGCCATTGAAAAAGAGGCGGCAAAGCTGGGGCTGCGGCAGGATATCCTGCTGGAAGTGAACATCGCCGGGGAGGCCAGCAAGTCCGGTGTCTCGCCGGAGGAGCTGTGGCCGCTGCTGGAGCTGTGCGCCGCCCAGCCCCATATCCAGGTGCGGGGATTGATGGCCGTGCCCCCGGTGAACCGGGATGACCGGCAGAACCGTGCGGATCTGGCGGCCGTGCATCGGCTGTATGTCCGTGCCGGGGAGCAGGGGTACAGCAATGTTCGGATGGAGATCTTGTCCATGGGCATGAGCGGCGATTTTGAAAACGCCATTCGGGAGGGTGCGACCCTGGTGCGCATCGGTACTGCGATCTATGGCCAGCGGGACTATGGCCAGGTACGGAAAGTGTGATTTGACCATCGGAGAGGGAAAGAGGATATCATGAAAGCGACCAATACCCAGCGTCCGGCTGACCCGGGGGCCCGCCATACCGGCAGCGGCGCCCTGCTGCGCCGGTTTATGCCCTACCTGACAAAGTATAAGGGCGTCATGTTTTTTGACCTGTTTTGCGCTGCGCTGACCACCCTGTGCGACATTGCGCTGCCCCGCATCATGGGCGAGCTGACCAACGCCGCCGGCAGCGGTGCGGGGCTGACCGTGCAGTTCGTGCTGCGTCTGGCGGGGCTGTACTTTATCCTGCGGGTGATCGACGGCGTGGCCAGCTATTTTATGGCCAGCACCGGCCACATCATGGGCGTGCATATCGAGACAGATATGCGCCAGGATGCGTTTGACCACCTGCTGCGGCTGGACCACACCTACTACAACAACACCAAGATCGGCCAGATCATGGGCCGCATCACCAACGACCTGTTTGATGTGACCGAGTTTGCCCACCACTGCCCGGAAGAGTTTTTCATTGCGGGCATCAAGATCCTGGCCTCCTTCGTCATCCTGTGCATGGCCAGCGTTCCGCTGACTTTGGCGGTGTTTGCCTGTGTGCCCCTGATGGGTGTGGTGTCGGTGGTGCTGAACCAGCGGCTGCGGGCCAGGTTCCGTCAGCAGCGGGTGCAGATCGGCGAGCTGAATGCCGCCATTGAGGACAGCCTGCTGGGGCAGAGCGTGGTCAAGGCTTTTTCGGCGGAGGATCAGGAGCGGGAGAAGTTTGACGCAGGCAACCGCGCGTTTGAGAAGATCAAGACCCTGGGTTACTATGCCATGGCTGCATTCCAGACCTCTACCCGTCTGTTTGACGGGCTGATGTACCTGGTGGTGATCCTGGCAGGCGGGCTGTTTTTGGTCTACGGAAAGATCAGCGCCGGTGATATGGTGGCCTATGTGCTGTATGTCTCCACCCTGATCGCCACCATCCGCCGCATCGTGGAGTTTGCCGAGCAGTTCCAGCGGGGCATGACCGGCATCGAGCGCTTTGCAGAGATCATGGATACCCCGGTGGCCATCCAGGATGCACCGGGCGCAGGCCCTCTGCGCCCCGGCCCGGGCGCCATCCGGTTCGACCATGTGAGCTTTGAGTACCCGGACGACCATAACCGGGTGCTGCACGATGTAAGCCTGGACATCCGTGCGGGGGAGCGGCTGGCCCTGGTGGGTCCCTCGGGCGGTGGCAAAACGACCCTGTGCAACCTGATCCCCCGGTTCTACGATGTGACGGGGGGCCATATCTACATCGACGGGCAGGACATCCAGCAGGTGACCCTGAAGAGCCTGCGCCAGCAGATCGGCGTGGTGCAGCAGGACGTGTATCTGTTCAGCGGCACGGTGGCGGAGAATATCGCCTACGGCCGCTCCGGCGCCTCCCGGGAGGAGATATTGGAGGCCGCCCGTCTGGCGGGCGCAGACCGGTTCATCCTGGCGCTGAAGGATGGGTTTGATACCTATGTGGGCGAGCGGGGGGTCAAGCTCTCCGGCGGACAGAAGCAGCGCATCGCCATCGCCCGGGTGTTTTTGAAGAACCCGCCCATCCTGATCCTGGACGAAGCCACCAGCGCACTGGATAACGAGAGTGAGATCCTGGTGGGGCAGAGCCTGGAGAAGCTGGCCCATGGCCGCACCACCCTGACCATTGCCCACCGGCTGACCAGCATCAAGGACTATGACCGCATCCTGGTGCTGGGGGCGGACGGCATCGAGGAGTCCGGCACCCACGAGCAGCTGCTGGAAAAGCAGGGGGTCTATTACCGCCTGTGGAACCAGCTGCCCGGAGAGGATACCCTGTAACACAGCAAAAAGCACAGCCCTGCACCGGGGCTGTGCTTTTTTGCGCCGTCCTTTGCCCGGGAAAACCCGCCCCCGCCCCTTGAAAAAACGCACCGACTCGTTTATCATAAAAGCAGTTGAATTTGTGGGAAGGGTGAGCGATGCACCATGGATAACCGTAGATCTCCGGCAGGGTGGAAAGCCCTGTACGAAAGCGAAGAATTTGCCCGGGAAACCACCTATACCGGCCCCTTGGGGGCGGAGTACAGCCTGCGGGGGACCCGGCTGCGGCTGTGGGCGCCTACGGCCCAGCAGGTGTCGGTCAATCTGTTCCGCAAAGGGGAGGGGGGTGCCCCCGTCAGCACCCAGCCCATGAGCCGCCAGGCCCAAGGCGTGTGGGAGCTGTACCTCCCCGGGGACCAGCACGGCCGGTACTATACCTACACCGTGCGGATGGGGGGCGCCGTCCGGGAGACCGGAGACCCCTATGCGGTGGCGGCGGGCATCAACGGTGTGCGCAGCATGATCGCAGACCTGTCCCGTACCGACCCTCCCGGCTGGAGCCGGGACCAGCGCCCCAGCATCCCTCCGGCCCGCCGGGTGGTGTGGGAGGTCAGTGTGCGGGATTTCTCCCAGGACCCTGCCAGCGGCGTGCGTCCGGCCTGGCGGGGCAAATACCTGGCCTTTACCCAAAAAGGCACGACCCTTCACGGGGACGGGGTGCACCCGACCTGTCTGTCCTACCTCAAGCGCTTGGGGGTCAGCTATGTACAGCTGATGCCGTTCTTTGATTTTGGCAGCGTGGACGAGAGCCGCTCGCTGATGCGGCAGTACAACTGGGGCTATGACCCGGTCAACTTCAATGTGCCGGAGGGCAGCTATGCCACCGACCCTTCCCGGGGCGAGGTGCGCATCCGGGAGTGCAAACAGATGATCGCAGCGCTGCACGCGGCGGGCATCGGCGTGGTGATGGATGTGGTCTACAACCATACTTACCGGTCCGAGAATGTGTTCAACAGCACTGCGCCCTATTACTTTTTCCGCCAGAACGAGGACGGCAGTTTCTCCAACGGCAGCGGCTGCGGCAACGAGTTTGCCTGCGAGCGGCCCATGGCCCGCCGCTACCTGATCGACTCCATCCTTTACTGGGCGCAGGAATACCACATCGACGGCTTCCGCTTTGACCTGATGGGCCTGTACGATGTGGAGACCATCAACGCAGTGCGGGCCGCCCTGGACAGCCTGCCCGGCGGCCAGCAGATCCTGATGTACGGCGAGCCTTGGCAGGGCGGGGCCAGCGGCCTGCGCCGCTATGAGGCGGTCAAAAACAACCTGCCTATGCTCTCGGACCGGATCGGCATTTTCTGCGATAACACCCGGGACGCCATCAAGGGCGGCTGCTTCAACGCCCGGGAGCCGGGGTATGTCCAGGGCAAGCCCGGCGCCTTCTGGGATGTGGGCGGCGCAGTGGCGGCCTGGTGCCGGTCGGATGCGCTGCCGCCCCACACGCCGGGGCAGATCGTCAGCTATGTTTCGGCCCACGACAACTTTACCCTGTGGGATAAGCTGCTGATGGTGCGGTACAAGCGGCCGGAGTTCTCGGCGGCTGACCCGGTGGCCCTGGCCCAGAACCGGCTGGCAGCGGGCATCTACTTTACCTGCCTGGGGATGCCCTTTCTGCAGGCGGGGGAGGAGTTTGCCCGCACCAAAAAAGGGGTGGACAACAGCTACCGTTCCTCGCCTACCCTGAACCGGCTGGACTGGGAGCGGGCGGAGGCCTACCATGCGCTGGTGGATTATTACCGGGGGCTGATCGGCCTGCGGGGGGCGTTTCCCCGGCTGGGCGCTTTGGACAGCGCCACCCCGGGGGCGATCCAGTTCTTCTCCCTGGAGCAGCCGCTGGTGGGCTGGACCCTGCCTGCCGCCCCGGGAGACGGTGCCCGGTGGAAGGCGCTGTGCGTGTTCTATGATCCTACGCCCCACAAGGCGGAGGTGCCGCTGCCGCCGGGACAGTGGAAGCTGCTGAGCGATGGCATCTCCTCCAGCCTGTGGCGGGGGGAGAGCGCCCACTTCCAGGGCCGGTGTACCCTGGCCGGGTACAGCGCCACCATCCTGGGGCTGCTGTGAGCAAAAAAAGAAAAAATTCCTGTAACCTTTCCCCGGTTTGTGCGTTGTATGGGTGAAAGGAGGGGAAAACCCTATGAAGTACGATTGTGAGATCATCCGGGATCTGCTGCCTTTGTATGCAGAGGAGATCGCCAGCCCGGCCAGCACGGCCATGGTCCGGGCACACCTGGAAGAATGTCCCGACTGTGCCCGGCTGCTGGCACAGATGCAGCGCCCTGTGCCGGTGCGGGCGGAGACGGCGGCACCGCTGCAAAAGCTGAAAAAGACCCTTTGGAAAAAGCGCCTGGTCACCGCTCTGGCGGTCTGTGCGGTCACGGCGGTCTGCGTGGGCGGCGGGTATGGGCTGTATAACCACACTACGCCGGTCACGCTGGAACAGGCGGCGCTCTGGCCTTTCGTCACCCAGATGGAGGGGGAAAAGGTGTATGTCGTAGAGACACAGGGCCGCAATGTCCGGCTGGAGGTCTGCCCGGAGGTGGGCTTCGGCGGGATGAACGCTGTGCGGGCCGTAGAGATCACCGGGTTCCGCCGAGGGGTGGACCGGCTGCTGCACCTGGTGGGGGCGGATACTGCCCTGGATACCCAGGCCGTGCTGCGGCAGGACCAGGCCATTGAGATCCGCTGTCTGGACGGGGTGACCTACTGCTTCCGGGGACAGATGTACGACTATCGGGAGATCTGGATGAACGGCATCACCCCCACCGGCGGTATCCGCAGGGTGGTTCGGGACGAAAACGGGGATTTTGTGGATGCGGTGACCGGCGAGCGGATCGAGGACGGCAGGTGAGAGGATGGAGCTGGACCAGGTCTATCGGCTCTACTTCCGGGATGTGGAGCTGTTTCTGCGGGGGCTGACCGGGTCGGAAAGCCTGGCCGAGGAGCTGACCCAGGAGGCGTTCTTCCGCTCGCTGCGTCAGTTGGATCAGCTGCCGCAGGAGCAGGATGTCCGGGCCTGGCTGTTTGCGGTGGCCCGCAACTGCTGGTATTCCTACTGCCGCAAGGCAAAACACACCCTCCCGCTGGAACCGGAAGCGCCCCTGGTCAGCCCGCAGCCGGATGTGGAGGAGCTGCTGGTGGATCAGGAGGCGGCGTTTACGGTGCATCAGTGCCTGCATCAGCTGCCGGAGCCGTATAAAGAGGTGTTCAGCCTGCGGGTGTTCGGGGAGCTGCCCTTTGAGCGGATCGGGGCCTTGTTTGGCCACAATGCGGCCTGGGCCAGGGTGACCTACTACCGGGCCAAGACAAAATTGCAGCAGATGCTGGCCCCGCCCCCTGGGGCATAACATAAAAATAAAAATGTCCGGCAGAGCAAGCACTCTGCCGGACATTTTATTTGCTGAACTTTGGATCAGGAGATGGCGTTCAGGTCCCAGCGCATCCGCACTGCATCCGGGCCGGAGAGCCGGATCTGCAGGGCCTTGGCGTTGTCCAGGGCCTGCTGGGGGGTGCGTGCCCCGCACAGGATGTGCAGCCCGGGGTTCAGCCGGGCGGTCAGGGCGATCACCAGCTGCGACAGGGTGCAGTCGTACTCCTTGGTCAGGTCCTGCCAGCTTTCCAGCAGAGCCAGGGCCTGTGCCCGGCGTGCAGGCTGGAAGTTGGGGTTTGCGTTGCGGGTGCTGCCCTCCGGGTAGGTGGTGTCCATGGTCACCTTGCCGGTGAGCAGGCCCTGCTCCAGGGGAGAGTAAGCCTGTACCGAGACGCCCAGTTCCTTGCAGGCGGGCATCAGCTGCTTTTCGATCCGGCGGGTCAGCAGGCTGTATTTCTCCTGGATCACATCCAGCTGGCCCAGCTGGCAGTAACGGCGCAGGATATCCGCCGTTACATTGGATGCGCCGATGGCACGGATCTTGCCCTGCTGCTTGAGACGGGTCATGGCCTCCACCGTCTCCTCCAGCGGGTACAGGCCGAAGTCCGGGCTTTGCCAGTGGGTGTACAGCACATCCAGATGGTCGGTGCCCAGGCGGCGCAGGCTGTCCTCTACATCCTCGATGATGCTCTGGGCGGACAGGTCACGGTAAACGGTGACACCATCCACGACCTTGTGCAGCACCGGGGTCTCATGCCGCCACTCCAGCCCGCATTTGGAGGACAGGATCACCTTGTCCCGGCCAATGCGGCGCAGTGCCTGGCCCACCACAGTTTCGCTGTGGCCCAGGCCGTAGATGGGGGCGGTGTCGATCCACTGTACGCCGGCATCCACGGCAGCTTCAATGGCCTGGATGGACACTTCGTCGTCGTTGTCCCCCCACCAGCTGCCTCCGCCGATGGCCCAGGTGCCCATCCCCAGGAAGGGTACCTGAATGCCGCTTGCGCCAATGTTCAGTTTTTCCATAGTAGTTTCCCTCTTGGCCGGGGCGTGCAATCATCCCCGGCCTCATTCTTTTGGTATGGATATGCCTTGCATATCCGAAAAGCGCCCGGAGATCCGGGCGCTTTTGTCAAATGTTGCCAAACTCGCTGAGCTTCAGCTCGTCGTTGTGGGTCTCGGCCCAGCGCACTGCCCAATCCGAGGTGAACAGCAGCAGGCGGTTGCCCTTCATGTCCTCCACGGGCTTAGTATCGCTGGTCAGGTCCAGATCCCGCAGCTGATAGGTGTCCGGGGCGTTCTGGATCCAGCGCAGCTGTTCAAAGGGCAGCTGCTGCATCCGGATCTCCACATTGTACTCCGTGTTCAGGCGGTACTCCAGCACTTCCAGCTGCAGCACGCCCACAACGCCGACCACGACTTCCTCCATGCCGCCGCCCACTTCGCGGAAGATCTGGATAGCGCCCTCCTGGGCGATCTGCTCCATGCCCTTCACGAACTGCTTGCGCTTCATGGTGTCCTTCTGCTCGATCCGGGCAAAATGCTCCGGAGAGAAGGTGGGGATGCCCGCAAACTGCACCTTCTTTTTGCCGGTGCACAGGGTGTCACCGATGGAGAAGATGCCCGGGTCAAACAGGCCGATGATGTCGCCTGCATAGGCCTCGTCCACGATGGCCCGGTCCTGGGCCATCAGCTGGGTGCCAGTGGCCAACTTGATGTTCTTGCCCTGCTGGACGTGGAATGCCTCCATGCCCCGCTCGAATTTGCCCGAGCAGATGCGCATAAAGGCGATGCGGTCCCGGTGGGCCTTGTTCATGTTGGCCTGGATCTTGAAGATGAAGGCGGAGAACTCCTCCCGGGAGGGGTCCACCGGCTCCCCGGTCAGGCTGTCCACCCGGGCCAGGGGCGAGGAGGTCAGCCGCAGGAAGTTCTCCAGGAACGGCTCTACACCAAAGTTGGTCAGCGCCGAGCCGAAGAACACCGGGCTCAGCTCACCGCACCGGACCTTTTCCAGGTCGAACTCCTCGGCAGCGCCGTCCAGCAGCTCGATCTCGTCCACCAGCTGCTGATGCAGGTAGGGGGTCAGCAGCTCGTCCAGAGCGGCGTCGCCCAGCTCGGCCTGTACCTCTTTGACCTTCTTCACGCCGTTGGCACGGCCGTCGCTGGAGAAGGCCAGCACCTTGCGCTCGTTGCGGTCAAACACGCCCTTGAACTCCTTGCCGCAGCCGATGGGCCAGTTCATGGGGTAGGTCTTGATGCCCAGGATCTCCTCGATGTTCTCCATCAGCTCAAAGGGGTCCTGTGCCTCGCGGTCCATCTTGTTGATGAAGGTAAAGATGGGGATGTGGCGCAGGGTGCAGACCTTGAACAGCTTGATGGTCTGGGCCTCCACGCCCTTGGCAGCGTCGATGACCATGACGGCAGAGTCGGCTGCCATCAGGGTGCGGTAGGTGTCCTCCGAAAAGTCCTGGTGGCCGGGGGTGTCCAGAATGTTGACACACTTGCCGGCAAAGTTGAACTGCAGTACCGAGGAAGTGACCGAGATACCGCGCTGTTTTTCGATGTCCATCCAGTCCGAGACGGCGTGTTTGGCGCTCTGCTTGCCCTTGACAGAGCCTGCCTGGTTGATGGCTCCGCCGTAGAGCAGCAGCTTTTCGGTCAGAGTGGTCTTGCCGGCGTCCGGATGGCTGATGATCGCGAACGTGCGGCGGCGTTGGATTTCTTCACGATTGGTCATAGTGCTTGATTCTCCTGTATAAAACCGCCCGCAGAACGGTGCGGCGGATCAGATGGCTGGGGGGAAAGCTGGGGCGGCAGCTGCCGCAAAAAGCTGTTACATCGGGGCGCTCTCCTTATCCTTGATTCATCCCATGTTCGCCGGGGGTCCGGCGCAGCGCATACGTCCCCTATTTTATCCGAAATGGGCCGTGTTTGCAAGAGTTTTCGTTATTTTTTGAGGCGGAGGGGGCTACTTTTTCAGCACAAAGCAGGGCAGGGGAGCGGTTTTGTCCCAGTTGGCAAAATCGCACACCAGCACAGTATACTGCGTCAGCGGCAGGCTGCGGAAAAACGCCAGCACCTGATCCCGCTCATCCCAGCCGACCACCTTGCCGCTGTACAGCACCGCGCTCAGGATGCCGCCAGGGCGCAAAGCGTCCAGGGCTGCCTGCAGCGCGGTCAGGCTGGACCCCGCCTGCGAGTGTACCTGGTGGTCGGCTCCGGGCAGCCAGCCAAAGTTGAACATGATGGCATCGGCGCTGCCGGGCTGGACGTGATGCAGCAGGTTTTCGTGGCTGTCCTGCACCAGCTGGCAGCGGGCGGGGTCTGCCCCCAGCTTTTCCAGGCGTCGGCGGGTGGACAGGATGGCGGCCTGCTGGATGTCCATGGCCAGCACACGTCCGCCGCTTTTTTGCACCAGCTGCCAGAGAAAGGCGGTGTCCCCGCCGTTGCCGCAGGTGGCATCGATGCACAGCCCGGGGGCGGGGCAGTGACCAGCTACGAACTGCTGCGCCAGCTGCACGGCGGACAGGTCTGGCTTGCGGCGGCGCACCAGCTGCCCGCCCTCGGCAGCAAAGCCGAATTTTGCCCAGAGGGCGGCTTCGGCAGGCGCAGTGGGCGCCGGTGCGGTGAACACCGTGGCCCGGCTGGTGTCAAAGCCGCCCCACAAGCGCAGGACCTCTTTGACCAGGTAGGAGCCGTAACCCCGGCCCCGCCAGGCGGGGTCCAGCCATAGACAGCCGAAGTCCCCGCCTTGGGGGCTGGCCGAAGCATGGACCCAGCCGATCTGTGATTTTTCCTTGTATAGGGCAAACCCCTGGGAGGTCTGTTCTACCCGCATATCCGACCGCTCCTTTGCATACGATATCCAAAACAGAAAAAACACCCTGCTGTGTGTTCCTGAACTGTTATAAACATAGCGGCAGGGCAGGGGATTGTCAAGGGTCTGCCAGAGCGGCGCCGCAGCCGCAAGGCCAAGGGACGGCATTTCACATAATCTTCACTGCGACGACGATGGATTTTTCACAATTTTTCGGTAGAATAAAACCGTTGAATCATCCGGGCCGTTTTGCAGCCCGTATCCCCTTTTTTCAGAAAGGACGTATTCGTTATGGAGAACGAGAATAAGTGGGAATATGATTATTCCTCCGGGCAGAAAGACCCGGATACCGGGTATCCCAATGTGGGCAGCAGTGGGGCCAATACCGCCAACACTGCATACAATTATGGGGACGACGGCCCTGCAGGCCCGGCACAGCCGGACCCGGCAGCGCCCTCCGCAGACCAGCAGCCGCCCCGCAAAAAGCGCAGCAGAAACTTTGCCCGCAGCGCTGTGTCGCTGCTGCTGGCGGCAGCGGTAGGCTTTGTGGGCGGCGTTGTGGGCGCAAAGGTCGGCGGAGGCGGCAAGGTCGTGATGCAGACGGTGGAGCGGCCTGCGTCCAGCGCAGCGTCGGCCCTGAGCAGCACCGGCACATCCACCGGCGGCCAGAACCTGACCACCGCCCAGGTGGCAGCCCTGGTCAGCCCCAGCGTGGTGGTCATTACCACTGAGCAGGTGGTGTACTCCCAGTGGTCCTGGTACGGCCAGGGCCAGGTCGAGTCCGGCGCAGGCAGCGGCGTGATCATCAGCAGTGATGGTTATATCCTGACCTGTGCCCATGTGGTGGAAGGCGCTTCTCAGATCACGGTGACCATCGGCGATCAGGATTACCCCGCCACTCTGGTGGGCGCAGACAGCACCAGTGATATCGCAGTGGTGAAGATCGAGGCCGAGGGCCTGACCGCGGCTACTGTGGGCGACTCCAGCGCACTGGCGGTGGGCGAGCAGGTGGTGGCTGTGGGCAACCCCCTGGGCCAGCTGGGCGGTACGGTCACCGACGGCATCGTCAGTGCACTGAACCGCAGCGTTTCCATCCAGAATTCCGGTGCGGTGAACACCATGTCCCTGGTGCAGATGAGCGCCAGCGTCAGCCCCGGCAACTCCGGCGGCGGCTTGTTCAATATGGCAGGCGAGCTGATCGGCATCGTCAACGCCAAATCCTCCGACAGCGAGGCCGAGGGCCTGGGCTTTGCCATCCCGGTCAATGATGCCGTCGAGGTGGCGCAGGAGCTGCTGGAAAACGGCTATGTTACCGGACGGCCCTATCTGGGCATCACCTACCTGTCGGTCACGGATGCACAGACGGCCCACAAGCTGGGTGTCTCGGCATACGGCATCTATGTTATGGACGTGGTCAAGGGCGGCCCTGCGGATAAAGCAGGCATCCAGCCCGGTGACCGCATCATCAGCGTGGACGGCAGCGAGATCGCCCAGCAGACCGACCTGGGCAATGTGATCCAGCAGTATTCGGCTGGGGATGTTCTGGAGATCACCGTGGCACGGGATGGCCAGATGACCACCCTCCAGCTGACCCTGGGCGAGAAGGATGCCCCGGCCCAGAACCAGCAGAACTAAATTTGCAGGCAACTCCCGCTTTTATAAACAGCAGCCCCCGGCATCGGAAAAGATGCCGGGGGCTGCTGCGTTTATGGGACCTGCCGCCAGAACAGTCCGCCGCTGGTCTGGAACAGGGGCCAGGGGTTGATGCTCTTGTTCCCCAATTTGATATCCAAGGTCATTTCCTCTGCCAGTGTGCCCACGGCCTGCCCTTTTTCAAGGGTCTGCCCCTGGGTCACATGGATGGCAGCCAGGCCGTAAAGATAGCTGCGCAGGCCGCAGCCGTGGTCGATGACGACCGTATTGCCGGTGAGCTGCAGCTCCTTGGCCAGCACGACGACCCCCGCTGCCGGGGCACGGGCGGCCTCGCCGGGGATGGTATACAGCCGTGTGGAGTTGGACTTTGCACCGGGTGTGCCGTTTGTCAGCTTGACCTGGCCAAAATCCACCAGCACCATATAGTCCTGGGCGGGGCAGACAAAGCCGCCCTGCCACAGTTTGTCCCGGGCGGGCTGCTCGTACAGCGGCCATACCAGACTGCGGAACTGCTCCGCTGCGCTGGCCGGGGTCTCCGGCTCCGGCTGGACCTCTGCGCTGCCAAAATCCCGGGGGATCACGGTAATGGTCCGTTCCATCACCTCACCGCCCGCCGTCACACGGATGGTGTGGGCGCCGGCGGGGGCGTTGTAGGCTGCCGGGATGTAGCCGCGCCATCCGCCGGGGCAGCGCACACAATCCACCCGGCCCAGATCGGTCTCCACGGTGGGGGCGGTATCGCCTGCCATGCCGGTGAGCTGCAGCCCGATCACACCGCCCTGATCCACCCGCTCGGCAGACAGTTCCAGCACGGGGCTGGCCTGGACGGAAAAACGGAATATGTACTGATACCAGCCCGTGGGGCGGGCGGGGCGCTCCAGGCCGGGGTTGGGCCGCAGGGAGCCCTGGGCCTGCGGGTCGAACTGGGTTTTGTCCTGCCCGGGGGCCAGCCGCCAGAGGGTAAGCTGGGCTTTGTAGCCGCCATTGGCCGGGTACAGGAACCCATCGTACTGAGCAGCGGGACCGGCAAAGACCTGCTGCCCGGCGTCGTTCTCAATGGTCAGGTGGCTCTCGCTGACCCAGTCCGGCAGGGTCAGAGCGGGGTGGGCATCGTACAGCACCCCCAGCTTCTGCACAGCCAACGTGGGAGGTGCGGAAAAGATGCGGTCCATCCGTCCGCCGATCAGCGGCGCCCGCCAGCGCCAGCCGTTGGGGGTCAGCTCTGTGCCGCCAAACTGGGCAGCAGCCGCGGGCAGATGGCCCTGGGTGGTGAACGCAAAGCTGGCTCCGGTCGCGGCAGCCAGTAACAGCGCGACCCCCAGTGCGACCCCCGCCAGCCATAACAATATACGCTTCATGATCTACTCCTAACAAAAAAGGGCGCGCAGCACCGCAGCCTGCGCGCCCAGATGGGCTGGTTGATTTACTCCTGGGCGGCATCCTCAGCAGCGGTATCCTCTGCCGGAACCTGCTCTGCCGGGGCAGCGTCGTCCTCGCCAAACAGCAGGCGCTCGTATTCGTCCAGCTCCTGCTCACGGCGGCGCAGATAAACGGCCACAGCGGCCAAAGCACCGGCCACAGCGGCCAGAGCAGCAATAACAGCGATCAGACAGGACTTCTTCATAGGTTCAGCACCCTCCTTTTTTCTGTCGTTCCGGTTGAAACGACGGTTCAGCTTCTTTTTCCATCGGGAGACCCGCAGTGCGCCCTCTGCCAAGGTATAAGCCAGGCGCAGCGAGGTGCGTAAGATCAAGAACATGGGCATATCCTCCCTTGTTGGAATTCTGAGTATCTCCATTATACCCGCACAAGGGGGAAATTACAACTGAAAAACTACAAAAAGCAGTATGTGTTTAGATGGCGCCGGGCGGCAAGGCGCACTTTTATTTTTGCCCCAGCAGATAGGGCCGGTAAGCCTTGAAGGCGCCGGGCAGGGCGTATTCCTGGGACAGCTGTGCGGGCTGTGCCCAGACGAAGCCCGGCGGCGGGGCCTGCTGCGGCACGGACACACGCCAGCCGGTCAGCTGCCATTCGATGTGGCTGAAGATGTGCTTTGCCTCTGGCAGCGGCAGGGGGGCGGCATCCAGGCTCAGCCCGATGCCGGTCAGCGCACTGCACAGCTCTGCGGGGGACAGGGCTGCGCCCTCCCACAGGGGCGGCTGCCACAACCCTGCCAGCAGGCCCTTGGGCGGACGCTGCTGCAGCAGCACGCCCTGGGGGCTTTCTACGACCGCCAGGGTCACCGGCTGCACCCGCCGGGCCTTGGCCGGGGCTTTGCAGGGCAGAGCCGCAGCGGTGTGGGCCGCATTGGCCCGGCACAGCCCGGCCAGCGGGCAGCTGCCGCACAGGGGCGCGCCCCCCGGCAGGCAGACCAGCGCGCCCAGCTCCATCAGCGCCTGGTTGTAATCCCCCGGTGCATCGGCGGGCTGATGTGCCTGGACACGGGCGGTGATCTCCCGCTTGACGGCGGGAGCCGTCACAGGGCGGGGGTCGTTGTACAGCCGGGCAAACACCCGCAGGACGTTGCCGTCCACCGCAGGCACCGCCAGCCCAAACCCGATGGAGGCAATGGCCCCGGCCGTGTATTCGCCGATGCCGGGCAAAGCCAGCAGCGCATCATAGTCGGCGGGAAGCTGGCCCCCGTACTGCTGGCAGACCAGCTGTGCCGCCCGGTGCAGGTTGCGCACCCGGCTGTAATAGCCCAGCCCCTCCCAGAGCTTGTGCAGCTTTTCCTCCGGGCAGGCGGCCAGCGCCGGGATGTCCGGCAGCTGCTGGATGAACCGCTGGTAGTAGGGCAGCGCCGCCGCCACCCGTGTCTGCTGCAGCATGATCTCACTGACCCAGACATGGTAGGGGGTGGGGTCCTCCCGGAAGGGCAGAACCCGGCGGCAGCGGTGGAACCAGTCCAGCAGCGCCGGGGCAATGGGGAGCAGCTCAGGCGTTGAACACATAGGCATCCATCCGGCGGAACGCTTCTTCGATGCGGCTGCGGGGGGAGGCCAGGTTCATCCGCAGGTGGCAGGGGCCGTGGAACATCCGGCCGTCCTGTACCGCAGCGCCTACCTCCCAGCAGGCCCGCTCCACATCCTCAATGGTCTTGCCGTGGGCGCGGCACCAGTCGGTGCAGTCCACAAACAGCATATAGGTGCCCTCTGGACGGGCCACATGGACCCCTTCAAAATGCTGCTGGATATAATCGCAGGCAAAGGCCACGTTGCTGCTGAGCACCTGGCACAGCTCGTCCACCCAGGCACGGCCCTCCGGCTGGTAGGCCCCGATCAGGGCATGGGTGGACAGCACGTTCATCATGTTGTAATGGGACAGGGAGGACTCCCGGTCCATCCGGTCCCGCCACCAATCGTTGTATACGATGTGGTAGCTGCCCACCAGACCCGCCAGGTTGAAGGTCTTGGAGGGGGCGTACAGGGCAGCGGTGCGCATCCGGGCATCCTCGCTGACCGACTGGGTGGGGATGTGCTTGCGGCCGTCCAGCAGCAGGTCGGACCAGATCTCGTCCGATACAACGTATACGTCGTATTTGCGGAACAGCTCCATGGCCTTTTCCAGCTCCCAGCGCTCCCATACACGTCCGCAGGGGTTGTGGGGGCTGCACAGCACAGCGGCGTGGATCTTCTGCTGGGCCAGCAGCTGCTCCATCTCTGCATAATCCATCCGCCATACGCCCTGGGCATCCTGCTTCAGGGCAGAGTGGACGATGCGGTAGCCGTTGTTCTCCAGACTGCGGGTGAAGCCGATATAGGTGGGGCTGTGCAGCAGCACCTTGTCCCCGCGGGAGCAGACGCAGTTCAGTGCGCTGATCACGCCGCCCAGCACGCCGTTTTCATAGCCGATGTGCTTCGGCTCCAGGCCGGTGACCCCGTTGGACTGGCTCTGCCAGCGGATGATGGCATCATAATAAGCATCCGGCGGGGCAAAGTAGCCGTACAGCGGGTGCTGCGCCCGCTCCAGAATGGCCTGCTGCACGCAGGGGGCGGTGGCAAAGTTCATATCTGCCACCCACATGGGGATAGCGTCAAACCCCTCTTTCGGGGCAGCGGGCGCAAAACCGGTGCCTAAGCCGTCCACAGCCAAAGCGTCCTGGCCGTGCCGGTCGATCAGGGTCGTAAAGTCATAGCGCATTTGTATGCCTCCTTTGAGCGGGCACAGACCAGGGCCTGTGCCCACGGAACAAAAAAGCCTCCGGGCTTTTGCAGCCAGGAGGCAGAACGGTAAGCGTTGTTTCCCAAAACAGCGGCAGCAAACGGCGCAGACCGGTGTGCGCTGCAAGGGGAAAGACCCTTTCGGAGGGAGGATCAGCCCTCGATCAGCTCCACCGTCTTCATCTTGACGGGGGTGGTGGGCTTATCGTTCCAGTCGGTGCGCACCGAGGCGATCTTGTCCACAACGTCCATGCCGGACACCACCTTGCCGAAGGCTGCGTACTGGCCATCCAGGTGGGGGGCATCCTCATGCATGATGAAGAACTGGCTGCCGGCGCTGTTGGGGTTCATGCTGCGGGCCATGCTGATGACGCCGCGGGTGTGCTTGATGGGGTTGTTTACGCCGTTGGAGGCGAACTCGCCCTGGATATTCCAGCCGGGGCCGCCGGTGCCGTTGCCCAGCGGGCAGCCGCCCTGGATCATGAAGCCGGGGATCACCCGGTGGAAGGTCAGACCATTGTAGAAACCCTGGTTGACCAGCTTCTTAAAGTTTTCACAAGTGATGGGGGCTGCACTCTCGTCCAACTGGATGTCGATGATGCCGCCGTCTTCCATAGTAATGCGAACCATAATTCTGCTGTTGCTCCTTTTTATCGGTCCCCGCAGATGCACTGCCGGGGAAGGGGTCCGGCGGAACATCTCCGCCTGAAATCATAGTATAGTATACCATAGCTTTTGGGAAGCGCAACGCCGCAGATGCAACCTTTTTGTAAAATATGTGCGAAGAAAGCGTCCCTGCGGCAGGAAAGAGCGCGTTTTCCCCGCAGGCGGCCCTTAGAGCAGTTCGTCCCGCAGCTCCACCAGGTCGCCCCAAAAGCGTTTGGGACAGTGGGTCATCCGGCCCCGCTCATTGCGCCGCGGGAGGATGCCCAGCGTATCATAGAACTGCTTCCACATCCGCTGCAAGAGCTGCTCCTGCGCATTGGGCGGCGGCAGCTCCAGCGGCTCGGCCAGCTGCAGGATCTGGGCTTTGTGGTCCTGCCACAGCAGCACCGACAGATGGACGGCGTCGTAGATCAAAAAATCCTCTTCCGGGAAGCGGGCGCAGAAATGCCTCTGCAAAAGGGGGAGGATGTAGTTTTTGGGGTGGATCACACCGCACAGCATACCGCCGTGCTCCTCAAAGCGCACAAAGCCCTGGAACTTATCCTGCTCCCAGGCCAGGCTCTTGTCCATCTCATAAAGCGGTGCAACATCCGGATGCCCCATCCGCTGGGCGACCCCCGGCCCCAGGGCATACCCCAGATGCAAAAACCGCAGCAAAAGCAACTCCTTGTCCTCCCGCCCGGAGAGGAAACAGCGCACCGTCAGCCGGGCGGCGTCGGCCCCCAGCTTGGGCTGGAAGCTGGCGTGCACCCGCTTGGCCCGGGCAAGGTCGGTCTCGATCTCCCGCACCGGGTACAAGGTGGGCACCTCCCGCTGCGGCGTGAACACCGCAAAGGGGATCTCGTGCTGCACAAAACTTTCAAATACGCAGCATAAAAAGCCGGGGAAGCTGCCGTCGTACAGGTAGACGACCGGCGCATCGTGCAGCCGCCGGGCAGGGGTCACAGTGCTTTGGAAAGACATTGCACGGCCTCCTCCCGTACAAGGCGCAGCGCCTTCATGGGGGTAACGCCTTCGCCCACCAGTTTATCCACCGCAGGGGGCGCAAACAGGCTCAGCTGCTCCACCCCTTGGGTAAAGACGCGGGGGTCCAGCAGATCCCGGGAGATGCGCTCCCGCCCTGCGCTGCCCCACCCCGGGTGAGCCCCGGCATAGCCCTTGCAGGTGATAAAATATTGGGCGCGTTTGAGCACCACGCCCATTCGTTTCAGCTCGGGCAGGCCCAGCGCCGCCTGCCGGCGGGCCGCCCGGATGCGCTGGGCGCTTTTGGGGCCGATGCCCGGCACCCGCAGCAGCATCTCAAAGGGGGCGCAGTTGATGTCTATGGGGAACAGCTCGTAGTGCTGCACAGCCCAGCTGCACTTGGGGTCCAGGTAGGGGTCGAAGTTGGGGTGCTCCGGGTCCAGCAGTTCCTCCGCCCGGAAGTGATAGAACCGCAGCAGCCAGTCTGCCTGGTACAGCCGGTGCTCCCGCAGCAGCGGGGGCTTTGTGTCCAAAGCCGGCAGGCGTGCATCGGCGGATACCGGGATGTAGGCAGAGTAGAATACCCGTTTGAGCTGGTAGTTCTGGTACAGCCCTTCGGTCAGCCGCAGGATCTGGTAGTCGCTCTCCGGCGAGGCGCCCACGATCATCTGGGTGCTTTGGCCCGCCGGGGCAAACCGGGGGGCACGGCGGTAGAGGGCCAGCTCCTCCCGGTTGGCTTGCCCGCTGACGGCGATCTGCTTCATGGGGCGCAGAATGGCGCGGCGGCCTTTGTCCGGCGCCAGCAAGCGCAGGCTCTGCTCACTGGGCAGCTCGATGTTCACGCTCAGCCGGTCGGCCAGATAGCCCATCTGCTGCACAAGCTCCGGGCTGGCGCCGGGGATGGTCTTGGCGTGGATGTACCCGCCAAAGCGGTACTCGCCCCGCAGCAGACGCAGGACCTGCAGCATCCGCTCGGTGGTATAGTCCGGGGTGCCCAGCACGGCGCTGGATAAAAACAGCCCCTCGATGTAATTGCGGCGGTAAAATTCAATGGTCAGCTCCGCCAGTTCCCGCGGCTCAAAGCTGGCCCGGGGCACATCGTTGGAACGGCGGTTGACGCAATAGCTGCAATCAAAGGCGCAGCGGTTGGTCAGCAGCACCTTCAGCAGGCTGACGCACCGGCCGTCTGCGGTAAAAGCGTGGCAGCACCCGGGGGCGTAGCAGCTGCCCAGAGTGCCCGGCGCTGCCCGGCGGGATGCGCCGCTGGAGGTACAGGCTACATCGTATTTGGCACTGTCCGCCAGGATCGTGAGCTTTTCCAGAGTCGTGTGCTGCATAGCGGCCTCCCGGGGGTCATTTTACCACTTGGCCTTGGTCTCCACCACGCGGCCTGCAATGTGCAGGTGGTTCAGCTCCTCGCCTTTGATGATCAGTTCATTATAGTTGGGGTTGAAAGGCTGGAGCACTACGCTGTTGCCCCGCTGCAGATACCGCTTGAGGGTGCCTTCGCCCTCGTCGCCGTAGATCAGTACCCCCAGGTCGCCGTTTTCCAGCGTATCCTGACGGTGGACCAGGGCCAGGTCTCCATCCTGGATGCGGGGCTCCATGCTGTCGCCCCGCACGACCAGATAGAAGTAGTTGGCGGGGTCCTTGACACGGGCGTACTCCTGGCCGTAATCTTCCTCAAACGCCAGTGCGCCGTAACCGGCCTTTACGGTGCCGATCACGGGGATCAGGCTCTCGGCATAGCCGCCAAAGAACCGCTGCTCCGGCGCAGAGGAAGAGGACACCGGGCGGTACAGCCCCAGCAGATAGTCTGCGGTGGTGCTCAACAGCTCTGCGATCTTGGCCACGGTGGCCGGGTCCGGGGAGGATTTGCCGCTCTCCCACTTGCCCACAGCCTGCTGGGTGACCCCCAGCTTGGACGCCAGGTCAGCCTGGCTCATGCCTTGTTGTTTGCGGCATTGTTTCAAAAGCTCTGCAAATGCCATCGTTCTGCGCTCCTTTACACCGGTGAATCGTCTTGCTTTGTTTTATTATACAACAAAAAGGTGTTTGTGTAAAGGGAACGGCCCAAAAAAGCTCAAAAAAAGGTTGTGGCAAAGAGAAAAAATCGGCTTCCGGATGCAAAAATCAAAAATAGGGCTTGACATTGGGGCAAAAATCTGGTAAAGTAAACAGGCATCCGATACGGAGTAACCGGACGCCCACAAGGAGAGATGTCCGAGTGGTTTAAGGAAGCAGTCTTGAAAACTGTCGTGCGGCAACGCACCGTGGGTTCGAATCCCACTCTCTCCGCCATTTTTTTAATAAGTGTAACACACTTTGCTCTGGAGTAGTACTCAAGAGGCCGAAGAGGCGCCCCTGCTAAGGGCGTAGGTCGTCTAAACAACGGCGCGAGGGTTCAAATCCCTCCTACTCCGCCAAGAAAGACCCTCGCAGCTCATGGAAGCTGCGGGGGTCTTTCCCTTTTGCAGCGGCAAGCCCCGCCGGACAGTTCTGCCTGCCCGGCGGGGCTTTTTTTGGTCTGCTGCAAAAAAATGGCCCGCGTCGATGCGCGGGCCGGGGCTCAAACTTCAGCCATCCGTGCCGAAGGGTCAGACATGGTACTCCATGGGGTAGGTCAGGTAGCAATGGGGGTCCAGCTGGTCGCAGGTGACATAGCCCGCAGGTGCATTGAGCAGCGTGGGGATGCGGTTGACGATGGTGGCGCAGGTGTGCTCCACGGTGGCGGGCTTCACCACATGGAACTCCGTATCCGGCTCGCCGGACAGCTTCCAGTCGCACATATCGCCATCGTCCGGGCCGTAGACCTTGCCAATGGTCTCCTCCTCCACGGTGATGCCCTGCATCGTCTCGATGGTGACCACGGCCGACATACCGATGCAGTGCCCTGCCGGGATGGTGCGGCCCAGCGTGGCGCTGTACACGTCGTGATCCGCCGTGTAGGGGACGTTCTTCTGGCTGATGGACTTGATGGTCAGCCCCAGCTTGTTGCAGATGGCCTCGCTGGCGTTCCACGCATAGGAGGGCTCGAACTCGGCCGGGTGGGCGATCTGCTGCTCAAACTCCTCGGTGGTCAGGCCGCAGCCGTGGGCCTCGGCCAGTGCCAGGCCGTAATCCTCTACATTATAGCTGTATGCGCCCTGGATGCGGGTCAGCTTGTGGCAGCCGCTGGCCGCCATAGCCACCATGTTGATCCAGAAGATGTCCTGCATGCCGGAGCCGGTGATGGTGCAGCCGGTCTCCTTGGCCAGCGCATCCAGCTTGTTGATCTGGGCGGCGGCAGTGGTCCAGGGATAGATCGCCTCCTCGCAGGTGGTGATCACGTTGATGCCGCGGGCCACGCATTTTTCCACATGGTCGTAGATGTCGTTCACAAAGCTGAACAGGGTCACGATGGCCACGTCTGCATCACACTCGTCCAGCACCTTGTCGGCATCGCTGGAGATCCGGATGCCGGTCTTGACGCCCAGCTCTGCAAAGTCGCCCACGTCCATGCCGACCACGGCGGGGTTCACGTCAATGGCGCCCACGATCTGTGCGCCGTGCTCATATAAATACCGGAGGGTGTACTTGGCCATCTTGCCGCACCCGTACTGTACCACTTTGATCTTTTCCATAATGCTGCCTCCTTACTGGATGAAAAATTTCTGACCGCAGCAACCGCAGCGGTGTTTGTTCTGGCATCAGTATAGACCCTCATGCAGGGAGAGAGTCAAGCTGTTTTGCGAAATTTTTCACGATTCGGCAAAAGGGGCCTTTATTTGGAAAAAGATACGGGGACCTGCAGCCGCAGGAACATCCGGTTGGGGTCGCTGTCAAACACGGGAAAGCCGCTCATCACTTCGCAGATATAGTCCCCGGCAATGCGGTAGCCGTTGGCGCGGCAGTACTCCAAAAGACGGGTGGCGCAGGGGATCTCCTGGTTGTAGTTGTCCAGGTAGATGCAGGCGTACATCCCGCTGTCTATGGTGCGCAGCTGGGCAGCGGCGGGAAGGGTGCGCCCCACGAACAGAAAGATCTGCCCGGCAATAAAGCGGCCTGCCTCAAAATCCTGCTGGGAGATGGAGGTGCCGATGTTGTACGAGTGTACCTGCTCCAGCCCCTGCTGAGTGACGAACCTCCGCAGTTTGTGCAGAGAAAGCTCGTAACTGTGTATATTATTGCTGTAAAAATTCTCGCAGCAAGGGATGCCCCAGACCTTGCGCTGGTCGATGTACTCCAAAGATAAGGTGCCGGTGGCAGGCGATTTGCGGTAGCGCTCGATGGACTGGATGGCCCGTTCCACTGCATCGTGACGTTCCTTCAGCTGGCGCATCTGCTGGTGGAGCTGCTCGTTTTTCCGGGCCAGCAAGGCCTCCATCAGGGCCAGGTCCTCGGTCTGCAGAGCCTGGCGGATCTCGGCCAGGCTCATGTCCAGATCCCGCATATAGGCGATCATGTCCAGGCGGGCATTCTGGTCGATGCTGTAATAGCGGTAGCCGGTGTCCGGGTCCACATACCGGGGCTTCAAAAGCCCTTTTTCGTCATAAAGACGCAGGGTGGGAATACTGACCCGGTTCATCTGGGCCATCTTCCCAATGGGGATGCGCTCGTTGTGCATGATTCGACCTCATAAACTCTATTGCGGATGGAGAGTTTTCTCTCCGCAGGCAGCCTTGCGGTATAAAACAGAACGGGGCAGCGTCAGCGCAGCCCCAATGTATGGGCCAGCAGCCCCAGTGCCAGCAGGTGCAGCGGGTAGAACCAATAGTAGAACCACCGCTGCACCGGGCTGCACCGGCCCCGCTGCCCATCGTAACGGGCCGTCAGCAGAAAGGCCAGCGGCGCGGGCAGCTGGTAAAAGGTGAGGGCTGCCCCCCAGATGCCCTGTTGCTGCCGGTCCTGCCGGGTCAGATACAAACCTACGATCAGGCCCACGCCCAGCAGGCCGTAGTCGGTGGCCAGCAGCTGGGCACATAGTCCGCAGGCCACGGCGCCCAGCCAGCCCATCCAGCGGGCGGGGGCTTTATCCAGGCACAGCAGCGCCAGCATGCCCAGCGCCAGTGTCCCATAAACATTTTGATGCCCGGGCCAGAATATCCGGCCAAAAAAGGCCCAGTCGAATACAGGTTCGCTGATCAGGGCGAACAGTCCCAGCCGGGCAGCATACCGGCCGGGGCTGTGGGTGTGGGTGTAGCCCTCCGTCAGCAAAAAACAAAAAAGCGGAAAGGCCAGCCGCCCCACGCCCCGCAGCAGGATGTACACCATACCGGCTGCCCCAGAGCCGGGGGGCAGTGTGGCGGAAGCAGGGGAGACGCCCCATGCGGGGGCCAGCAGTGCGGCGCCAATGTGGTCAGCCAGCATAAAAAGGCAGGCCAGCTGTTTGAGCTGGGTGCCGTTGAGAGAACGATCCATAAAAGGCTCCTTTTCAAAAGGGATCTCCCGTTTTGCAAACGGGGCAGAAAGCGCCCCCCGCAGCGGGAAGCTGCAGCAGAAAAGACCAGCCAAGGGCGGGCCTGGACGGAGGGGGAAGGCGCTTGGCTGTATTATACCATAATTCGGTCTATATTTTGAAAAAATACCGAAAAATGTGACTACGTGTGTGCAATTTTTTTGTGGGACAGTGCTTGACAAAGGGGGGTGGAGCATAGTAAACTCAAAAAGAAAATACAACTCTCTCATATAGAAGATGAAAAATATTCACAGCAAATGCGTTCCCATTTATGGAAGGAGGTTTTGGGGGATGACCCTGTTTTCTTACGAGATCTTTGATGCGGTGGCCCGGCAGGGCAGCTTTAACAAGGCGGCGCAGCAGCTGCACCTGACCCCCTCGGCCATCAGCCACGCCATTGCGGTCATGGAGGAGGAGCTGGGGTTTGCTCTGTTCAACAGGGGCAAGACCGGCGTTACCATGACCAGTTACGGGGCCTCTCTGTACCCCTCGATCCGGGCGGTGCTGAATAGTGACGAGGCGCTGAAACAAAGCGTGGCCCGGCTGAATGGGCTGGAAAAAGGCAAGGTGAAGGTGGCGGCCTTCAACTCGGTATGCACCTGTTTGCTGCCCGGCATCCTGAAAAGCTTCAAGGCACAGTACCCGCAGATCGAGGTGGAGGTCTACCAGGGCACCTACGATGATATGAAAGACTGGCTGCGCAACGGCCAGACCGACATTGCGTTCCTGTCCTTTGGCTGCCGGGAGGAGTTTGCCCTTACGGAGCTGTTTGCGGAGCCGCTGCGCTGCATCACCCCCAAGGGATGGCCCGCCCCGCCGGATGGGATCATGACCCCGGAGCTGATGAACGGGCAGGACTTTGTAGTCCAGGGGGACGCTACGGATGCGGAGATGCGTCAGTATCTCAAAAAGCATAAGATCAGCACCGAGCGCCGCTGCCATGTGCTGGACGATCTGTCCAACCTGGCAATGGTGGAAGCGGGTATGGGCATCTCTATTATGCCGGAGATGCTGCTCAAGACCTGCACCAGCGAGGTGGATATCTACCCCTTGAGCCCGGCGGAGAATCGCGTGGTGGGCATCACGTCTCAGCGTCCGGGGGCGATGGCGCCGGCGGTGGAGCAGATGTTCCATCATATCGTGGAGTATTGCAGAACTTATACCAGCCACAAAGAAGGCTGAACCCTTTGAGCGCCGGCAAAGTATATTTTTGCATCGTTCCATCCATAGGAGGTGTCCGCAAATGAAACAGCGAGTGATCAGTATGGTGTTGGCGGCGGCAATGGTTCTGGGGCTTTGTCTGCCTGTGGGGGCTGAGGCTGCCCAGACGCCCCCGGTCGTCCAGGTGGGGCGTGCCTGTCCAGAGGGCATCTATACGATGCTGTACCGCAGTGACCTGAGTATGGAGGATCTGCCCCATAACTACCGCTATGGGGATCAGTTGTTTGACGCCCCGGCGACGGAATATGACCACGAACTGGCCCTGGCTACCCTGGGCCTGACCATTGCGTCCTCGAATACCCTGGACAGCGACAAGCGGGTGTGGCTGGATGGCGACCAGGGCAGAGAGAACAATATCCGGGCGGCATACCAGACCCTGGGGTTTGATAATATGCGGTTCTTCCATTACGACCGCAGCCCCAACGAATACAAGGACGATACGGCAGGGCATGCACTGGCGCAAAAGACGATGATCCAGCCGGATGGGTCGGTGCGGACCATCGTGGCGGTGATGGTGCGCGGTGCCGGCTATGGCGCTGAGTGGGCCGGAAATATGCGCACAGGCTCCGGTGAGGGACACGCCGGTATGATGGATGCGGCAGAAGAGGTGTTCCAAAATCTGCGCGGGTACCTGGCAGAGGCAGCACAGGTGCAGCCGTTGGGAGAGATCAAGCTCTGGATCGGCGGATTCAGCCGGGGCGGTTCCATAGCAAACCTTCTGGCCGCACGGGTGGCCGAAGGTCTGCCGGAGATCCGTCGGGAGAATACCTATGTGTATACCTTTGCTTCTCCGGCGGCGGTGACCGCAGGCTCTCCCGCACAGTTCAAGGCGGATTTTGACCACAACCATACGGCCGATGGCCAGGTAAAACCGACCTGGGATGAAAGCAACATCCATAATCTGGTGGCCAGCGGAGATCTGGTGGCCCGGATACTGCCCTCCAGCTGGGGCTACTACCGCAACGGAAACGACCGTTTTCTGCCCGCAACACAGCGGGAGGAGGAACGCCAGGCATTGGATGCCCATGCAGAGGAAATGCCCGGCGCCATTAAGATGAAGGTCTCCACGCTGGCTACGGCAGAGCAGACCGATGCGCTGGAAATTGGTTTGGCGCAGCAGGTGGGCGGCCAACAGAGCTATTTTGAAAATTATCAGGCGCTGATGATGGATATGCTGCAATGTACCTTTACCTTCTCGGAGGATGAGGTGCGTCTGGGGACCATTCTGGGCAACGAAGCGATCATCCGCCGCCTGCGCAGCCTGAGCAATATGTCCGATGTCCCCTTGCTGGACCTGATGCAGGATGTGCTGCTGGCGAACCTCATGAGCCGCATTTTGCTGAAACGTGTGGGCGAGGGCGTGCCGGTGCGGGTGCAGCAGCTGGCTGGGCCGCTGCTGGCGGTGGGCCTGCATTATGGCCTGGATAAAGAGACGGCGCAGACCCTGGTCCAGAACCTCATCGAGGTGGTCGTGGTGAAACGCCAGGTGGGCCTCATCATGGGGGCTGTGGCGTGGCACTTCCCGGAATCTTATCTGAATGCAATGGAGTATTATCCGGTGAGCACCCATGCACTGGAGCCGACGACTCGGAAATAAAAGACAAAACCGCCCCGGGATACTCCCGGGGCGGTTTTGTGCGTTAAAAGGACAGCCCTGCGGGAGAGGGGGCGGAACGAACCCTCTCAGTCGCCTACGTGAGGGGGGCTTTCGGGACAAACCCTCTCAGTCTCGCTGCGCTCGACAGCTCCCCCGAAGGGGGAGCCCTTGGCAGAGAGGGAAAGTTTCGTCCTTATAGGTCAACGGCAGAAGAAGTCAGCCGATAAGCGGTAAACTTTCCGTCCTTGCCAAAGCCTCCACCTTCGGGGGAGGTGGCATTTCGCAAAGCGAAATGACGGAAGGGGTTTCTCCCAGGACGAACCCCTTCAGTCACAGCCTGCCGGCTGTGCCAGCTTCCCCGAAGGGGACGCCCTTGGCAAAACCGGTAGGTTTCGTTCTCGTTAGTCAACGGCAGAAGAAATCAGCCGATAAGCGGTAAACTTTACGCCCTTGCCAAAGCCTCTCCCTTTCGGGAGAGGTGGCACGGCGAAGCCGTGACGGAGAGGGTTTCTCCCGCCTTGCTGCCGCTTTCGGTAATCACTTTTTCAAATCGGAGCCGGGGCAAAATCGGAAAAAGCGTCTATCCCGCCACGCAAAAAATCCCCGGACTATCGTCCAGGGATTTTTGTGGTGGACGGTATAGGACTCGAACCTATGACCTCCTGCACGTCAAGCAGATGCTCTACCAGCTGAGCTAACCGTCCATATGCAGTGTTGACCAGAATAGGATACCACATTCTTTGTGCAAATGCAAGGGGTTTTTGCAAAAAAAGTTTCTCCTTTCCCGGTCATACGCTGCCAAGGCTGCACAGCAGGCGGGAGCAGGTGCCGCCAAACGGGACGGCGGCGCACTGTAGCCGCCGTTATAATCCGCGGCGGATGATGTCGTACAGCACCGGTTTCATCTCGTCCAGCTCCTCGGGCTTGCCTTCCAGGATGCAGGTGTAACACACCGACATACACATACTGCCCAAGGCGGTGATGCGCTGGTAGGCTTCCCGCGCGGTGCGTCCCGCCATTTCCGGGCTTTTCATGGTAACTTCCAGCACACGGTGCAGCAGGGGCGCTTCCTCGCCGTCGGCTTCCAGCTGCTCCAGCGCAGGCCATGCAAAGCTGCGCCCCAAAAAACGCAGCATCAGGGTGTCCTTCCGCAGCCGTTCAATGATATGGTCGATCACAAAGATCACGCTGTCGGCATAGCCCCGCTCGCCGGGCTGCTGCTCCAGCGTCAGACAGGCGTCCCGCAGCAGCTGATAGCTCAGCCGCCCCAGCAAAGCCTGGGTCAGCACCCCTTTATCCGCAAAATACAGGTAAAAGGTCCCTTTGGCAACCTTGGCCCGGCCGGTGATCTGCTCAATGCTGGTCTTGTCTGTCCCCCGTTCCAAAAATAACTCGTATGCTGCCTGCATCAATGCGCGACGCTTTTCCTGTTTTTTGCCCTCCACGGCACCCATGGGTCCGGGCCTCCCTTCCGGGGCGCTTTTGCCCCCGTTTATCATCTTTGGCCGACAGGATGTTTGGCTGCTGCCAGACCCTTCCTGCGAACCAGCGCTTATTATTCTACCAGCGGATCGCCCCTGGCGCAAGAGTATGACCTGAGGGTTTTATACAATCCGTTTGCTTTGATAAAAAAACTGACTTTTGGTCATCTTTTCCCTTGACTTCCCCTGCGGCAGGGCTATAATTAGCCTTGTTCCAGAGAACTGACTTGTGGTCAGTTTTGGGGCAAAAACCAGTCTGATACTTTGACACTGGAGGGTTTGCATGAAAAAGATCGCTCAGGGCATCGTGCGCCTGCGCAAGCTGATTTTGACAGTGGCAGTCCTGCTGCTGATCCCTTCTGCACTTGGCGCGGTCGCGACCCGCATCAATTACGACATCCTAACCTATCTTCCGCCGGAGCTGGACTCCATGGTGGGCGAGATCGCGTTGGAAAATGATTTCCATCTGGCTTCCACCGGTATGATCACGGTGGAGGGCCTGCCCACCCAGGAGCTGATGGCCATGAAACAGGACATCGAGGCGGTGCCTGGCGTCATGCAGGCTTTCTGGCTCAGCGATGTGATCGACCCCAGCATCCCCACCGAGATGCTGCCGGCCTCCGTACAGCAGTTTTTGTTTGGCAAGAATGACTCCACCATGATGCTGGTCCGGTTTGAAGGTTCCAGCGCCAGCGAGGAGACCATGAACGCCGTGGCACAGATCAAAAAGGTGCTGCGCAAGGATTGCTTCTTTGGCGGCATGAGCGTGATCCTGCAGGACACCAAGGCGCTGGTCAATAAGGAGATGCCGCTGTATATCTTATGTGCAGTGGGTGCCAGCCTGGCGGTCCTGTTCCTCTCGCTGGAAAGCACGGTCACGCCGCTGCTGTTTATGATCGGACTTCTGTTCCCCATTGCGTACAACTTTGGTACCAACATCTTTTTGGGGCAGATCAGCTACATTACCGAGGCGCTGGCCACGGTGCTGCAGCTGGGCGTGACCATGGACTTCTCCATCTTCCTGCTGCATCGCTACCAGGAAGAAAAGGAGCTGCGCAGCTCCAACGAGGAGGCAATGGTCTCCGCCATCTGCAAGACCATGACCTCCATTGCCGCATCCAGTCTGACCACCATTGCCGGCTTCCTGGCGCTGTGCGCTATGCGGTTGACCCTGGGCCGGGACATCGGCCTGGTAATGGCCAAGGGCGTGGCGCTGGGCGTGATCTGCACGGTGGTCATCCTGCCCTCCCTGATCCTGTTCTTTGATAAGGCGGTGGAGAAATACAAACACCGCACCGTGATCCCCAAGCTGACCCGGCTGAGCCACTTTGTTTCCCGCCATCCCGGGCCGATCCTGGCGGTGTTTATCGCCATCGTGATTCCCTTTACCCTGGCGCAGAGCAAGGCAGAGGTGTACTACACCCTGTTCGACTCGCTACCTCAGGACCTGACCGGCATCGTGGGCACCAACAAACTGGGAGAGGATTTTGGTATGACCACCTCTCACTTCATCCTGGTGCCGGAGACGCTGAGCGCCGCCAAGGTCTCGGACCTGTGCGATGACATCGACCAGGTGGAGGGCATCACCCAGGTGGTGAGCCTGGACGCCATTACCGGGCCGGGCTTTGATACCCAGCTGCTGCCGGAGGACGTGCTGCAGCTGGTGCAGGCTGGCGGCTACAAGCTGATTTTGGCAAACAGCTCCTATAAGACCGGCACGGCAGCTATTGATACCCAGCTGGATCAGCTGAACAGTCTGATCAAAGCAGCAGACCCCGATGCAGTGATCACCGGCGAGGGCGCCATGACCAATGACCTGATCCAGGTGGCCGATGTGGACTTTGCAAACGTCAACGTCTGGTCCATCCTGGCGGTGCTGGTCATTATCCTGATCTCCTTCCGCAGCCTGTCCATCCCGGTGCTGCTGGTCGCCAGCATTGAGGCGGCCATCGCCATCAATATGGGCATCCCGTACTTTACCGGGAACCCGCTGCCCTTCATTGCCAGCATCGTGATTGGCACCATCCAGCTGGGCGCTACGGTGGACTACTCGATCCTGATGACCACCCGTTACCACGAGGAGCGCAGCTATGGCCGCACCCCCCGGGAGTCTGCACAGCAGGCGCTGGAGCATTGCAGCCAAAGCATCCTGACCAGCGGCCTGACCTTCTTTGCCGCCACCGCTGGTGTGGCGGTCATCAGCCGGATGGAGCTGCTGCGCAGCATCTGCCTGCTGATCTCCCGCGGCGCACTGGTCAGCATGGCTGTGATCCTGGTGGTGCTGCCCGCTGTTTTGCAGCTGCTGGACGCACTGATCCGCCACACCACCCTGCACTGGCTGGTTCCCCAATCCACCCAAGCAACCAACAAGGAGTGAAAGAACTATGAAAAAAACACTTCGTTTTGCCAGCGCAGCCCTGGCCCTGGCCATTGCAGCCAGCGCAGCTCTGCCTGCCTTTGCCGCTGCGGAGGACTCTTTCCGCAAAGAGGAGACGGTGTATGCAGTGATGAACGCAGACGGCAGCATCCGCAGCCGCACCATCAGCGAGCATCTGCACCGGGATGGGGGCCTGCGGGGGACGACCGACCGCAGCACCCTGAAAAATATCCAGAATACCCAGACCGAGGCCACCTTTACCCAGGAGGGGGAAAACCTCTACTGGGAGACCGATGACACCGATGTGTATTATACCGGCGATACCGACCGTGCTCTGCCGGTCTCGGCACAGATCACCTACACGCTGGACGGCCAGACGGCTCCGCTGGAGCAGCTGCTGGGCAAGAGCGGACATTTGGTCATCACCGTTCAGCTGGAAAACCACGAGACCGGCACCGTGACCGTGGATGGCCAGCAGCGCACCATCGTCACCCCGTTGGTAGCAGCGGTGGGCATTATCCTGGGCGAGGGTGCTACCGGCCTGCAGGCAGAGCATGGCCTGCTGGAGACTGCTGCAAAAAACTCGGTGGCTGCATTTGTCACGCTGCCGGGCGTCAAAGCAGCCCTGGATGGCCTGCTGCCCGCCGATATGGACAGCCTGAACGATTATTTGCAGGACTCCGTCACCCTGGAAGCAGACGTGACCAACCTGACCGCCCCCAACGTGCTGGTGGCCTGCGCCGCCAGTGCAGATGCCCTGGAGGAGGGGACCTTTGACTTTGGCAGCATCACAGAGCTGACCGACGGCATCCAGCAGCTCAACAGCGCAATGGATCAGCTGCTGGATGGCGCATCCCAGCTGGTGGACGGCGCTGCCCAGCTGGCCGCCGGTGCCAACGCTTTGAACGAGGGCGCTGCCCAGCTGAATGGCGGCCTGGGCCAGCTGACCGGCGGCCTGGATACCCTGACTTCCAACAACGACGCACTGAAAGCCGGTGCCCGCCAGGTGGCGGACGGCGTGCTGAACTCGGCCAACTCCACCCTGATGGAGGGCGGCCTGATCGACCAGCCCATGACCTGGGAGAACTACGCTTCGGTCATTGACCATGTGCTGGAGATGGGGGAGCATACCCTGGCGGCTGGGCGTAAAAAGATGGTGCGCACCATCTGGGAGCAAGCCCCTAACTTCAAGTCCAGCCAGCTGGATCTGGCTTTGTACCTGGCTGCGACCAAGACCAGCCATGACCTGCCGGCGGCGCTGCTGCTGATGCAGAACTACGACCCCTCCATGCTCTGCGGCCTGGTGTCCATGACCACCGACCCCGCCGCCCAGCAGACCATCCATGAGGAGCTGACCTATCAGGTGGCCAACAGCGAGGACATCGCCAGTGTCCGTGCCCTGAAGGACAGCCTGTCGCAGCTGCAGGTGTTCGTATCCAGCGTGGACCAGTACGCCGACGGTGTGGCGCAGGCTGCGGCGGGCGCTCATACCGCACAGGATGGCGCAGCGCAGCTGTCTGCCGGTGCATCGCAGCTGGCAGAGGGCGCCAATGCACTGTCCGGCGGTACCCATCAGCTGGACGATGGACTGAATCAGTTCAATGATGAGGGCATCTCGAAGCTGACCGGCTCGCTGGATACAGCTCAGATCACCCGTTTGCAGACCGTGCTGGAGGCAATGGACAGCCGCTTGGCAGAGTACGACAGCTTTGCGGGCAAGCCGGAAGGCGCGATCACCCAGGTGAAGTTCCTGTACAAGACCGGTGAGACTGCTCCGGAGCCGGAGGCTGCTGCCCAGGAGCAGGCAGTTCAGCAGGAGGGCAACTTCTTTACCCGTCTGTGGCAGAAGATCCTGGATCTGTTCAAGTTCTGATCTTTTCATCTCCCTTCCATAAAAAAGCAGGTGTGCTTTGGCTGCCTCCGAATAAGAAACCATTGCCCGCCGACTGACGATTTTGTGCAATTGCTGTGTCAAAGCAGCTTGCCAGCCAGCAAGGATGCCTGCGCTGCTTTTCCTTGCACTAGCCCAAAATCGCCGGGCGGCGGGTGCGTAGCAGTTCTGGCCCGGAGATTTGTGCCCAGAGTGCCCTGGAAAGGGCGCGTGGAATACTGGATGTATTTCCAAGCCCTTTCCAGGGTGCTATGGGGCAAATCTCTCAGCCAGAACCAAAGTTTTCTTATTTGGAGGCAGCTTTTGCGCAGAAGCTTTTTGTTGTTTATTCGTTGTCCCATATCCCTACCAGGTCCGGCAGGGTCAGGGTCTCGTCGGAGCACAGCGCATCCGGGCGGCGGTCAGCAAGCTGCACCGCCTGGACGATCTCCTGGATGGCGGCGCAGTCCTCCGGCAGGTCGGTCTGGTTGCGCCCGGCATGGGTGAACAGGATGCGGCCTGCCTGCCCCACGACCAAGGTCAAGGGCAGGGGCTGGGGCGCCTCCCGGTCGTAGCGGTAGCCGGCATCCCGTGCAGCTTTGTAGATGCGCTGGGCGGCAAAGCTCCAGGTCAGGATGCCCCGGGCCTGTTCGACCCCCAAAAAGCCGTACAGCACTCCGGTGCCGTCGCAGATCACCGGAAAAGGAAATTCTGCCCCCTTGGTGGCGTAGGCTACCGCCTCGGCGCTGGAGCGCACCACGCAGGCCAGACGGCCGTTTTTAAGGGCGGGCAGGGTCTTGAGATAGCGGGTGATATACTCCCGGCTGACGGGATGGTCAAACCCGGGCAGAAAGATCATGACCAGCGGCTGTTCGCCTTCACACAGCGTATAAAAATCTGCCCCGGGGGTGGTGGGGGTATCGTAGGTAAAGCGTGGGATCGAGGTGCCGACCAAGTGTTCAGCGCTCATGCCGCTTGCACTTCCTTTCCTGATGATATAAAAATACGCTGCGTCCACTGAGATGCAGCGGACGCAGCGACGAAAAACTATAAAAATCCCGCCCGGTCGTCTGCGGCCAATCAAACCTACCCTTACGGACAGGTGGGTGTCCTGCCGCCGGTTTCGCGCTTCCTCATCGAGCCTCCAGGGTCGAGCCCATGGCGGGGAGGTCTGCAATCGGCCGGCGGACGCCGGACTCCCGTTGAATGATTAGTAGGATCATATAAACCGCAACAAATCGAGCCGGGCAGGATATCTTACCAGGTCATTTGTCCTGAAACTATGCAGAAAAACCGGATCAGCCGATCTCGAACTCGTCGCTCAGGCGCTTCTCGAACAGCTTGCTGACTTCCAGCAGGACCTCATCGTCCTCCACAACGTCCAGATACTCGCCGTCCTCATCCTCGCCAACCGACAGGATCACCAGCTGGGCATCCTCGTTGAGCTGGGACTCATCCTCTACGTATTCCACAACAGCCAGATAATGCACACCCTTGTGGTCCAGCGCATCGATCACCTCAAAGGTGACCTCGTTGCCGTCCTCATCTTCCAGGGTCATCAGGTCGGGCTGGTATTCTTCCTCAACTTCGGGGGTCTTGATCTCTTCGGACATAAAGACGCTCTCCTCATATTCAGTCGTAATGCACAGCCGCCATAGGAGGCTTGCTGTGCTTATAGTTTAGCGTTTTTTTGCGGACTCGTCAAGATGCATTTTCATACAGAAAATCAAATTCAACTTTCATACATTTTCCTCTCGCACCGCAGAACGGGTTGTGCTATACTAAAATATATTTGAAAAAACGCCTGGCGCCTGCGGCGCTGCGGCTATGGTCCAGTAATATGAGCTCGAGGAGACGGATATGCGTAAATGGTTTTTAGCCCTTGTTCTGGCTGCGGCACTGCTGGGGGCAGGCTGCGGGCAGATGGGGCAGAAGGATACAACCCCCCAGACGGTCAGCCGTCCGGCGGTCCAGTCGGCAGAGCGGCAGTTCGCTGCGCTGACCGGCGGGGAGACGGTGGCGGTGTTCGACACCTCTGCCGGGGTGTTCAAGGCGGTGCTTTACCCGGACCTTGCCCCCCAGGCCTGCGATAACTTTATCGGCTTGGTGAACAAAGGGTTTTACAATGGCCTGACCATTACCCGGGTGGAAAAGGACTTTGTGATCAGTGCCGGGCAGGGAGCCGACGGCAAGGGGACGACCATCTGGGGCGGCAGCCGCTATCCGGCAGAGTATACCGACAGCCTGCACCACTATTCCGGTGCGCTGTGCGCCGCTGCCGATGCCTCCGGGGATTGCGCCAGCGTTTTTTATGTGGTGCAGACCCCGCCGGACGCCGTCAGCCAGGAACTGACGGATCAGATGACCGCCGCCGGGTATCGGCCGGAGGTGATCGCCGCCTATCAGGCGGCAGGCGGTGCGCCGTATCTGGATTATGGGGACACCGTATTTGGCCAGATCTGCGAGGGGATGGAGGTCGTGGATCGGATCGCACAGTCCGCAGTGGATGAAAAACAGATCCCTGTGGAGCCGATCACAATCAACAGTGTAAGCCTGGTCTCCTACGAGGTCCCGGCGGCAAGCCCCGCACAATAAAAAAGCCCCGGCAGCTGTCGGCAGCCGGGAGAGCAGGAACGTATGTTTGCGCAGAGCGTGTGCGGGATGACCGTATGCCTCTGCGCAAAGTTTTATCCGGGCAGAGGGGGGCAGGCTCAATCCTCCTCGCCGGGGTGATTCTTGCGCCATGCCAGATAATTTTCCAGGATCACCGAGGCGCTGACTGCATCCAGGATGGCTTTGCGCTTTTTGCCAAAGGTGCCGTTGTCCCGCAGGATGCCGGCGGCGGTGATGGTGGTCTGGCGCTCATCCCACATACGCACCGGCAGTCCGCTCTGCTGCTCCACGATGGCAGCCAGCTTGCGGCTCTTCTGGGCACGGGCGCCCTCGGTGCCGTCCATGTTCCGGGGCAGCCCCACCACGATCTTCTGGGCACGGTTGGCCTGGGCGGCCTCGCAGATCTTTGCGGCCACCTTGACCATGGATTTTTCTTCGATCTGGGGCTTTAAGGGGGTGGCCAGCAGCTCGCTTGGGTCGCTGATGGCAAGACCCGTGCGGATGTCGCCGTAATCCACTGCTAAAATCTTCATTGTTCTGACCTTTCTTTTCTGTTCGTTTTTTATCAGTGTACCACAGAAAGCCCTGTATGCAAAGAGGGGCCTTACTGAAAAAAGGAGGATATACCTATGCTGCAACTGATCCTGGGCGGCTCCGGCAGCGGCAAGACCGCCCTGCTGTACCAGCGCATCCGCACGCTGGCGCAAGCGGGTAAAAAGAGCATCCTGCTGGTGCCGGAGCAGTTCACCTCCAGCACCGAGGGGCGCATCTACCGTGAGATGGGGGACGAGCTCTCCGTTATGGTGGACAGTTTCTCGTTTACCAGCCTGGCGGAACGCATCCTCTCAGCCGAAGGCGGCGCAGCGGTGCGCACCCTGACCGATGCAGGCCGGGCGGTGCTGGTGCGCCGCGCGCTGGAACAGCTGCAGGACAACGTCCAGTACTATTACCGCCACCGCCGGTCCGCTGCCTTTTGCCAGATGGCAGCCCAGACCATCGATGAGCTGAAAAGTGCCGGCGTCTCCGGCACACAGCTCTATGACCTGGCCCAGAGCTGCGGGCCGGAGCAGGCCAAACTCAGTGAGCTGGCCCTGATCTACCAGGGCTACGAGACCCTGCTTGCCCAGACAGGGATGGACCCGTCCGACCGGCTGGAGCTGGCCGCCGGACGATTGGAAGCGGCACAGGCCCGGGGGACGATGCCGGAGCTTTTGCAGGGCAGGGCGGTGTTTATTGACGAGTTCGACACCTTCAATGCGCCCAAAAAGCGTCTGCTGGGGGCGCTGCTGGCATCCGGTGCGTCGGTGACGGTGGCTCTGTGCGATGACGGGACCCCTGCGGAGCCGGGGGATCTGGGGCTGTTCTCCGGGGCAAAGCAGCTGGCAGCGCAGCTGCGCTCTCTGGCCCGAAAAAACGGGGCGGAGGTGGCTGTGCCAGTGTTGCTGCGGAAAGATCTGCGTCACCAGCAAGCGCCGGGTCTGGCGGCGGTGACCCGCCTGCTGGAAGAACGCCCCCCGGAGACGATGCCGCCCGCCCCGGAACTGCGGCTTTTTGCTGCATCCAGCCGGGAGGAGGAAGCCCGAGCGGCAGCGGCGGCCATCCGCCGTCTGATGCGTCAGGGGGTGCGGTGCAGCCGCATCGCCGTGGTCTGCCGGGACCTGAGCCATTATCGGGGGCCTGTGCGCTATGCGTTCCGCATGGCAGAGATCCCGCTTTATTGCGATGAGCCTACCACCCCGGAGTTCAGCGCTCCGGCAACAGCGGTGCGCTGCCTGCTGGCGCTGGCGCGGGGGGCGGAGATGACCGAGAATCTGACCACCCTTGCCAAAACGGGGCTGTGCGCCCTGTCGGAGGAGCAGGTCTGTGCTCTGGAAAACTACGCCTACACCTGGTCGCCGGGGGCGGCAGCCTGGCGCAGCCCTTTCAGCAACGATCCGCGGGGCTTTGGTGCGGTGCAGCCCTCCCCGGAGGCACAGCAGGAGCTGCAGAACGCCGAGACGGCCCGTCAGCTGCTGGTAGAGGCGGTGGAGACACTGCGCCAGAAGGTGCGGGGTGCGGACGCAGAGCAGATCAGCCGGGCAGTATATTTCTGCCTGGACCAGCTGGGGGCGGCGCAGCAGCAGGCCGGACAGGTGGAGATGCTGCGCATCCGTCAGGGCATCCACGCTGCGGAGGAGGCGGCCCGGGAGTGGAACGTGGTCATGGAGCTGCTGGACGAGATGGCCCGACTGCTGGAAGGGCAGGCGGTGACCGTGGCGGAGTACGAGGATCTGTTTGGTTTGCTGCTGCGCTCCTGCGACCTGGGGCACATCCCTCCTTCACTGGATGCGGTGGTGCTGGCCAGTGCAGGCAAAATGCGTCTGGATGCGCCGGAGTATGTGTTTGTGTTGGGGCTGGCAGAGGGGGAGTTCCCTGCCTCTCCGGGGGAGAACGGCCTGCTGACCCATGCCGACCGGGATGCATTGATGCACCAGCAGATCGAGCTGCCGGATTGTTTTGAAAACCGGGTGGTGCGGGAGCAGGTCTGTTTTTACAAGGCACTTACCGCCCCCTCCAAAGGCTTATGGATGAGCTGGCCCAAAGGCCAGGATATGGCATTGTGTGCGGCGGTGGAGCCCATCGTGGAAGCGCTGGCTCCCGCTGCGCCGGATCTGGAACTGCTGGATCTGGCTGCCACCCCAGCGGCGGCCTTGGACTGCTTGGGCGGCGGGTGGATGCTGGACCATGTGCAGCAGGCCAGCCTGACCCAGGCGCTGCAGGGCCAGGGCGGAGCGGCCAGCCTGGCGGTGCTGGATAGTATGTCCGGCCCGGCAGCCCGTCAGCTGGAAGATCTGCCTGCGTTGGAGACGCTGCTTGGGCGGCGGCTGCGGATCTCGCCCAGCCAGATGGAAAAATATTATAGCTGCCGCTACGGCTATTTTTTGCAGTATGTGCTGGGGCTGCGCCCCCGCCGCAAGGCAGAGCTGAGCGCCGACCAAAGCGGCACCCTGATGCACTGGGTGCTGCAGATGGCGCTGGACCCCCATCCCGGCCCGGATAATCCCTGCGCCCGGCTGGCGGTCCCCTTTGCACAGCTGGACGACGAGGCACTGGAAGCCTTGGCCAGCCTGCTGGTGGACGAGTATGCCCGGCGGATGCTGCCGGAGCAGGGGGCGCGGTTCAGCTACCTGCTGTCCCGCATCAAAAAGAGCATGGCCAGCCTGCTTTGCTACCTGCGGGATGAACAGCGGCAGAGCAGTTTCCACCCTTCTGCCTGTGAGCTGCGCATTGGCGATGGGCCGGACGCAGTGCCCGCACCCGTCTATCAGCTGTCCAACGGACGCACGGTGCAGCTGGTGGGCGCTGTGGACCGGGCTGATGAGTGGGTGGAAGAGGACGGCACCCGCTGGGTGCGGGTGGTGGACTATAAGACCGGGCAGAAGCGGCTGAATCTGCGGGAGGTCTACTGCGGACTGGACTGCCAGATGCTGCTGTATCTGTTCAGCCTTACGCGGGACCCCAGCGGCCGTTTTACCGGAGCGGAGCCGGCAGGCGTGCTGTATCTGCTGGCAGACCCCGCCCCGGAAAACACGACCCGGGCCAAGGCTGCCCAGCCGGTGGAATATAGTCTGGATGGTCTGGTGCGGGACGAGCAGCGGGTGTTCGATGCAATGGATGCAGACCGCACCGGCCGTTATCTGCCGTTCCGTTACCGGGGGGATGCCCCCAGTCCGTTCCAGAAGGATAAACGGGCGGACGAAGCCAAGATCGAGCGCATCCGCCAGCATCTGGATGAGCTGGTGGAACAGATGGGCCAGCAGCTGTACGATGGACGCATCGAGGCGGCGCCGCTGGTCAGCGGCCGAAGCCCTTGCCTGTGGTGCGATTATAGCCTGATCTGCCGCCATGAGACCGGTGTGGGGGAGCGGGAGCTGGAAGCACCCCAAAAGCCCTTTGAGCCGGAGAAAAAAGAGGAGGAAGAAGCATGAGCAGCCCTAAATGGACCCCTGCCCAGCGTGCTGCCATTGCGGACCGGGGCGGTTCGCTGTTGGTCAGCGCCGCAGCGGGCAGCGGCAAGACCGCTGTGCTGACCGAGCGGGCGGTGCAGCTCATTACCGACCCGGAGCACCCGGTGGATGCCGACCAGCTGCTGATCGTTACATTTACCAATGCGGCGGCGGCAGAGCTGCGGGCACGCATCGGGCAGGCGCTGCTGCGGCTGAGCCAGCAGCAGCCGGGCAACGCAGCGCTGCGCCGCCAGCGGATGCTGCTGCAGCGTGCCCCCATCTGCACCATCGATGCGTTTTGTCTGGACCTTTTGCATAAGCATTTTCAGGCGCTGGATCTGCCGCCGGATTTTGTCCCCGCAGACCCCGGCAGTGTGGAGACCCTGCGGGCCGCAGCACTGGCCGAGACGCTGGAAAAAGCCTACGAGGACCCGGATTTCTGCGCCTTTGCAGACCTGTACGGCAAGGGCCGCTCCGACCAGGCAGCGGGCCGGGCGGTCTTGCAGGTATACGATTTTCTGCGGGCCATGCCGGACTATCCGCGCAGGCTGACCGAGATGCTGACCCCCTGGCAGCAGGAAAACGGGTTTTGCCGCAGCATCTGGCAAACGGTGCTGCTGGAAGCCGCCGCCGGCCGTGCGTCTGCCGCAGTGGAGCTGCTGACCGGAGCACTGGCGGACTGTCAGGAGGATCTTGCCCAGGCGCAGGAGGAGGCTGCCTGCACCGGAAAAGCAAAGAAGATCGATGCGGTCAAGGAAAAGTTTGCAGAGCCGCTGGAACGTCTGGACCTGGCCCTGGGGCTGCTGAAACAGGTGGAGCAGCTGGCCCGGGCAGGGGAATGGGAGTGCCTGTACGACAAGCTGACCCCCTATGTGCTGGGCATGGAGGACCCGCCGGGCCTGAAAAAAATGAAAAAACGCCTGGCCGGAGATCATAAGACCCAGGTCAAGATCCGGGCCGATGAAGCGGCCGAGCTGTTTGCTCAGATCCAGGAGCTGATCTGCTGCAGCGAGGCGGAGGCAGAAGCGGACCGGCAGCAGGCGCTGCCCCGGCTGCGCGCTTTGTTTGATGCGGTGCGGGACTTTGACGCCCGGTTCGCTGCAAAAAAGCGGGAGCGCAAGATGCTGGAATTCAGCGATTTTGAGCACGAGGCGCTGCACCTGCTGCAGGACGCCGAGGGGCATCCGACCCCGCTGTGCCAGAACATCCGCTGCGGTTATGCGGCGGTGATGGTGGATGAATACCAGGATACCAATGCGCTGCAGGATGCGCTTTACCGCTGTCTGGCATCCCCGGAGGGGGACAACCTGTTCCTGGTGGGCGATTTGAAACAAAGCATCTACCGGTTCCGGCAGGCAGAGCCGGAGATCTTCCGGGCAAAGCTGGGGGCCTGGCCTGCTCTGCCGGGGGCACAGGCCCGCCTGCGGCCGCCGCAGGGACACAGCGGCAGCCACGGCATGATCGCGCTGGACGCCAACTTCCGCTCCGCCCCGCAGGTGGTGGAGGGGATCAACTTTTTCTTTGAACAGCTCATGACCCCGCAGCTGGGCGATACGGCTTACGGGGACGGGCAGCGCCTGGTCTGCGGCGCACCGGGAGAGTATGCCGGCAGCGTGGAGGTCTGTTTTCAGGCGGAGGATTCTGCCGAGACCGAGGCAGCCTGGATGGCACGGCGCATCTTTGACCTGGTACAGCAGGGGGAGATGGTGCGGGATGGCAGTGCACTGCGGCCGGTGCGGTACGAGGACTGCTGCATCCTGCTGTCTGCCCGGGCCAATTTCCCGGTATATGCAGAGGCGTTGACCCGGCTGGGCATCCCGGTGTATGCCGATGCCCGGGAGAACCTGCTGGATGCGCCCCATATCCGGCCTCTGGTGGCGTTGCTGCGGGTGCTGGACAACCCCGCCCAGGATGTGTGTCTGGCCGCTGCAATGCTGGGGCCGCTGTTTGGCTTTACCGAGGATGATCTGGTGCGGCTGCGAGGCGGGCAGCGGCGGGGCAGTCTGTACGGCGCTGTGATCGCTGCAGCGGACAGCGATGCCCAGACCCCCTTCCACCAGAAATTGCGGGAGTTTCGTACCCGGCTGGATGAACTGCGCCGCCTGGCCCGCAGTCTGCCCGCCGACCGGCTGATGGAGGAGGTCTTTGCCTCCACAGGCTATCTGGCGGCGCTGGGAGCAATGGAAAACGGCCCCCGCCGCCGGGAAGATGCCCACCGGTTTGCGGCGTTCTGCGCCAGCGCCGGCGCAGGCGGCATCTCGGCTTTGGTGCGGGCGATGGATGCGGCGGCGCTGGCTGGCTCTACAGGACAGGACACCGTTGCCGCCGGGGCACATTCCGGCTGCGTCAGCATTATGACCATCCACCGCTCCAAGGGGCTTCAGTTCCCGGTGGTGATCCTGGCGGAGACCGGCCGCCGCTTCAATACAGTGGATATCCGCCAGCCGGTCCTGCTGCACCGCACCGGCGGGGCTGGGCTTCGTCTGCGGCCGCCCCAGGGCGAGGGTACCTACAAGACCGCAGCCTACACGGCATTGACCGAGTGCCACGCCCAGGAGATGCGCAGTGAGCAGCTGCGGCTGCTGTATGTGGCGCTGACCCGTGCGCAGGACAAACTGATCCTGACCATCCCTTTGGGGGTGACCAAAACATCCGACCCGCTGGCCCGGGCGGCGGTCTTTTTGGCAGCGGGGGCGGGGGAGAGCCTGCACACGCAGGCCAACTGCTTTGCAGACTGGCTGCGGGCAGCCCTGCTGGTCCACCCCTGCGGCGGGCCGCTGCGCCGTCTGGCGGGCTTGCTGGAACTGCCTTTTGCGGATACAGCCAGCCGGATCGAGCTGACAATCCGGCAGGAGGAAGAACAGGCCGCTGCACCGCAGGAGGAAGAACGGCCTGCGCCGCAGCATGACCCGGCGCTGACCCGTGCCCTGCAGGAGGGCTTTGTGTGGCATTACCGTGCCGAAGGGCTGGACAGCGTGCCTGCAAAGGTCAGCGTCACTAGTTTGGTACACCACACCCAAGAGCTCATCCTGGAGCGGCCCGCCTTCCTTTCAAAGGACGGTCTGACAGCCGCAGAGATGGGCACAGCGCTTCATGCCTTTATGGAACACGCGGATTTTGGTGCCCTGGCGGCGGGACTGGATGCAGGACCGGAGGCTTTGGCCCAGGCCGTTCAGCAGGAGAACCAGCGCCATGTGCAGGCACGCCTTACCTCGCCGGAGATCGCAGAAATGCTGGATCAGACCAGCATCTGTCGGTTTGTTTCCGGGGCGCTGTTTGCCCGCATCCGGGCGGCAGAGCAGGTGCTGCGGGAGCTGGCGTTTATCACGGCGCTGCCTGCGGATGTGGTCATGGAAGCGCAGCACAGCCCCACCCCGGCGGCAGCGCAGGGGGAGCAGGTGCTGGTGCAGGGCGTGGCAGACCTGGTGCTGGTGTTCCCGGATCATTTGGAGCTGGTGGACTATAAGACCGACCGCAAAAAGGATGCAGCCCGTCTGCTGGCGGATTATGCGCCGCAGCTGGAGCTTTATGCGCTGGCGCTGAACAAGCGCTTCGCGCCCAGGCAGGTCACCTATAAAGGGATCTACTCGTTTGCGCTGGGGCAGCTGATCCAGAGCTGAGGCGAAAAAAGTTTTGCTCTGCGTAAAAAGACTCTTGACAGCGCGGGGGATGCGTGGTAGAATGGCCAGGTAAAGAAAGCAGCTACGGCCAATGCCGCGCTCGCCTTGCAGGGGTCTTGAGACCCTCGGGCTATACACAAAACGGGATGTGCTCTTTGGGGTGCATTGCGTGGAGAGTAGAGTTTATGCGCGGCTGCCTTCCTGCGGGAGGGCGGCCGCGTTTTCTGTGCTATAAGCTTTGGATCTATTTGTTTGGAGGTGCATTCATTATCGCTACCGCTGGAAAGTCGAAGGAACTGGAAATCAACGGTCAGATCCGTGACCGTGAGGTCCGCCTGATCGGGGCGGACGGCGCGCAGATGGGCGTGGTCAGCATTCAGGTGGCCATGCGCGCGGCTGAGGACGCCGGCCTGGATCTGGTCAAGATCGCACCGCAGGCCGTCCCGCCTGTGTGCAAGGTGCTGGATTACGGAAAATACCGTTTTGAGCAGCAGAAGAAGGAGAAGGAAGCCAAGAAGAACCAGAAGGTGGTCGAAGTCAAGGAGACCCGCCTCTCGCTCAACATTGACACCAACGACTTCAATACCAAGCTGAACCAGACGGCCAAGTTCCTGGCTGCTGGGCACAAGGTCAAGGCTTCGATCCGCTTCCGCGGCCGCGAGATGGCCCACAGCGCTCTGGGCGCTGACGTGCTCCGCCGCTTTGCCGAGGCTCTGCCGCAGGCAAGCATGGATAAGGCTCCCGTGCTGGAGGGCCGCACGATGTCCATTCTGCTGATCCCGAAGCCCAATAAGGATTGAATTTAGGAGGATAACAAAAATGGCTAAGATGAAACTGAAAACGCACTCCGGCGCTAAGAAGCGCTTTAAGCTGACCAAGAACGGCAAGATCAAGCGCGGCCACGCTTTCCGCAGCCACATCCTGACCAAGAAGACCACCAAGCTGACCCGTGGTTATCGTCAGCCCTGCTACGTCGATAAGACCAACGCTGAGACCATCAAGAAGATGCTGCCCTACGCCTAAGGCGTAACCCTCATCACGCAGCACAAAATTTTTTTGCTAGACACGTTAAAGGAGATAGAATAAAATGGCACGTATCAAAGGCGCTATGATGACCCACAAACGTCGGAAGAAGATGCTCAAGCTGGCCAAGGGCTTCTACGGCTGCAAGAGCAAGCACTTTAAGATGGCCAAGCAGCAGGTCATGAAGAGCGGCAACTACGCTCTGGCTGGCCGCCGCATGAAGAAGCGTCAGTTCCGCAACCTGTGGATCTGCCGCATCAACAACGCTGTCCGTCCCCTGGGCATGAACTACTCCACCTTTATGGCTGGCCTGAAGAAGACCGGTGTGGAGCTGAACCGCAAGATGCTCAGCGAGATGGCCATCAACGATCCCAAGAGCTTTGCCGCTCTGGTCGAGACCGTGAAGAACGCCTGATCAAGACCCAGCACTCGAGACGCCCGCGCGTTACACGCGGGCGTCCGTTTTATATCCGGGTCCTGCCCGGCATTATCAGATCAAAAAGACAAAGGCCGCGCTGTGCCGCGCACAGTCGTGCGCCAGCGCAGCCTTTGTTGTTTTTTATAGTTTCAGGGTGTACCTGAAAGGATGGGAGGCCCCATGGACGAACACATCACCAGCCGGGAAAACGCCAAGATCAAATACGCCTGCCGTCTGTGTACCAGTGCGGCATTCCGCCGCAGCGAGGGCCGCTTCCTGGCCGAGGGGCGCAAGCTGTGCCCGGAGCTGTGCCGGGGCGCTGAGCTGGAGACCTTGTTTTATACCAAGGCTGCGGCGGAGAAGTGTCCGGAGCTTGCAAATCTGCCCGGAGAACATTATAGTATAGAGGAACACGTTGCGGACAAACTGGCGGATGTGGGCACCCATCAGGGGGTGTTCGGCATCTTCCGTACCCCGGTGTACACGCTGGATCAGGTGCGCCCGGGCGGGCGCTATCTGGCCCTGGAACGGGTGCAGGACCCCGGCAACGTGGGCACCTTGCTGCGCTCTGCCGCTGCCTTTGGCTTTGACGGCGTTCTGCTCAGCGAGGGGTGTGCCTCGCCCTTTGCGCCCAAGACCCTCCGCGCCTCTATGGGGGCGGCGGTGCGGGTGCCGGTGATGGAGGTGGGTGCAATGCCCGCTGCCATTGCCCAACTGCGGGACAAAGGTCTGTGCTGCCTGGCAGCGGCACTGTACCAGTCCCAGCCCCTGAGCGCTGCCCCCCAGTCTCCGGCAGGGGGACTGTGTGTGGTGGTGGGCAGCGAGGGACAGGGCCTGACCCAAGAGACCATTGACGCGTGCAGCGGCACGGTGCGCATCCCGATGACCGATCGGGTAGAGAGCCTGAACGCAGGTGTGGCGGGCAGCGTGCTGCTGTGGCACTTCCGGGGGGAAGGGCTGTGAGCTGCACTGCCGGCGGACAGACCTGTCTTTTCCCGCCGGAGGAGACCCCGGACCCGCTGCTTTGCTGGCTGTGGCTGGCACATACGATGGGCCCGGCCAGCTCCCATGCAGGACGGGTGCTGGATGTTTTTGGCGGCCCGCAGGAAGCCTGGGAGGCCCGGCACAGCGGGGCGTTCCGCCAGGCGGCGGGAGCCGCAGCCGCCCAGCGGGCGGCGCAGCCGGACAATACGCCGGAGGCACAGCGCCCGGTCATGCTGCGCTGCCAGAAGCGAGGGGTGCGCATCCTGCCTTTTGACGACCCGGACTACCCGCTGGCGCTGGCCCGCATCCCGGATATGCCCTTGGTGCTGTACTGCACCGGGGATACCGCCTGGCTCAATCAGCCGGGTGCGGTGGGGATGGTGGGCAGCCGCCGGCCCACAGAGTATGGCCTCCAGGCCGCCGAGATCCTGGGGCGGGGGCTGGCGCAGGGCGGCGCTGTGATCGTCAGCGGTCTGGCCGACGGCTTGGACAGCGCTTCCCACCGGGCGGCGGTATCCGCAGGATGCCCGACCATCGGGGTGCTGGGGGTGCCCATCGACCGCACCTATCCGGCTGCCAATACGGGGCTGCGCCGCAGCATAGAACAATGCGGCTGTGTGATCAGTGAGTATGCACCGGGGGAAGAGTCGGTGGGGCGCTACGGCTTTTTGCAGCGCAACCGGCTGATCGCGGCCTTGGGCAGCGCACTGGTAGTGATGGAAGCCAGAGAAAAAAGCGGCACCATGTCCACCGTGGCCCATGCAGAACGGTATGGGAAGCCGGTGTTTGCGGTGCCGGGCAGCATCTTTTCGCCCCATTCAGCGGGCACGAACCGGCTGCTGCAATCCGGACGGGCCAGGGCGGTATGCACCGCCGCAGATCTTTTGGCGGCACTGGGCCTTTTGCAGGGGGACCCGCCGCCGCAGGCCCCGGCTGCGCCGGAACCAATGGGGGAGACCGAGCGCCGGGTGCTGTCCTGTATCGGGCCGGAACCCCGCGGCGTGGAGGAGCTGGCCGTGCGCAGCGGCCTGCCCACGGCGGTGCTGCTGGGCAGCCTGATGCGTCTGGAGCTGTCCGGCCGGGTGCTTTGTCAGCCCGGTAAGCGGTATGTCCTGCGCTGATGCAGCGCATAGCATAAAAAATTCGAGGTATGTACGACCATGGCAAAATTGGTTATTGTGGAGTCGCCTGCAAAGGCGAAGACCATTGGCAAATATCTGGGCAAGGACTATGAAGTTACGGCCAGCATGGGCCATATCCGGGACCTGCCTGCCTCTCAGCTGGGCATTGACGTAGAGCACGGCTATGCCCCGCAGTATATCGGCATCAAAGGGAAAGAAAAGCTGATCAAGGAGCTGAAAAGCAAGGCCAAACAGGCAGACGGCGTGCTGCTGGCGACCGACCCGGACCGGGAAGGCGAGGCTATCAGCTGGCATCTGGCCAATATCCTGGGGCTGGACCCCCATGCGGCAAACCGCATCACTTTTGACGAGATCACCAAAAAAGGTGTGCAGGAGGGCATGGCCCACCCCCGTGCGATCGACGAGGATCTGTTCAACGCTCAGCAGGCCCGCCGGGTGCTGGACCGGCTGGTGGGCTATAAGCTCAGCCCGTTTTTGTGGCGCAAGGTGCGCCGGGGCCTGTCCGCCGGCCGCGTGCAGAGCGTGGCTGTGCGTCTGATCGATGACCGGGAGAAGGAGATCGAGGCTTTTAAGCCGGAGGAATACTGGAATCTGGATGCAGTGCTGGGTGCGGGCAGCAAAAAGTTCACCGCCCGCCTGGCTGCCGATGCCACCGGCAAAAAATTGCTGCCCCGCTCGGAGGCGGAGGCCCGTGCAGTGGAGCAGGGTCTGGCTGGCGTGCAGTATGTGGTAGGGGAGCTGAAGAAGGGCAAGCGGTCTAAGCAGCCCACCCCGGCGTTTATCACCAGTACCCTGCAGCAGGAGGCCTCCCGCCGGCTGGGCTTTACGGCTACCCGCACCATGCGGGCTGCCCAGACCCTGTACGAAGGCGTGGACATTGCAGACCACGGCACCATGGGTCTGATCACCTATATGCGTACCGACAGCCTGCGCATCTCGGATGAGGCCGTGGCTGCCGCAAAGGAGTATATTGCCGGTGCTTACGGCGAACAGTATATCTGCCCGTACAAGCGCACCTGGAAGACCAAGAGCGCCACAGCAGCCCAGGACGCCCACGAGGCGATCCGGCCTTCTGTGCCCAGCCTGACCCCGGATGAGGTGGATAAGAGCATCAGCGGCGATACCGCCAAGCTCTACCGCATGATCTGGAGCCGGTTCATGGCCAGCCAGATGGCGGACTGCCAGCAGGACACCGTATCGGTGACGGTGTATGCCGGAGACTACCGCTTCAAGGCCAGCGGCTATACCGTCACCTTTGACGGCTTTACCGCCCTGTACGAGGAAGCTACCGATGAAAAGGAGCGCAAGGAGACCAGCCTGCCCCCGCTGGAAAAAGGCCAGGTGCTGACCCTGCGGGAGCTGAAGAGCGAGCAGAAGTTCACTCAGCCCCCGGCACGGTATACCGAGGCCACCCTCATCAAGGCGCTGGAAGAGAACGGCATTGGCCGCCCCTCCACCTACGCCCCCATCATCACCACCATCATCGACCGCGGTTATGTGGAGCGGGACCAAAAAAAGCTCAAGCCCACCCTGCTGGGACGCACGGTGGACGGGCTGATGCTGGAGCAGTTCCCCCATATCGTGGACGTGGATTTCTCCGCAGAGATGGAGAAAAAGCTGGACCAGGTGGAAAGCGGCAAGGCCGACTGGCGGCAGACGGTGGACGATTTCTATAAGGGGTTTGATGCCAGCCTCCAGGCAGCGGAAAAGAATATGGAGGGCAAAAAGGTCAAGGTGCCGGACGAGCCTTCCAGCGAGGTGTGCGACCTGTGCGGCCGCCCCATGGTCATCAAGGTGGGACGGTACGGCAAGTTTTTGGCCTGCACCGGCTTCCCGGAGTGCCGGGGCACGAAGCGCCTGGTGAAGGACACCGGCGGCATCTGCCCCAAGTGCGGCCAGGGCCGCCTGCTGGAGCGCAAGAGCGCCAAGGGCCGCATCTATTACGGCTGCGAGAAGTACCCCGACTGCGACTTTATGACCTGGGATACCCCGGTGCCCACCAAGTGTGAAAAATGCGGCGCCACCTTGTTCCGCAAGGGGGCCAAGCTGTACTGCGCCAAGGAGGGCTGCGGCTTTGAGATGCCGGTGCCCAAAAATGGTGAGAAATAAAAAGGATAAGAACGGATGGAACAATACAGAGTAACGGTTCTGGGTGCGGGCCTTGCGGGATGCGAGGCGGCCCTTTGGCTGGCAGGCCAGGGCGTGCAGGTGGACCTGTACGAGCAAAAACCCGCCCATTTTTCTCCCGCTCATAAAAGCGAGGGCTTTGCAGAGCTGATCTGCTCCAACAGCCTGAAGGCAGAGCGGCTGGATTCCGCTTCCGGCCTGCTGAAAGCAGAGATGCGTCAGCTGGGCAGCCGCCTGCTGGAAGCCGCTGAGACCGCCCGGGTGGCGGCAGGCGGGGCCTTGGCAGTGGATCGGGATGCTTTCAGCGCCGAGGTCACCCGCATGGTGCTGGCCTGCCCGGGCATCACAGTACACTGTCAGCAGGTGGAGACCATTGATGAGAGCGCCCCGATCCTGGTGGCCACCGGCCCCCTGACCGATGGTGCGCTGGCAGAAGAGATCGGCCGGCTGACCGGAGACGAGCGGCTGCATTTTTATGATGCGGTGGCCCCCATCGTCACGGCAGAGAGCCTGGACTATGATAAGGTGTTTGCAGCTTCCCGCTATGGCCGGGGCGAGGCGGATTACCTGAACTGCCCCTTCAATAAAGCAGAGTACGAGGCGTTCCATGCGGCGCTGGTCGCTGCCGAGCGGGCTCCGCTGCATGAGTTTGATGCCGGGGCCGAGCAGGCCGCTGCGCCGGACCCGGATGCCCACGGCAAAAAAGCGGATACGGTCACAGTCTATGAAGGCTGTATGCCGGTGGAGATCATGGCTGCCCGCGGGGCAGATACCATGCGGTTTGGGCCGCTGCGCCCGGTGGGCCTCACCGACCCCCGCACCGGCCACCGTCCCTGGGCCAATGTGCAGCTCCGGGCAGAGAACAAGGAGCGCACCCTGTACAATCTGGTAGGCTTCCAGACCAACCTGAAATGGGGGGAGCAGAAGCGGGTGTTCTCCATGATCCCCGGTCTGGAAAATGCGGAGTTTGTGCGCTATGGTGTGATGCACCGCAACACATTCTTGGATGCGCCCCGGGTGCTGAGCGACCAGCTCTGCCTCAAGTCCTATCCCAATGTGTTTTTTGCCGGGCAGATCACCGGTTTTGAAGGCTATATGGAGAGCGCAGCCTCCGGCCTGCTGGCAGCCCGCTGCCTGTATGCCCGGCTGCAGGGCCGGACACTGCCCCCGCCCCCGGCGGATACCATGTGCGGAGCGCTGATGCAGTATCTGGTGACGGAGAACAAGAACTTCCAGCCAATGGGGGCCAATATGGGCATCCTGCCCCCGCTGCCCCCGGAGAGCCGCCCCCGGGATAAGCGTCTGCGCTATATGGCACAGGCTCAGCGGGCGGTATCCAGCTTCCAGCAGTGGCTGGAACAGACCCAGACAGAGGCCGGCACACCGGCGGAAAGGGAACGGCAATGAAGATCATCGTGGATATGATGGGCGGCGATAACGCCCCCCTGGCTGTGCTGGAGGGTGCGGCCCAGGCTGTAAAAGAATACGGTGTCACCATTCTGGGAGTGGGCGATGAAGCCGTAGTGCGCAAGACCGCCGAGGAACACAACATTCCCCTGGACGGCATCGAGCTGTACCACTGCTCCGAGATCATCGAGATGTGCGATGAGCCTGCCCGGGCAGTCCGCGCCAAAAAGGATTCCTCCATCGTGGTGGGTCTGAACCTGCTGAAAGACGGCAAGGGCGATGCTTTTGTATCGGCTGGCAGCACCGGTGCGCTGCACGTGGGCGCCAGCCTGATCGTGCGCACGCTGCGCGGCATCAAGCGCCCGGCGCTGGCTACCATGGTGCCGGCCCAGAAGCAGGCGTATCTGCTGCTGGACTGCGGTGCAAACGTGGAGTGCCGCCCCGAAATGCTGGAGGCATTTGCTGTCATGGGCAGCTGCTATGTGCAGAAGGTGGAGAACCGCCCCAGCCCCGCTGTGGCGCTGGCCAATAATGGCGCCGAGGAGTCCAAGGGCACCCCGATGCTGCGGGAGGCATACCAGCGGCTCAAGGTCAGCCCGGGCATCCGTTTTGTGGGCAACATCGAGCCGCGGGACGTGCCCAAGGGCGAGGTGGACGTGGTGGTCTGCGACGGTTTTACCGGCAACGTGATCCTGAAACTCAGCGAGGGCATGGCAAAGATGCTGCTGGGGATGCTCAAGCAGATGTTCCTGGCCAATATGGCGGGCAAGGCGGCGTATCTGCTGCTGAAAAAAGGCATCAGCGGCCTCAAGCACCAGATGGACAGCGAAGAGTACGGCGGCGCACCCTTCCTGGGGGCAAAGCAGCCGGTCATCAAAGCCCACGGTTCTTCCAAGGCCAAGGGCATCAAAAATGCGATCCGTCAGGCCAAGATCTGCGTGGAGCAGGATCTGTGCGGCACGATGCAGTCTGCGCTGGATGAGCTGGCTGCCCAGTGAGCCGCCCCAAGGGAGTGTGAAAATAATATGAGCCATCAACTGGAAGAGATCATTGGATACCATTTTCATAACCCGCTGCTGCTGGAAACGGCCCTTACCCATACCAGCTACGCCAACGAGAGCCGCACCCCGGTAAAGCACAACGAGCGGTTGGAATTTTTGGGCGACAGTGTGCTGCAGATCGTTTCAGCGGATTATCTGTTCCACGCCTACGCCGACCGGCCGGAAGGCGATTTGACCCGCATCCGGGCCAGCTTGGTCAGCGAGGGGGCGCTGTTTCAGTTTGCCCAGGAGATCCATCTGGGAGAGTACCTGCGCCTGGGCCGCGGCGAGGAGCGCTGCGGCGGCCGTACCCGCCCCAGTGTGGTGTCGGATGCATTTGAAGCGGTGATCGCTGCCCTGTACCTGGATGGTGGTATGGAGGTGGCCCGGCAGTTCATCCTGCCCTTTATCACGGAGGGCAAGCACGCCGAGGCCGATTACAAGACCCGCCTGCAGGAGATCGTGCAGCAGAACCCGGAAGAACGGCTGAGCTATGTGGTGGAGCAGGAGACCGGCCCCGACCACGATAAACATTTTGTGGTGGCGGTGCGTTTCAACTCCGACCGTGTGGCCCGGGGCGAGGGCCGCAGCAAAAAGGCGGCGGAACAGTGCGCAGCCCGGGAGGCGCTGAAACTGCTGGGCGTGCTGAAGGAGCGGTGAACCGCCGCAGAAAAGGATCGTTTGCAGATGATGTTGAAACAGCTGGAGATCCAGGGCTTCAAGAGCTTCCCGGATAAGGTGAAGATCCGGTTTGATGCCGGTGTCACCGGCATCGTGGGACCCAATGGCTCCGGAAAATCCAACCTGTCGGACGCAGTGCGCTGGGTGCTGGGCGAGACCAGCTCCCGCCAGCTGCGAGCCTCCGGTAAGATGGAACAGGTGATCTTTGGCGGAGCCAGCCGCCGCAGCCCCATGGGGTTTGCGTCGGTGCGGCTGACCCTGGACAACCGGGACCATGTGCTGGACCTTGCTGCCGACGAAGCCGTGATCGGCCGCAAATATTACCGCTCCGGAGAGAGCGAGTATACCATCAACGGCCAGGTCTGCCGTCTGCGGGATGTCTACGAGCTTTTGCTGGACACCGGCATCGGACGGGACGGCTACTCGGTCATTGGCCAGGGCCGCATTGCAGAGATCGTCTCTGCCAAAAGCCTGGAGCGGCGGGAGATCTTTGAGGAAGCCTGCGGCATCGCAAAATATCGCTACCGCAAGACCGAGGCGGAGCGCCGCCTGGCTGCAGCAGGCGAGAACCTGGAGCGCCTGCGGGATATCCTGGGTGAACTGGAGGCCCGGGTGGGCCCCCTGGAGCGGGACAGTGCCAAGGCCAAGCAGTTTTTGGCACTGAGCGCCCAGCGCAAGACCCTGGAGCTGACCCTTTGGTCGGATACCATCCGGCAAGCAAAGGAAGCCATCCGCTGCTGCACGCGGGACTATGAGACTGCGCAGGCGCAGTACCAGCAGTATGACCAGCAGGCCGCCGCCGCTGAGCAGGAGGCTGAGGAGATCCGTATACAGGCACAGCAGCTGACCATCGCTGTGGAGCGCCTGAATGGGGATATCCGCAGCATCACCGATGCGATCAGCGGCAGCGCCAGCCGCATTGCGGTGCTGGAAAACGATATCCTCCGCAATGAGCAGGAGGCTGTCTCGCTGCGCAGCCAGCTGGCAGCCGGTGTCCAGGATTCTGCGGCAGCGGCAGAGGAATTACAGCGCCGCCGCGCAGAAGCCCAAGCACTGGCCCAGTCAGCCCAGACGCTGGCGCAGCAGGCAGACGAACTTTCTGCACAGCTGGAGCAGCTCAGCGGTCAGCGGGATGAAAGCGGCGCCCGGCAGGACCAGGTGCGGGGGGCGCTGTCCGCTCTGGCGGAACAGCGCACCCAGGCACAGGTGGACGCAGCTGCTGCCAGGGCTGCGTCCGAAGCGGCGGCCCAGCGGCTGCATATGCTGGATGCGGTGCTGGAACAGGACGAGGCAGCTGCGGCATCGGCCCGGCAGGAGCTGGCAGACACCCGGCAGTATCTGACCTCCCGGGTGGAAGAGGAGAAAAAGCTGGCGAATATCTGCGCCGGACTTGCCCTTAAATGCCAGGCCCGTCAGCAGGCGCTGGACCAGGCCGATGCAGAAGAGCAGCGGCTGAACCGCAGCCTGGATGCCGCCCGGCAGCGGCTCTCAGTGCTGCAGGAGCTGGAAAAGAATATGGACGGCTACCAGCAGGCGGTCAAAAGCGTGATGCAGGCTGCCCGTGCAGGCCGCCTGCGGGGGATCATCGGGCCGGTGTCCGGGATCTTGCAGGTAGAGCCGGGGTGCGAGGTGGCCATCGAGACCGCCCTGGGGGGCGCATTGCAGTACATTGTGGTGGAGAACGAATCTGCTGCCAAGGCTGCGATTGCCCTGCTGCGCAGCGACCGTGCAGGGCGGGCTACCTTTTTGCCGCTGGATACGGTGCAGCCCGGAGTGTTCCGGGGCACAGTGCCAGCCGGGGCAAAGCTGGCCAGCAGCCTGGTCAAGGCGGAGCCGAAGTACCAGAATATCGTCTCCAACCTGCTGGGGCGCATCCTGGTGGTGGAGGAGATCCATGGAGCCTCCCGGGTGGCCCGGGAACTGGGGTACCGCAGCCGGGTGGTGACGATGGATGGCCAGGTCATCAATGCAGGCGGCAGCTTTACCGGCGGCAGTGTGCAGCGGTCGGCAGGTCTGTTTACCCGGCGGCAGGAGCTGGAGGCACTGCGGGTCCAGGCCGCCCGGCTGCAAAAGGAGTGCGTGGCGGCCGGCGAGGATACCGATGTCTGCAAGCAGCAGCTGGAGGTGCTGGCCGCCCAGCGGACCGCTGCCGACAGCGAACAGCGTACAGCAGAGTCGGACCGGGTGCGGGCAGAGGCAGAGTGCAAGCGTCTGCAATCGGTACTTGCGGCGGCGGAAGCGGCGCTGGCCCAGCACCGGCAGGAGCGGGAGAGCCTGGCGCAGAGCCAGACACAGCAGGTAAAAGTCCAGCAGGCTGCGGAGCAGCAGATGGAACAGCTGGATAAACGCCAGCAAGAGCTGGCACAACAGCTGCGCCAGCTGGACGAGGGCCAGACGGAGTTTTTGGCCCGGCATAGCCAGCTGACCGAGGCGCTGGGGGCAAAAAAACTGGAGCTGCTGGCCCGCCAAAAAGATACAGAGCTGGCCCATACCCAGATCTGCGCAATGGAACAGCAGGCTGGCGAGGCGGCCGCCCGTCAGCAGGATCTGAATAAGACTCTGCAGGACCTGGCCAGCCGCAGTGAGGACTGCCGCCGGCAGATCGGGGAGATCCAGCAGGCCAAAGCGGAGAACCAGACCCGGATCGAAGCCCGGGAGGCGGAGATCCGCCAGCATACCCAGAGCCGTCTGCTCTGCCAGCAGAAGGAGACCGCTGCGCTGTCCCGTGCCCGTGCCGCAGCCGAGAGCCGGGAAGACGCCGGACGGGAGATGAGCCGCCTGGCCGAGCGCCGTGCCGCTGCTGAAACCGAGTATGACCAGATGGCGGCAAAGCTGTGGGAGGAATATCAGCTGACCGCTGCCCAGGCAGAGGAACAGTGCATCCCCTTTGAAAACCCGGCGATCTTGCGGACCCAGCTGGCAGAGGTGCGGGGCAAGATCCGCGCGCTGGGCAGCGTGAATCTGGCAGCTGTTGAGGAATACCAGGCCCTGCGCCAAAGATACGATACCCTGCGGGCGCAGGTGGAGGATGTGGAGGCCAGCAAAGCGGAGCTGACCCGGATGATCGGGTCGCTCTCGGCACAGATGCGCTCCATTTTTACCGCCAGCTTCCGTGAGATCGACCAGCAGTTTGGCCGGATCTTTGCAGAGCTGTTCGGCGGGGGCGAGGCGCACCTTCTCCTGGAGGATGAGCAGGATGTGCTGTCCTGCGGCATCGGCATCCAGGTGGCACCCCCCGGCAAGGTGATCAAAAGCCTGGAAGCGCTGTCCGGCGGCGAGCAGGCGCTGGTGGCCATCAGCATCTATTTTGCGATCCTGGCCGTCAACCCGGCGCCGTTCTGCATCCTGGACGAGATCGAGGCGGCGCTGGATGATGCCAATATCCAGCGGTTTGCCCAGTACCTGCGCCGGATCAGCGATAAGACCCAGTTCATCGTGATCACCCACCGGCGGGGCACGATGGAGGCGGCCAATGTGCTGTATGGCGTTACGATGCAGGAGGACGGGATCTCAAAACTGCTGAAACTGGACCTGGAACAGGTTGACGTGACCTTGGTTTCCTGATATATAATAGAAATGAAAAGGAAAACTCGATGAAAGGGAGGCCGTTATGGGGCTCTTTGGATTTGGAAAAAAAGAAAAAGATAAGATGAAGACCGGCCTGGAAAAGACCCGCACGGGTTTTTGGGGCAGTATCCGCAACACCCTCACCGGCAGCAAGATCGACGACGATCTGTATGACAGCCTGGAAGAACAGCTGATCCTGGCGGATGTAGGGGGCGAGGTGGCCGTTCATCTGGTGGACGAGCTGCGGGATACCGTGTTGGCAAAGGGCCTCAAGACCGGCGAGGAAGCGGCGGATGCGCTGCGGGAGCTGATCGCTGCCGAGATGGAGCCGGAGCGGGAGATGGAGCTTTCGGGCCACCCGGCGGTGATCCTGGTCATCGGGGTCAATGGTGTGGGCAAGACCACCAGCATTGCAAAGCTGGCCTCCTATTATACCGGGCAGGGCCGCCGGGTGATGCTGGCGGCGGGCGACACCTTCCGTGCGGCTGCCAGCGAACAGCTGGAGATCTGGGCAGAACGGGCCGGTGTGCCGCTGGTCAAAGCCGGAGAGGGCGCCGACCCTGCTGCTGTGATCTTCGACACCGTAAAGTCGGCCTCTGCCCGGGGCTATGACCTGGTCATTGCGGATACCGCAGGACGGCTGCACAACAAAGCAAATTTGATGAGCGAGCTGGCCAAGATCAGCCGCAGCGTCAAAAAGGCTGCGCCGGAAGCCAGCCTGGAGACCCTGCTGGTGCTGGATTCCATCACCGGACAGAACGCCATCAGCCAGGCAAAGGAGTTCTGCAAGGCAGCCAATGCCACGGGCATCATCCTGACCAAACTGGACGGCACAGCCAAGGGCGGCTGTGTGGTGGCGGTCAAACAGCGGCTGGGCCTGCCGGTGCGCTTTATCGGCGTAGGCGAGGCCATCGACGATCTGATCCCCTTCAGCCCGGAGGGGTACGTTGAGGAGCTGCTGCCCCGCACCAACTGGAAACACTGAGAAAAAGGAGCTGCGTTATGAAGATCTGTGCTGCCACTGGCAACCCCGGCAAGCTCCGGGAGCTGCGCCGCATCCTGGAAGCGCAGGGCCATCAGGTCCTGAGCCAGAAGGAGCTGGGGCTGGACCTGGAACCGGAGGAGACCGGTGTGACCTTTGAGGAGAATGCAGCCATCAAGGCTGCGGCTCTGTGCAAGGCCAGCGGCCTGCCCACCATTGCGGATGACTCTGGCCTGTGCGTGGATGCCCTGGACGGTGCGCCCGGCGTATACAGCGCCCGCTACTGCGGCCGCCACGGCGACGATGAAGCCAACAACGATAAACTGCTGCAGGAGATGGCCGCTGTGCCGGAAGGACAGCGCACGGCGCAGTTTGTTTCCGCCGTTTGCCTGATGCTGCCGGATGGCCGCAGCCTGCTGTGCGCTGGTACCTGCCGGGGACGCATCGCATTTCAGCGGCTGACCGGGGAGTACGGCTTTGGCTACGACCCCCTGTTCATTCCGGAACAGTGCGGCGTGGGCAAGAGCAGCAGCCGTCCCAATACCGAGGGGCGGAGTTATGCGCAGCTGACCCCGGAGGAAAAGGATGCGATCAGCCACCGGGGCCGTGCATTGGAAAAACTGGAGGCACAGCTGCCGGATTTTCTGATCCAACCCAAGCACTGCGGCTGCTAAAGAACAGCCGCCCGTACAGTACGAAAAAACAGAACAAAAAAGGAGATACTATATGTTGACGAGCAAACAGCGTGCGATCCTGCGCGGCAAGGCAAATACCATGGACCCGGTGTTCCAGGTGGGCAAAGGGGAAATCGATGAGACCATGATCCAGGGCATCCGGAATTGTCTGGAAGCCCGGGAGCTGATCAAGGTCAAGGTGCTGGACAACAGCATGTACAACGCCCGTGAGGCATCGGTGCTGCTGGCTGAGGCCACCGGCGCAGACTGCGTACAGGTCATCGGCTCCAAGTTTGTGCTGTACCTGCAAAAGAAGAAGGACAGCGCATACGCCGACCTGCTGAAATGAGGATCTTGCTCTACGGCGGCACATTTGACCCGCCCCATAACGGCCACCTGAACAACCTGCGGGCTGCAGCTGCCCGTGTGCAGCCGGACCGGGTGGTGGTAATGCCGGCCGGAGTCCCGCCTCACAAGCAGGCAAGCGCCACGCCCGCTGCTTTGCGGCTGGAAATGTGCCGCTGCTTTACAGTTTTGGAGCAGGGCGGGGCCCCGCAGCTGGAGGTCAGCCGCTGGGAGATCGACCAGGCGGCGCAGGGACGCCGGAATTATACGGTGCTTACCCTGGAGATGCTGGCCGGCCGCTGGCCGGAAGCACAGCTGTACCTGGCCATTGGCAGCGATATGCTGCTTACCTTTGACCAGTGGTATTGCTGGCAGCGCATCTTGCAGCTGGCAAAACTGGTGGTCACCAGCCGTCAGCTGGGGGACGACCAGGCATTGCACACAAAGGCAAAGCAGCTGGACCCCAGCGGCAGCCGCATCCTGTTTGCACCGGTGGAGGCAATGCCCATGGCATCCAGTGCGCTGCGGACAAGGCTGTCTGCCGGTGAGCAGTGCGCAGACGAACTTCCGCCGGAGGTGCGCCGGGTGATCCAGCGGGAGGGACTGTACCGCAAATGACCCTGGATACAAAAAGGGAAGAAGGACATTCATGATGAATCTGGAGCAGGCAGAGGCGCTGGCCCGCAGCAGGCTGAGCCAAAAACGGTTTGAGCACACAAAAAATGTGCGGGACATGGCAGTGCGCCTGGCACAGCACTACGGTGCGGACCAAGACCAGGCGGCGCTGGCAGCGCTGCTGCACGACATCGCCAAGGAGATCCCCAAAAAGGAGATGCGGGCGCTGATGCATCAATATGCACCGGAGGCTCTGGACCGGCCGGAACCGGTCTGGCATGGCATATGCGCTGCGATCCTGGCCCGCACACAGTGGGGGGTAGAGGATGAGCAGGTGCTGAACGCAGTTGCCTGCCATACCGCAGGCCGCCCCGGCATGACCCAGCTGGACAAGATCCTCTATTTGGCGGATATGACCAGCGCCGAGCGGGATTGGCCCGGGGTGGAGTCGCTGCGGACGCTGGAGATGCAGGACCTGGATGCTGCTATGCTGGCGGCGCTGGAGCAAAGCACGCAGTTTGTCAATGGACAGAATAAGCCGCTGGACCCATTGTCCCAGGCCGCTTACCAGGAGATCCTGGCCCGGTGCCGGGGCGGGAAGAACGGCTGAGCGGCGTCGGCTGCGGACAGAGCAGCTGTGAATACGGATTGCAGTCTTGCCCAGGGGATGCTATACTATAAGAGCCTGTTTTTTGGAACTGAACCAGTTCTTTTTGGGAAAGAACAGACCTCGCAATGGTATTTTTGCCGGGCAGCACCGGCAGTGCCGTGATGTGCAGGCCAGATGCACTGGCCTGCTAGAACAAATCTGGAGGAAACAGAAAGCATGAGCCAGACCCCCCGTCGCATCCATACCGAACACTCCATCAAAAAGCCGGACCCGGCGGCACCTGCTGCCCGGCCTGCTGAACAGGAGTCTGCCGCCCCTGGCGGATATGCCGAGCAGTCCCCCCGGGGCGAGCATGCAGCTCCGTCCCGCCATGCAGCTGCCCGCAGCAACACCCGCAATGCGCCCCGGGCCGATGCCCCCCGCCGCCGCAAAAAGAAAAAGCGTACCCCCCTGTGGCTGCCGCTGGCCATTACGCTGGTGCTGATCGGGGTGGTGGCAGGCGGCGTGATATACGCAGCCCGCTTTGTGGGCCATGTGGAAGAGAGCCTCCGTCCGGAGGAGGATGCCCCCTCTATCCAGCAGGAGATCCAGACCGCAGAGGAATACAAAGGGGATGTGGTCAACATCCTGGTCTGCGGCATCGACTATGAAGAGGGCCGCAACTACTCCAAGGACCCCTCTGCCAACGATGGCATGACGGATATGATCCTCTATTGCCAGTTTGATGTAAAGGGCAGTGCGCTGCGGATGCTGCAGATCCCCCGCAACAGCCTGGTGACCACGGCAAACCGGAAGATCGAGCTGTCCAACGGCAAGACCTATTCCGCCTCCAACTACCAGATCAACTCGGTGGCATTGTCCAACGGGGGCAGCATCGCAGCCCTGGCAGAGGTCATCTACGACCAGTTCAAGCTGCCCATCGACTATTATGTCACGGTGGATATGCAGGCACTGGTGGAAGTGGTGGACAACTTTGGCGGCATCGAGGTGTATATCCCCCACGATATGTCCTATGGCGGCAGTGCGTTGAAGCAGGGCTACCGCAACCTGGACGGCAAATCGGCAGAGTTCTTTGTGCGCTGCCGCCACGGCCAGGGCTACGCCAATGCAGACATCGACCGGCTGAATATGCAGCGCTACTTCTATGCGGGCTTGTTCAAGCGGGCAAGAGCCATGGGCATTACGGACATCCTGAACCAGATGCCCCTGATCTTCAACAATTATATCCACACGGATATGGACCTGGTAACGCTGGGCAAGCTGCTGGTGTCCTTCCTCAAGGTGGACAGCGCCAATATCATGCTGGCCCAGACGCCGGTGTTTATGGGCGTGCCCAATGTAGGCAAGACCGAGACCTTTGACGGCTACTCCTGCGTAGTGCCGGATGCCGGTTCCATCGCAGAGCTGCTGAACACCTATTTCCGCACCTACACCGGCCCGGTAAGTGCAGAAGAGCTGAACCTTGTTACCAACGATTGGCCCCACGGCAGCGCATCCACCACTGCCAATGTGCAGTTCGTAGGCCAGCTGGACAAGGAGTCGGACGACGCGATCCTGGGCGGTGATACCGATGTACAGGGCGCTGTTACCACCGACGGCCAGGCCGCCGGTGCAGCGCAGTGATAAGCAAGTGAATGTATAAGGATAGGAGAACCAGATGGAAAACCTGAACGACAGCAAGACCCTCGCTGTGGAGATCGCAAAGATCCTGGATCAGAAAAAAGCTAAGGATGTGCAGGTGCTCAAGGTAGACGACCTCACCGTCCTGACCGATTATTTCGTCATCGCCTCCGGTACCTCCACCACCCAGGTGGGGTCCCTGGCAGATGAGGTGGAGTATCAGCTCTCCCAGCAGGGCATCAAGCCCTATAACACCGAGGGCTTTGACTCCAAAAACTGGGTGCTGCTGGATTATTCCAACGTTATCGTGCACGTTTTTGTGCCGGGCACCCGCACCTACTATGACCTGGAGCATCTGTGGGCAGATGGCGAGCCGGTGGATATCTCGGCTTACCTCACCCCGGACAGCACGGTGGAATAACCCCCTCGCACACGGTATTTGGCAAAAAGCCGGCCGCCAAGGGCCGGCTTTGGGAAAGAAAAGTCTGGAGCTGAAAAGATGAAGTATGATTACAAGGCCGTAGAGGCCAAGTGGCAGAAGGTCTGGGAGGACGAAAAGACCTTCCATGCCGAGATCGACCACAATAAGCCCAAGTTCTATGCCCTGGTGGAGTTCCCCTACCCCTCCGGCGCAGGTCTGCATGTGGGTCATCCCCGCAGCTACACCGCACTGGACGTGGTAAGCCGTAAGCGCCGCCAGAACGGCTACAACGTGCTATACCCCATGGGATGGGATGCTTTTGGTCTGCCGACCGAGAACTTCGCAATGAAGAACCACATCCACCCCGCCATCGTGACCAAGAACAACGTGGATCACTTCCGGGCACAGCTCAAGTCCCTGGGCTTCTCCTTTGACTGGGACCGGGAGATCAACACCACCGATCCGGAGTACTACAAGTGGACCCAGTGGATCTTCCTGCAGCTGTATAAGCATGGCCTGGCCTACAAAAAAGAGATGAACGTCAACTGGTGCACCGGCTGCCAGTGCGTCCTGGCCAACGAGGAAGTGGTCAACGGCGTGTGCGAGCGCTGCGGCAGCGAGGTGGTCCACCGGGTCAAGAGCCAGTGGATGCTGCGCATCACGGCCTATGCAGACAAGCTGATCGACGGACTGGAAGGTCTGGACTACATCGAGCGTGTGGCGACCCAGCAGAAGAACTGGATCGGCCGCAGCCATGGCGCAGAGGTCAACTTCGGCACCACCGCAGGGGATACCCTGACCGTTTACACCACCCGGTGCGACACGCTGTTCGGCGCTACCTATATGGTGGTCTCGCCGGAGCACGCCCTGGTCAAGGCTTGGCTGGATAGCGGCGTGATCAAAAATGCCGAGGCGGTTACCGCTTACCAGGCCGAGGCTGCCCGCAAGAGCGACTTTGAGCGCACTGAGCTGAACAAGGAAAAGACCGGTGTCCGTCTGGAAGGCGTGGAGGGCATCAACCCGGTCAATGAGAAGAAGATCCCCATCTTCATCTCGGATTATGTGCTGGCCAGCTACGGCACCGGCGCGATCATGGCTGTGCCTGCCCACGACAGCCGTGACTGGGAGTTTGCCAAGAAGTTTGGCCTGCCCGTCATCGAGGTGGTCCAGGGCAAGGAGCCGGCAGATCTGGAGACCGCTGCCTTTACCGACGTGGCCACCGGCACCCTGGTGAACTCCGGCTTCCTGGACGGTCTGTCCGTCAAGGATGCACAGGCCAAGATGATCGCTTGGCTGGAAGAGACCGGCAAGGGTCGGGATAAGGTCAACTATAAGCTGCGGGACTGGGTGTTCAGCCGTCAGCGTTACTGGGGCGAGCCCATCCCCATGGTCTACTGTGAAAAGTGCGGCTGGCAGCCCCTGCCCGAGAGCAGCCTGCCTTTGACCCTGCCGGACATCACCGACTTTGAGCCGGGTCCGGATGGGGAGAGCCCCCTGGCCCGCCATACCGACTGGGTCAAGACCACCTGCCCCTGCTGCGGCGGCCCTGCCTCCCGCGAGACCGACACCATGCCCCAGTGGGCTGGTTCTTCCTGGTACTTCCTGCGCTATATGGACCCCCACTGCTCCGATGCGCTGGCCTCCAAGGAGGCGCTGGAGTATTGGTCCCCGGTGGACTGGTACAACGGCGGCATGGAGCATACCACCCTGCACCTGCTGTACAGCCGGTTCTGGCATAAGTTCCTGTACGATATCGGCGTGGTGCCCACCGCAGAGCCTTACAATAAGCGCACGGCCCACGGCATGATCCTGGGTCTGAACCCCCACAGCTTCCAGAACCTGCCCGCTGAGGAGCAGGAGGCTCTGCTGAAGCAGTACGGCAGCCAGAAGGCAGCGGAGAAGGCCCTGGAGGAGAAGTACGGCGAGATGTCCCGTCACCCCATCGTCAAGATGTCCAAGTCCCTGGGCAATGTCATCAACCCGGATGAGGTGGTGGATACCTACGGCGCCGATACCATGCGTCTGTACGAGATGTTCATGGGCGACTTTGAGCAGGCTGCCCCCTGGCAGACCTCTGCGATCGCCGGCTGCAACCGCTTCCTGGACCGTGTATGGGGTCTGTCTGACCGCCTGGTCGAGGGCGAGGGCTACCGTCCGCAGATCGAGACTCTGATGCACCAGACCATCAAGAAGGTGGGCGCAGATATCGAGAGCCTGAAGATGAATACCGCCATTGCACAGCTGATGACCCTGGTCAACGCCCTGTACGATAACGGCGGCGCCACCAAAGCAGAGTTTGAGACCCTGGTGCAGCTGCTGAACCCCTTTGCTCCCCACATGACCGAGGAGCTTTGGGAGAAGCTGGGCCACAGCCACGACCAGCAGCTGGCCTACTACCCCTGGCCTGCTTATGAGGAGGCCAAGTGCGTGGAGGCTACGGTGGAGATCGCCGTGCAGGTCAACGGCAAGGTTAGAGCACGCCTGAAGGTGGCCGCAGATATCTCTGCCGAGGATGCCATTGCAGCTGCAAAGGCAGAGCCTGCTGTGGCAGAAGCTCTGGCCGGCAAGCAGCTGGTCAAGGAGATCTACGTTAAGGGCCGCCTGGTGAACCTGGCCGCAAAGGGCTGAGCAAGGGCTGCTTTTTAGGGGAGAGATGGCTCCCTGCACAGCTTGTGCAGGGGCCACTGCCCTCCGCGCAGAACTTTGTAAAAAAACTTTTGAAAAAAGGTTGACGAACAAGGGAAAATGCGCTATACTGTCTACTGTTAGTTACCATGTAACAACGAAATTCCTGCCTCACGGTCCAAGGGAGGGAATAAGATGTCGGAAATTCGTGTTAAAGAGGGCGAGTCGCTGGAGAGCGCACTGCGTCGCTTCAAGCGGAGCACCGCCCGCAGCGGTGTGCTCGCAGAGGTCCGTAAGCGCGAGGCTTACGAGAAGCCGTCTGTTCGCCGCAAGAAGAAGTCCGAAGCAGCCCGCAAGCGCAAGTTCAAGTAATTGAACCGCTATCGTTGCTTTGAGATCATTCCGCGTTGCTAACGCCGATGTAGGAGAGCCTGATTTCAGGTTCTCCTATTTTCATTTTCAGCGCAAATTTACAGCGCTGGCTCACCATAAGGAGGCTGCGATGCTCGTTACCCCGGAATATGTGTTCAAGGATGTTACTCGTATCACCCCTACATTCCTGGCCCAAATGGGCATCCGTGCCCTGGTGCTGGATGTGGATAATACCCTTACGGAGGATCGCAGCCAGGAGCTGTCTCCCGAGGTGGCGCAATGGCTGGAGCAGATGCGCGCAGCGGACATCCGGATGACCATTGTCTCCAACGGCACTGGCAAACGGGTAGGCCCCTTTGCGCAAAAGCTGGGCATGGAGTTTATCAGCCTGTCCGCAAAGCCCCTGCCGCTGGGGCTGATGCGTGCCCGCCGCCGCCTGGGCGTGAAGCGCAGCCAGATGGCGATGGTCGGCGATCAGCTTTTTGCCGACCGTATGGCCGCTGCGCTTTATGGCATCCCCGCCTTTGTGGTCATCGCCCGTGGGCCGGATCTGGATGCCAGCGTGCAGCTGAAGCGCCGCTGGGAGAAAAAATATTGGAAAAAGTTTTACGACCAAGGGGGGCAGGTCCGTTGAGCAGTACAGAGATCCGGTTCGGCACTGCCGGCCAAAGCGAGAGCTTTGCCGCCCAGGGCTATAAGTCCAGCCTGGATGTGCCCGCCTATACAGCTGCTATGGGCTTGAACGCTTTTGAGTACCAGTGCGGCCGCGGCGTGCGTCTGGGACTGGATAAGGCTGCAAAAATGGCGGCGCTTGCAAAGGAAAAGGACGTGCTGTTCAGCGTCCATGCGCCTTATTATATCAGTATGTCCAGCCTGGAGGAGGACAAGCGCCTGGCCAGCATCGACTACCTGCTGCAAAGCTGCGCAGTCTGCCGGGCACTGGGGGGCCGGAGAGTCATCTTCCATTCCGGCAGCTGCGGCAAACAAAGCCGGGAGGCTGCCCTGGAAAAAGCCCAGGATACCCTGCGCCGTGCTTTGGAGGCGCTGGACCAGGCAGGCTATCAGGATATGACCCTCTGCCCGGAGACCATGGGCAAGATCGGCCAGCTGGGCACCTTGGAAGAAGTGCTTGCGCTGTGCAGCCTGGATGAACGGGTCGTGCCCTGCATCGACTTTGGCCACCTGAATGCCCGCACGTTAGGGGGCATTGCTTCCAAGGCGGATTATGCTGCGATCCTGGACCGGATGGAGCAGAGCCTGGGGGACGAGCGTGCCCGCCGCTTCCACGTCCATTTTTCCCGCATCGAATATTCAGCCGGGGGCGAAAAACGCCACTGGACCTTTGCACAGACCCAGTTTGGCCCGGAACCGCAGCCTTTGATGGAGCTGTTTGCGGAGCGGGATCTGGCGCCGGTGGTCATTTGTGAGAGCGCCGGGACCCAGGCAGAGGACGCAAAGACCATGCAGCAGATGTATTTTGCAGCGGCAGCCCGGACTTAAAATTGGAAATGAGAGGGTTTTTGGCTCTTTTTGGCCGCTTTTTTCCCTAAACCCCTTGCCAAACCGTCCGGGATTGGGTAAAATAGATAAAGATATGCACAAGCGCTTGTGGGCGGCAGGAGAGTTCGCCGCCGGTTGCCGGCGCAGGCATCTGAGACTTTAAATTAATGGAGGAATTCCTATGATTTCTGCAGGCGAGTTTCGCAATGGCGTGACCTTTGAGCAGGACGGCCAGGTTCTTCAGGTCGTTGAGTTCCAGCACGTGAAGCCCGGCAAGGGCGCGGCCTTTGTCCGCACCAAGACCAAGAACGTCATCACCGGCTCTGTGGTGGAGACCAGCTACAACCCCACCGCAAAGTTCCCCCAGGCGTTCATCGAGCGCAAGGACGTCACCTACAGCTATGCTGACGGTGATCTGTACCACTTCATGGATAACGAGACCTACGACGATATCCCCGTCAACGTTACCGATGTGCCGGACAACTTCAAGTTCTGCAAGGAGAACGAGGTCTGCAAGCTGCTGTCCTACAAGGGCAAGGTCTTCAGCGTTGAGATCCCCAACTTCATCGAGCTGGAGGTCACCCAGACTGAGCCCGGCGTGCGCGGCAACACCGCCACCAACACCCTGAAGCCCGCTACCGTGGAGACCGGTGCAGAGCTGCGCGTGCCCCTGTTCATCAACGAGGGCGACCGCATCCGCATCGATACCCGCACCGGCGAGTATATGGAGCGCGTCTGATCCAAGCCATAAGCCTGACCGGGCGGCGGTATACCGCCTGCCCGGTCATTTTTTCCACAACAGTCGCAGGGGCATAGAGCGCGTCTGCCGGGCCTGCGGGCCAGGGCGGCGGGCTCCCACGATGTTGCCAGAATATATAAGGAGGCATTCGTTATGGAACTGACCGAAAGAGCTGCATACCTCAAGGGCCTGATCGAGGGCCTGGGCATCGATGAGACCACCAAGGAAGGCAAGATCATCAAGGCGATGAACGAGCTGCTGGGCGAGCTGTCCACCGCTGTAATGGGGCTGGACGAGGATCTGACCCAGGCGTATGATCTGATCAATGACCTCAACGACGAGATCGAGGATCTGGAAGCTGACCTCTACGAGGAAGATGAGGAGCAGGACAGCCAGGACGATGACGAGGATGAGGACAATGACGACGAGCCTTTTTACGAGGTGGCCTGCCCCAACTGTGGACAGACCGTCTATGTAAGTGAGGACGATCTGGACGTGGGCGAAGCTATCTGCCCCAGCTGCAAGGTGGCCTTTGAGGTCGCTTTGGAAGAGGAAGAAGCAGACCAGGAGGAGGCAGAAGGCCCGGTCCAGTACGAGGTCACCTGCCCCAACTGCGGCGCCGCCTCGGTGATCGAGGAGGAGACTCTGCTCTCCGGCGGTGTGGTCTGCCCCAGCTGCGGCCAGCCTCTGGATTTTGAGGTCACAGAGGAGGAGTAAGCTCCGTATTCTGCTGCACGGATAAAAATAAAAGCGCTGCATCTCTTAGGAGATGCAGCGCTTTTTTCATCCGATCAGGGAAGGGGCTGTGGTCAGTTGGTTTCGTTGGCCTTCTGCAGCCAGATGCTGCCGATGTCCAGTGCGTTGTACAGACCATGCTTGGTGGTCTGCCGGGCCACACGCTCCTGCGGGGCCTTGGAGGTATCGGTGGAAAGCAGCATCAGGTGGACCTTGTCCGCCACCTGCTGGCCGGATACCGGGGTCGTGGTCAGGATCTGTAAATAAAGCACATACGGATCGGTCATCTGGCCGTAGTACAGCTCGTTGTCCTTACGGACGAGGGGCTTGCCTTTATAAGTCAATTTTGGAGTAAATGGCATGTTGAAAAGCCTCCCTATCGTATTAAATTCACCTTTAGTATACCACATGTATGGGGCCGGATGCAAGCGCTCTGCCAGGGGCAGGGTAAGGAGGTTGTGTGAAAATCTGCCGACATTGCCGCTGCGCCGCTGCCCGGTTTTGGTTCAGGCGTTTTTTGAAAAAAGCTGCCGCCCGTCTTTGCAGGGAAGTCCTTCCTGTCGGATTAAATCGAACGCTTTACGGGATACTAATAGAAAATCAAGCGATGCATGGTGCGTTTGTCGGGGGCGCTGCCCGCAGAGATCTGCGCAGGAGCGGGTCTGTGCCCGGTTCTGAAGGGCGGGAAAGCGGCTGCAGAAAAGCAGGGGAGTTCCGGTTTTACATCGGGACTTCGTTCCCTCTTGACTATGCCCGCAGTTATGGTATGATGGAGATATACAAGGAGAATCGACCGCAGAAAGCACGCACTTTTCTGCGGATAGGAAGAAGGTATCACGATGGCCGATTATCAGGAATATCGCCGCAGGGTGCTGCACAAACGCTGGCGCAGGGTCTTGCTGACAGCGTCGTCCTTGCTGTTGCTGCTGATGCTGCTGGCGATCAATCTGCTGTGGCGGAGTTTGCAGAGGGATACGCGCCAGACCGCAACGGTGAGCATCCTGGCACAGGAGATCCCTGGTACTGAGTGGAAGTCTGCTCAGTATGTAGCGGCCCGCAGCCTGACCGTGCAGAAGACCGATGCTGGACAGACGGCGCTGGACTTCCGCATGGCGGCGCTGCCCCAGACCCCGGCGGTGGACACAAGCTATTTCACCCAGGCCAGTTTTCTGGGCGACAGCCTGACCCAGGGGATGCAGATCTATGATACGGGGCTTCCCAACGCAAACTTTTGTGCGTATAAAGGGGTGGGACCCAATGCCGTGGTCAATGGCACCACCTGCAAGCGTCACGACGGAGCAGAAGAAGTGCCGATGGAAGCACTGGCGGCCCAGCAGCCCAAGGTGCTGTACGTTCTGCTGGGGACCAACGTCCTGGGGCGGGACGGGGACTACACCAATTTTCTGACCTATTACCGGCTGATGCTGGATATGATCCATCAGCAGCTGCCGGATACCGTCGTCTATGTCCAGTCCATTACCCCGGTGCGTCCGGAGGTCAGCGCTCAGGAGCGTCATGCTGGTTTGAACAAGGACAGGCTGTGCCGCATCAACGATGAGCTGGCAGCTATTGCGCTGGAGAAAAATTGCTACTTCCTCAACCTGTGGGAAGCACTGGCCGACGAAAACGGGGACCTGAAAGCGGAATACGCCCAGCCGGACGGTTACCACCTGAAACCGGAAGGCTACACTGCGTGGGTGGAGTACCTGTCCACGCACACAGTCTCTGCCGCATAAAATGCAGATAAAAAACCGGAGCGCCGATCAAAAGCGCTCCGGTTTTTGTTATGTATGGGTCAGGTCTCGCCTTCAAAACGCATCCCCCAGCTGTCCCGGATCTGATCCATCAGTTGGGCCAGCGCCAGGCTGTGGCGCGGGGTATAGATGCGGCTGGCGCTCTCGCCGGCGCGGACACAGCGGGAGGCTTCCCGGATCTGGTACTCAAACCCGTTGTATTCAAAGGGGCAGCGGATCATCTCCGGGGATTCGCCCTCCCGCAGCACCACCATCCGGGCTGCGTGCTGGAAGTCCGGGATAAAAATGCTGCCCTTCTGGCAGGTGATCCAGGCGTTGCGGGCCAGCTCCTGGCCAATGGTCTGGGTGGATAGGGCGACGCAGCCGCTGGGGTAATGCAGCAGTACGCGGCTGTACGCATCGGTGCCCTCCGGGCTGAGGGTGAGCTGCTGGGTGGCAGTGCTGTCCGGCTGCTGGCCGGTGACCAGCTGTAAAAATCCCAGGTTATAGATGCCGATGTCCAGCAGTGCGCCGCCGCCCAGCTGGGAGTTGAACTTCCGGTCCCGCCGCTGTCCCTGTGCGGTGAAGCCGTATTGGCAGCTGACCGTTTGGACCGGCCCCAGCTCTCCGGCGGCCAGCAGCGCTTGCAGCTCCTGGTACAGGGGCAGCAGACGGGTCCACAGGGCTTCCATCAAAAACAAATGCTTTTGGGCGGCCAGCTGATACAGCTGCTGGGCCTGCTCTGCCCGCAGGGTAAAAGGCTTCTCGCACAAAACGTGCTTGCCGTGCTCCAGGCACAGGCGGCAGTTGTCGGCGTGCAGGGAGTTGGGCGTGGCAATGTATACGGCTTCCACCTCCGGGTCCTGCACCAGTTGTTCGTAGGAGTCATACCATTTTGGGATGCCGTAGGCGGCGGCAAACGCCTGGGCGCTCTCTGCCCGGCGGGAGCCGACCGCTGCCAGACTTTCGCCCTCGGCGCCCATCTGACGGATGCTGTCGGCGAATTTTTTGGCGATGGTGCCAGTGGCTAGGATTCCCCATTTCATAAGATGTCCCTCCTGTATTGCGGGGGTCGTTTTTCGGTCACTTTCGTAATACCATACCCTTTGTGTGAAGTCAAGGGGCAGGGGGGAGAGCGGGGCGGTATTTTTTGCAGGGCTGTGCCCTCAATCGTGCCTCGATGTTGCAGCGGAGCAGGGGGGACAGCAGTTTCCGGTGCAGGCAGCGGCAAAAGCAGAGCTTGCCCTTGACAAGGCGGGCTGTGTGTGTTATCTTTAGCTTAACATCAAACCGTGCTTTCTGCTGACGGATCATGTGGAGCACCACAGTGCAGAGCGTGCGGGGAACAATGCCGACCGTCTGGGCAGCCTTGCGCTTATTTTCCTGCGCAAAGCTGCCTTTTTCTGTTACCGTTGGAATAAGGAGGATGCCCTATGAAGTCTGATATCGAGATCGCCCAGCAGGCCCAGATGAAGCCCATCACCCAGGTGGCCGCCAGTCTCGGCCTGGCCGAGGAGGATGTGATCCCCTATGGCCACTATAAGGCTAAGATCAACCATCGTCTGATCCACAAGGCGGGCAAACAGGGCAAGCTGATCCTTGTCACCGCCATCAGCCCCACTCCGGCAGGTGAGGGCAAGACTACCACCAGTGTGGGCCTGGCCGATGCCATGAACGCCCTGGGCAAAAAGACGATGCTCTGCCTGCGTGAGCCTTCCCTGGGGCCTGTGTTCGGCGTCAAGGGCGGCGCTGCGGGCGGCGGCTATGCCCAGGTGGTGCCCATGGAGGATATCAACCTGCACTTTACCGGTGACCTGCACGCCATTGGCACGGCCAACAACCTGCTGGCTGCCATGATCGACAACAGCATCCAGCAGGGCAACCCCCTGAACATCGATCCCCGCCGCATCACCTGGAAGCGCTGCATGGATATGAACGACCGTCAGCTGCGCTTTATCGTGGACGGCCTGGGCGGCAAGGTGAACGGCACCCCCCGGGAGGACGGCTTTGACATCACGGTGGCCAGCGAGGTCATGGCCATCTTCTGCCTGGCTACCAGCATTGCAGACCTGAAAGACCGCCTGTCCCGCATCGTCTGCGCCTACACCTATGACGGCAAGCCGGTGACGGCTGGTCAGGTGGGCGCTGCCGGTGCCATGACCGCACTGCTGAAGGATGCACTGGACCCCAACCTGGTCCAGACGCTGGAGAACAATCCTGCGATCATCCATGGCGGCCCCTTTGCCAACATCGCCCACGGCTGCAACAGCGTCATGGCTACTAAGCTCAGCCTGGCTCTGTCGGATTACGTTATCACCGAGGCTGGCTTCGGCGCAGACCTGGGCGCAGAGAAGTTCCTGGATATCAAGTGCCGTTATGCGGGCATTGCCCCCTCCGCCTGTGTGCTGGTGGCAACGGTGCGTGCCCTCAAGAGCCACGGCGGTGTGGCCAAGGCAGACCTGAATACCCCGAACCCGGAGGCTGTGCGGGCCGGTGCCGCCAACCTGGTGCGCCATATCGACAACCTGAAAAACGGCTTTGGTCTGCCGGTGGTGGTGGCCATCAATGCCTTCCCCACCGATACCCCGGAGGAGCAGGCCATCGTGGAGCAGGTCTGTGCCCAGCAGGGCGTAGCCTGCGTTCTGAGCGAGGTGTTCGCAAAGGGCGGCGAGGGCGGCAAGGCCCTGGCACAGCAGGTGCTCCAGATTTTGGAGGATCGTCCCATCCAGTACACCTACCCGCTGGATATGCCCCTGAAGCAGAAGATCGAGGCAGTTGCTACCAAGATCTACCGGGCCGATGGGGTCAACTTCAGCGCGGCAGCCTCCAAGACCCTGGCAGAACTGACCGAGATGGGGTACGGAGATCTGCCTGTATGCATTGCCAAAACCCAGTACAGCTTCAGCGACAATGCCAAACTCCTGGCAGCCCCCACCGGCTTTACGATGGAGGTGCGGGAGGTCCGGCTGTCCGCAGGCGCCGGGTTCGTCGTGGTCATTTGCGGCAGTATCATGACCATGCCCGGTCTGCCCAAGCGCCCCGCCGCCGTCGGTATCGACGTGGACGATGAGGGCCGGATCAGCGGCCTGTTCTGAGCGTTTTGGGAGGAATCTTTTATAGAACAAAGGCGCAGCCATTGGCTGCGCCTTTGTTCGTTTTATCTCATCTGAATTCCACCTCCACCGTCAGCTGACCGTCCTGCACTTGGGCGGCGATGCGTCCGCCCATCTGCTGGGTCAGGGTCTTGGCAATGGCTAGTCCCAGCCCGGTGGAGCGGTGGGCATTTTGCACGGTATAAAAACGGTGGAACAGCTGCTGGGCGTCCACAGCGTCTAATCCTGGTGCGGCGTTGGTAAAGCGCAGGCACCCCTCTGCTGTCAGGGTAACATCCAACTCCCCCTGGGCATACTTTAACGCATTGTTCAACAGGTTGTCCAGGATGCGCCCCAGGGCGGCTTTGTCCAGCAGGCGATTTACCGGACAGGGGGGAAGTTCGATCCGGGGCTGGATGTTCCGGGCGGTCAGTATCTCATAGTGGGCGGCCAGACTTTCGGCCAGAGCATCGTTCAGGCAGACCGGCTCCAGATGCAGCGGGGCATCGGCGGTGGTGGCCACCGAGTACCGGAACAGCTCTTCGGTCAGCTGGGTCATGGCATCAGTGCGTTCCTGTAAGATGGAGACATATCGCCGGGCGGGGTCGGACAAAGGCTGGGCAGCCAGCAGACCCAGATAGCCCCGCAGGGCAGTGAGCGGGGTGCGCAGATCGTGGGAAAGTCCGGTGATGGCAGCTTTCAGCTCGGCATCTCCATATTGCAGGCGGCGGCGCTCTGTGCACAGCGCCGCCAGCTGCCGGTTCAGTGCAGCCGTCAGCTGCCGGGCAGACGGGTCGGCAGTGGGGATGGTGAGGAGGGTATTTGTGTCCTGGGTCAGATGTTCTTCCAGCTGCCGGGTCAGCTCCCGCAGGGCGTGGCGCAGCACCAGCCAGCGTACCAGCAGCACTGCAGCTGCAAGGCTCAGCACTGCCACAAGATACCAGACTCCGTTCTCCATCTGACTGCCTCCGCTGTTATTTCAGGTCTTTTTTTACAAATATCGCTGCCCCGGTCAAGCCGGACAGGGTCACCAAAGCCACCGAAGCGGCGGCCGACCGGGCTGGATGAGGCAGTGCGCCATCCGCTGCCAGGTACAGGGTCTGCCCAGTGGGAAAGACATCCAGGAACCACAGGGCAGCCTCCCGCTGCCATCCGTCCAGATAATAAGGGTTGGGGGCGGGGGGCAGCTGCTCCATCTGACCGTTTTCATGGACGACCACGGAAGCGCTGTTGATCTCCGGTTCGCTGAGACGGTTGTACAGCAAAGACGCTGTCATCAGCAGGGCGGTGGCCAACAGCACGGCTTCCACTGCGGTGACCGCCCGGTTCGTAAAAGAAAGGCTGAACAATACCAGCAGTCCGGTAATGGCGGCGGACATCAGCACAAGACAGCCAGCTGTCAGGATCAGTTGGTGCGCCGGAGCCTGCCAGAAGCCAAAATAGAAGATGCCGGTCAGCTCTCCGGCAAGCCACCCGGACAGGATCACCAGATCTCCGACCAGGCATACCAGATAGGTGGAGAGATAGACCTCCCACCGGGCGTGCCCCACGATGATCTTGTTGCGCAGCGTGCCGTCGGCGTATTCGGTGCCCACAAACAGGGAGACGAATACCGCACAGGCAACAGCATAGTAGGGAAGAGAAGCAAAGAATAAGTTGTCCAGGGGCCAGCTCTCGCCGGATGCGAGCAGGTCCCGATGGGTGCTCCACATATAGTAAGCGGAAAATACAAAGTAAGCACCGGTGCAGGCCCACAGGATCTTGTCCTTCCAAAGACGGCCCATCCCGGCATGAAACAGGTTAACCATGGGTGCTGCCTCCTACCAGATTCATATAAAAGCTCTCCAGACTCTCGTCCTGCTGGGTCATGGTGCAGACCCGGCATCCTGCCTCGGCCAGGGCACAGACCAAGGGGGTGACCTCTACTGTGCCATACAGCCGGGCGCTGTTCCCTTCCAGCAGGGTATACTCCAGCCCCATCGTATCCAGCACCTGAGCCAAGATCTGCGGATCAGACACCGTGATCTGGGTGGATTTGCGGCAGGCGGCCTCCAGCTCCTGGGCGCTCATCTGGCGCAGGATGCGCCCGCCGTCCATAAAGCCGTACCAGCTTGCCAGGCGGGCCAGCTCATCCAAAAGATGGCTGGAGATCAGCACCGTGATGCCTTGTTCCCGATTGAGCTTTAAGATCAGCTCCCGCAGCTCGATGATGCCCTGGGGGTCCAGGCCGTTGGCGGGTTCGTCCAAAAGCAGAAGATCCGGACTGCCCGCCAGAGCCACGGCGATGCCCAGCCGCTGGCGCATCCCAAGGGAGAAATTTCGGACCTTTTTACTGCCGGTGCGTCCCAGGCCCACCAGCTCCAGCAGCTGGGGGATGCTGTCCTCGCTGGGCAGGCCCAGGACCCGGTATTGCAGCCGCAGATTTTCCTGGGCGGTCATGTTCAGATAGAGGGAGGGGGTCTCCACGACTGCCCCCATCCGCCGCCTGCACCGCAGGATATCCGGGTCCGTGTGGGGGACACCGTACAAGCTGTACTGTCCGCTGGTGGGCTGCTGCAGCCCCGTCAGAATACGGATCAGGGTGGTCTTGCCCGCTCCGTTTTTGCCCACCAGACCATAGATAGAGCCTTTGGGGATCTGCATCGTCAACCCCCGCAGGGCGGTGCAGCGGAGATAGCGCTTGCCCAGGTCTTGGGTCTGGATCACGTTTTCCATTATTTTTGCCTCCTTGTTTTGGAATGAGGCCAGTATACTCCAAAAGGGTGGAGCTGCCGGTGGAGACGATCGTTGAGTTTTGGTATAGATCAGGGGTCTGCCAGCTTGAAACCGATGCCCCAGACCGCATCCACCCAATCTTTCCCGGTAATGGCACGCAGCTTTGTGCGCAGATGGCTGATATGTGTTTTAAGGGTGGTTTCGGTGCAGTCCGGCGTATCGGCGGCAATGCGATCCAGGATCACGGATTTGGCCAGTACCTGACCGGGGTGCTGCATCAGCAGTTTCAGAAGGGCGTATTCCGTTTTGGTCAGAGCGACTGGCCGGCCATCCGCCGTAACATCGTGGGATGCGCTGTCCAGCCGCAAAGGACCATGGCTGTATATCGCACCCAAGGGCTGGGTGGTGCGGCGCAGCTGTACGGTTATGCGAGCCAGCAGCTCCTGGGTATCGAATGGTTTTGTCAGGTAGTCTGCTGCACCGCCCAGCAGCAAGTTGACCTTATCGTTCACAGCAGCCTTTGCGCTGACTACGATCACGGGCAGCCCTTCCAGCCGGGGCAGCAGCGCTTCCCCGGACAGCCCGGGCAGCATAAGATCCAGCAGCACCAGATCCGGGCGGCGGTGTTCCAGCACCAGCAGCGCTTCGGTGCCGGAATAGGCACGCTGCACGCCATAACCGGCCTGCTCCAATACCTCCTGGATCAGGTCGCCGATGGTGGGGTCATCGTCCACTACAAGAATGTTCTTTTGCATTGCGCTCCCTGCCTTTTCACATCATTTGCTTTAGTGTACACGTTTTTTGGGGGATTGAAAAGCCCTCTTCTGTCCGCAGGCTTATAGGCGGGGGGATTTTGGCAAAAGGCAGCGAGTGTTCTCCCCCAAAAGGATCTTGACAGGCTTTTTCCAAAAAAATAGAGTCTCCTGCGCCAAGCTGCTTTGCAGGTTTGCTCTGGTTGTGCTATACTTATCCTGGTTTACTATGCTGTACAAAAATTGGAGTGTATCGTTTATGCTGCAAGACCCTGAACTGCATTATCTGGATAATGCCGCTACCACCATCGTGGCCCCGGAGGTGGCGGATGTGATCGACCGCGCAATGCGGGAACATTGGGCCAACCCATCCAGTCTGTATGGCCCCGGCGCCCGCAGCGAGGAAGCGCTGTCCTCTGCCCGTGCTGCCGTGGCCCGTACCCTGGGCTGCCGCCCCCGGGAGCTGTATTTCACCTCCTGCGGCAGCGAGAGCAATAACCTGGCGCTGCTGGGGGCGGCGCATACCCGCACCTTTGGCAAAAAGATCCTTGTGTCCGGGTTTGAGCATCCCAGTGTCCAGCGCCCGCTGGAGATGCTGGCCCAGCAGGGCTACCAGGTGGTGGTGGTGCCGCCCCGCCCGGACGGAGAACTGGACCTGGACCGGATGCTGGACCAGGTGGACCGCTCCACCATTTTGGTCTCCTGCATGATGGTCAATAACGAGACCGGCGCCCGCTGCCCGGTAGAGAAGCTGGCGGCTGGGGTCAAGGCTGCCAATCCCCGCACCATCGTCCATGTGGACGCCGTGCAGGCCTGGATGCGTTTGCCCATCAAACTGGCCAACATCGACCTGCTGTCGGTGAGCGGCCATAAGATCCATGCACCCAAGGGCATCGGTGCGCTGTATCTGTCCGATAGCCTGGTGCAGGCGTTCCGTCCGCCGTATCTGGGGGGCGAGCAGGAGCGTGGCATCCGTCCCGGTACCGAGAACCTGCCCTATGCCCTGGGCATGGCGGCAGCCGCAGCCCGCCTGGCGGGGAATATGCCCGCCCGCACCGCTGCCATTCAGGCGCTGAACCAGCGCCTGCGGGCAGGTCTGGCACATTTCCCGGAAGTGGTGCTGAACAGCCCCGCCTCTGCTGTGCCGGAAGTGGTGAATTTTAGTGAGAACTGCATCAAAAGCGAGACGATGCTGGCATTTTTGGCGGAGCGTAAGATCTATGTCTCCTCTGCCAGTGCCTGCGGGCGGGGTCAGCCCAGCCATACGCTGGCAGCTATGGGGCTGCCGCCCCGCGCCATTGACACCGCTATCCGTGTGTCCTTCTGTGCCGACAACACCCCTGAGGATGTGGATGCCTTCCTGGAGCGTTTCGAGGACGGCATGAAGAACCTGCAAAAACTGCGTTGAATCATAAAGGAGTAACCAATGCGAGAGATTATTTTGGGCTACCAGGGCGAAATGTCCCTCAAGGGCCTCAACCGCAACCAATTTGAAACTGCGCTGATGAAGATCCTGCGCTACCGGCTCAAGACCGTGGGCAAGTTCCGGGTCTACTGCACCCAGTCCACCTTCTATATGGAGCCGGAGGAGGAAGGTCTGGACATGGACCTGGCCTTTGAGCGGGTCAGCAAGGTGTTCGGCCTGGCAGCGCTCAGCCGTGCAGTGGTCTGTGAAAAGGATTTTGACACCATCTGCCAGACAGCAGAGGCGTACCTGGGGGATGACCTGCGGGGCATCCGTACATTCAAGGTAGAGGCCCGCCGGGCGGACAAGAGCTTCCCCATGACCAGCCCGGAGCTGATGCGGGAGCTGGGCGCCTACCTGCTGGATAAGCACAACTACCTGCGGGTGGATGTGCGCAACCCCCAGTTCAAGGTCATCGTAGAGATCCGGGACTTTGGCGCCTACATCCACGGCCCCAAGGTCCCCGGTGAGGGCGGCCTGCCGGTGGGCACCAGCGGCCGTGCGCTGAATATGCTTTCCGGCGGCATCGACAGCCCGGTGGCAGCCTACCGAATGGCCAAGCGGGGCCTGGCGCTGGATCATATCCACTTTGCCTCGCCGCCGTACACATCTGAGCGCGCCCGCCTCAAGGTCAAGGCTCTGGCCCAGCTGGTCAGCGTGTACACCGGCAGCACCAATCTGTTTGTGGTGCCCTACACAAAGCCCCAGGAGTATATCCGGGACAATGCTCCGGATGTGCTGTTCACCGTGCTGATGCGCCGCAGCATGATGCGCATTGCAAATCTCATTGCCCAAAAGCAGGGCTGCGCAGCGCTGATCACCGGCGAGAGCCTGGCTCAGGTGGCTAGTCAGACGGTTCAGGCTTTGCAGTGCACCGATGCAGCCCAGAGCCTGCCGGTACTGCGGCCTTTGATCGGCATGGACAAGACCGAGATCATCGAGACGGCACGCCACATCGGCACCTTTGAGACCAGCATCCTGCCCTATGAGGACTGCTGCACCATCTTCACCCCGCCGCACCCGAAGATCCGCCCGGAGCTGGCGGAGATCGAAGCAGCGGAGGCTGCGATGCCCGGTTTGGCGCAGCTGGAAGCAGAAGCAGCAGAGCAGACCGATCGGCTGCGCATCCGCATTACCGACGAAGTGGAGTTTGAGGGCTGAACCATGACAGCAGAGATCATCAGCGTGGGCACAGAGCTTTTGCTGGGCAACATCCTGAATACCAATGCGCAGTACCTGAGCCAGGAGCTGGCGCAGCTGGGCATCACGGTCCAGCGCCAGAGCACCATTGGGGACAACCATGGCCGCCTGGCGCAGTTTGTGCAGGAGGCAAAATCCCGGTGTGATCTTTTGGTGTTCACCGGCGGACTGGGCCCCACGGCAGACGACCTGACCAAGGAGACGGTGGCCGCCTGCTTTGGGGACACCCTGACGTTTGATGAGACAGAGTGGGAGAAGATCACCGCTTACTTTGCCCGCACCGGCCGCAAAGCTGCCCCCAACAACCGCAAGCAGGCAATGGTGCCGGTGCATGGGCAGAAGATCGAAAACCGCTGCGGTACGGCCCCCGGTGCATGGTTTGAACAGGAGGGCCGCTATGCGGTGCTGATGCCCGGGGTCCCCCATGAGATGCGCCGTATGTGGGCGGAACAGGTGCGCCCGCTTTTGCTGGCCAGGCAGAATTGTACCATCTGCTCCCTGACTCTGCGGGTGCTGGGGGGAGAGAGCGACCTGGAGTACAAGATGGGGGACCTGCTGCAAAGTGCCAACCCCACTGCAGCCATCTACTGCAAGACCGGCGAGTGTGAGGTGCGCATCACCGCCCGGGCCGAAACAGAAGCACAGGGCGAAAAAATGTGCAGAGCATACGCCAAAAAGTTCTATGATCTGCTGGGGGACGCGGTGTATGATGAGGACGTAGCCGGTCTGGAAGAAACGGTGGTGCGCACCCTGCGTCAGCAGGGGCTTACCATCGCCACGGCGGAGAGCTGCACCGGCGGTCTGATCGCTCAGCGGCTTACCAGCGTGTCCGGCGCAAGCGAGGTATTTGGCAGCGGGTTCGTCACCTATTCCGAGGCAGCAAAGGCAGCCTTGGTGGGGGTAGACCCGGCGGTGATCCAGCAGTATAATGTGGTGTCCGCTCCGGTGGCGGCTCAGATGGCGTTGGGTGCAGCCCGGGCCGCTGGTGCAGAACTGGCGGTCAGTGTCACAGGCGTGGCGGGTCCTACCGGCGGGGATGCCCTGCGCCCCGTGGGCACGGTATACCTGGGCGCTGCCCGGGGGGACAAGGTCTATGTGCAAAAACTGTACGTCCCCCGTGCTGGGCGGGAGCTGGTGCGAGCCAGAGCTGCACAGGCTGCTTTGGTGATGGCTCTGCGCCTGGCGCAGGGAAAAGCGCCGGACAATGCCCGGCTTTTGCCGGCCGCGCAAAGCCATGAACCCGCTGCGTTGGATGCACTGAACGCTTTCTTTCTCCCGGCGGAATAAAAGCGGCCTGTCAAAGGCAGGAAAACGGGCGTTTTGCTTCCTTTTGTAAAAAGGACCCTCAAAGTGCGGGGCAGCTGACTAGCAGGCTGGTTGTTTTCCGCTGTGCCCCGTCTGCACCCTTGGCAAGGCCGCAGAGGGTGGAGAACGATGAGCGAAGAAACCAAGACCCAGCCTTCCTGCGTGCTGCGGCTGTTTGGCGCCGATGTTTTGGCGGTGCGGCAGGCAGCGGGGGCATTCCCGCCCAGATGGGGGCTGAGTGCCCAGTGCATCAGCCGGGGCGGGGAAACACTGGTGGCCCTGCGGGCAAAAAAGCCTGCCGGACTGCGCAAAGGGGAGGGCAGCCTGCGGGCCTGTTTCCCCAGTGAATTCTACGGCAAAGGGGGCGAGGGGCTGGCGGCAGCTTTGGTGCACACGATGGAAAAGCACCATCGGCTGCTGGTCTGCGCCGATGCCCAGGCTGGGGCGCTGGTGAGCCAGCGTCTCAAGGACCTGCCCGGGGCGGACAAGGTGTTCGACTTTGGCGCTATGAGCTACGGGGACCCGGTTGTCGCCCAAAAGATCGCTGCGCTGGCAGCCCGGCGGCAGGCGGGAGAAGCTCCGCTGGACAAGGCGCTGGCCCAGGTCCGTGCAGCCCAGCGGGTGGTGGGGGCAGAGCTGGCAGCTGCCTGTCTGCCCCAGGGGGAGAGCACCGTGCTCCTGCTGGGTAGCCGCAAGGGATGCTGGATGCGTACCGTCCGCCAGGAGGACAACCCTGGTCTGTGGCTGCTGGATATGGCCCGCAGGGCTGCTGCGGGCTTGCAGCAGGCTGAGGGCACCCGTTGGCAAACCTATCGGGGCGGCCGGCGGCGCTGCGCCAAGGTGATGGAACCTGCGTCCATGACACCCGCCCCGCCGGCAGGGAAAGGGCAGGCCCGGCGCAGAGCCCGCCGGATATGGCGGGTGCTGGCAGTTCTGGCGGCGGCAGCGGTTATTTTGCTGGCCGCTGCCTGGCAGCTGACCGGCGGCAACCTCTCCATGCTGCCCAGGGTGCTGGGCTTGCAGCGCCTGCCCCACACTGGCGCCTGGCTGGTGTGAATGAACATTGGAAAAAACGGCTGTGCGCCTATTGAGGTGCGCGGCCGTTTTTTGTATCGTTTGGCAGGGATATTTGCTGGTTTTTCTTGAATTTTCGGCTTGGATATGCTATACTCCTGCTTGCTGCGCACAGCGCAGCCAAAGAGCAACTTAGGATTTTAGGCTCCCCGGCGCATCTCGAACTATGCCGGGCCAAACCCACGGGGGCTGGCGGTCCCCGTGCGGTCAAAATCAAACCGCTGGAGTTATAATATGATGAATCAGAATCCTTCCGTCCGTAAACTGGCCCGCTGCGGTGTAGTGGCAGCCATCTATGTGGCTTTGTGCCTGGCACTGGCTCCGCTGTCCTATGGGGCAGTGCAGGTGCGTGTGGCCGAGGCACTGTGCCTGCTGCCGGTGTTTGGCACCGAGTACATCGTAGGTGTGGTGCTGGGCTGCTTTTTGGCCAACCTGATCGGCTCCACAGTGGCAGACGTGGTGTTTGGCACCCTGGCCACCCTGCTGGCCTGTCTGGTCACCTACAAGCTGCGCAATGTGCGCATCAAAGGGCTGGCGATCCCGGCTTCGCTGCCGCCGGTGGTGTTCAATGCGGTGATCATCGGCATCGAGATCAGCGTCCTGTTTGCAGACCCGATGTCCACGGCACCGCTGTGGATGGCCTGCATCACCAACGGCATCTCGGTGGCGATCGGCGAGCTGATCAGCTGCACAGTGCTGGGCGTGGCCCTGGTCAAGCTGATCGAGGCGAACCCCTCGCTGCGGCGGATCTTTCTGGAGCAGTAACGATAGAAAAGGAGATGCCCCCTATGCAGCCGAAGAAGATCGTCTTTTGGGACTGGAACGGTACCCTGCTGGATGATGTGGAGTTTACTCGCGGCTGTCTGAACTGGCTGCTGGAGCAGCATGGCTACCCTCAGCGCTATGACCTTGCAGCCTACCGGGAGGTGTTCGGCTTCCCGATCGAGGCGTATTATCAGCGGGCGGGCTTTGATTTTTCGCGGCACCCTTATCCGGTGCTGGCCCGCCGGTTTATGGATCACTATAACGCTGGCATGGACTGCTGTGCCCCCTTTGCACAGGCAGCGGATACGCTGTCGGCCCTGGCGCAGCAGGGGTGGAGCCAGGTGGTGCTGTCCGCATCCCGCCAGGATTACCTGATCGAGCAGGTATCCCAGCGGGGTCTTGCAGGCTATTTTACCGAGTTGCTCGGCCTGCAGGACATTTATGGCGCCAGCAAAGTGCAGCGGGGCCTTGCCTGGCTGCAAAGCCTGGATATCCCCCCGGAACGCTGCGTGATGGTGGGGGATACGATCCACGATGCAGAGGTGGCAAAAGCCCTGGGCGCCCAGTGTGTTTTGTACACAGGCGGCCATCAATCCCGGGAGCGGCTTGCTGCGGTATGCCCCCATGTTATTGACCGGCTGGATGCACTGCCTGCACTGCTGGCACAGCCGGAATAAGAAAGCCCCCGCTTCGGCGGGGGCTTTTTTGTGCGCAGGAACCGGATTTTACAGAATGTTCATCTCAAAACCCAGGGAAAACAGGTCTCTGGGTTTGACGGCCTTTGCAGTTTGGTGTATGATATACTACGTATGCATCAACAACGATCGGGGCGCTGCCTGACCTGCGCCCATGAAAGATAGATGAGGTGTTACCTATGTCCCTTGTTGAAAAACTCTTTGGCAGCTTTTCGGATCGGGAGCTGAAAAAGATCACCCCCCTGACCAAGCAGGTGCTGGCCCTGGAGGATAAATACCAGGCCATGGCGGATGCAGAGCTGCAGGGCCAGACTGCGCTGCTCAAGCAGCGGCTGGCCCAGGGCGAGACCCTGGATGACCTGCTGCCGGATGCTTTTGCCGTCTGCCGGGAGGCTGCCTGGCGTGTGCTGGGCATGAAGCATTTCCCGGTGCAGATCACCGGCGGTGCAGCGCTGCACCGGGGCTGCATTGCAGAGATGCAGACCGGTGAAGGCAAGACCCTGGTGGCCACCCTGCCTGCCTACCTGAACGCTCTGACCGGCAAAGGGGTGCATGTGGTCACTGTTAACGATTACCTGGCAAAGCGCGACAGCGAGTGGATGGGCAAACTGTACCGCTGGCTGGGGTTGTCGGTGGGCCTGATCGTCCAGGGCATGGATGGCGACGCCCGCCGGGCTGCTTATGGGGCAGACATCACCTACGGCACCAACAACGAGTTTGGCTTTGACTACCTGCGGGACAACATGGTCACCTACCAGTCCAGCATGGTGCAGCGGGGCCACGCCTACGCCATCGTGGACGAGGTGGACTCCATCCTGATCGATGAAGCCCGTACCCCGCTGATCATCTCCGGCCGGGGAGAGGACTCCTCCAGCCTGTACACCCAGGTGGATCGGTTTGTGCGTACTCTGCACAAGAGCATCGTGGTGGAGCTGCAGGACAAGATGGAGGCCGATGAGCAGGCAAACGGCGATTACGTCGTGGACGAAAAGCACAAGAGCTGCACCCTGACCGCAAAGGGCATCCAGAAAGCGGAAGCCTATTTCAAGGTGGAGAACCTTGCCGCCGCTGAGAATATGACCCTGGCCCACCACATCGACCAGGCGATCAAAGCCTATGGCGTGATGCAGAAGGATATCGACTATGTGGTCAAGGACGGCCAGGTCGTGATCGTGGACGAATTTACCGGCCGTCTGATGATCGGCCGCCGCTACAATGAGGGTCTGCACCAGGCCATTGAAGCGAAGGAAGGGGTCAAGATCGCTGCCGAGAGCAAGACCCTGGCGACCATCACCTTCCAGAACTATTTCCGTATGTACGAAAAGCTCTCTGGCATGACCGGTACCGCCAAGACCGAAGCCACCGAGTTTACCGAGATCTATGGCCTGAATATCGTCACTGTGCCCACCAACCGCCCCAACATCCGTCAGGATTACCCGGATGCGGTCTATAAGACGGTCAACGGCAAGTATAATGCGGTGATCCAGCAGGTGATGGAGTGCCATGCCAAGGGTCAGCCGGTGCTGGTGGGTACGGTCAGCGTGGAAAAGAGTGAGATCCTGGCCAAGATGCTGCAGCGCCACACCCGGGATTTCAACGTGCTGAATGCGAAAAACCATGAACGTGAAGCGGAGATCGTGGCCCAGGCAGGTAAAAAGGGTGCGATCACCATTGCCACCAACATGGCAGGCCGCGGCACCGATATCACCCTGGGCGGCAATGCGGAATATTTGGCTAAAGCGCAGATGCGCAAGGAGCATTTCTGCGAGAATCTGCTCAACCCGGAGCGGCCGGAGGATACGCTGCCTGCCCAGGTAGAGCAGCTGCTGATCGAGGCGGATGGCCACGGCGATACCCAGGATGCCAACATCCTGGCAGTCCGTCAGCGCTTTGAGGAGCTGTATGCACAGTATAAAAAGCAGACCGATGCCGAGGCAGCAGAAGTGCGGCAGGCAGGCGGTTTGTTCATCATTGGCACCGAGCGGCACGAGAGCCGCCGTATCGATAACCAGCTGCGCGGCCGTTCCGGACGTCAGGGCGACCCGGGTGCATCCCGCTTCTACCTCAGCCTGGAAGATGACCTGATGCGTCTGTTTGGCGGTGACCGGGTCTCCGGCCTGATGGATACCCTGAAGATCGACGAGGATACCCCCATCGAGAACCGGATGATCACCAACACCATCGAAAGCGCCCAGAAGAAGCTGGAAGGCCGGAACTTTGAGATCCGCAAAAACGTGCTGCGGTACGACGATGTGATGAACCAGCAGCGCGAGATCATCTACGGCCAGCGCCGCAAGGTCCTGGCAGGCGAGGATATCAGCGCCGATATGCACAAGATGCTGCGGGAGAATATCGATTCCAGCTGCCGGCAGTTCCTGTCCGGCGATGTAAAGGATGAGTGGGATTTTGCTGCACTGCGCCGCCACTACCTGGGCTGGCTGACCACCGAGGCCGACCTGCACTATACGGTAGAGGATTATGACAGCCTGACCGTGGAGTCCGTTGCACAGCAGCTGTATGACCGGGGCATGATGATCCTGGAAGACAAGGAAAAACGCTACGGCGCACCGCTGATGCGGGAGCTGGAGCGCATCTGCCTGCTGAAATGCGTGGACAGCCAGTGGATGGAGCATATCGACAACATGGACCAGCTGCGGCAGGGCATTGCGCTGCGGGGCTATGGCCAGAAAGACCCGGTGGTAGAATACCGGATCGAGGGTTTTGATATGTTCGATCAGATGGTGGACTCCATCCGGGAGGCCAGCATCAAGATGCTGCTTACCATCGAGGTGCGCCAGGCTGGCGCTGCTCCCCGCCGGGAGCAGGTGGCCCGCCCCACGGGCGAGGGCTTTACGCCCGGCAACGGCGCTCCCGGTGTCAAGAGTGCCCCCAAGGGACAGCCGGTGCGGGTGATCAAGATCGGCCGCAACGACCCCTGCCCCTGCGGCAGCGGCCTGAAGTGGAAAAAGTGCACCTGTGCCCAGTACCACCCCGACGGAGCTGAAAACGCCCAGAACTAAGGAAACCGAAAGAAAAAGACCTGTGCCCCCATAGCAAAGTGCGTGGGAGCACAGGTCTTTTGTCGTTTTATCCGGGGAGCAGGCAAACCGCTCAGCGCTGGTGTCCAACGTACACCAAAGCCAGCGTATCCGGGCCGGTGTTGGCCGAAACGACGCCTCCCAGCTCAAAGGTGAGCAGCGGCGGCTTGCCAAAGGCTTTGCGGCAGGCACGGGCCAGCTCCTGCGCCTGCGGGATCGAGGTGTGGCCGATCATATAGTCAAAATCCTCTACACCGGCCGAGCGCTTCTGGCACAGCTGGATCATATTGGGGATCACCTTGTCATCGCCCCGGACCTTGGCCTCTACCACGGTCTTGCCGTCGATCAGGGAGATGATGGGGCGCAGGCCCAGCAGCTCGCCGGCAAAGGCGGCAGCAGCGGAGATGCGGCCGCTCTTTTTCATCTGTTTCAGGCTGTAAGGTCCCAGGACGATCTCCATTTTGTTCATCTGGGTATTGAACTCGTTGATCACATGGCGGATCTCGGCGCCGTTGCGCAGCTTGCGTGCCATCTCGCAGATATACCAGCCAAACACCATGGAGTAGGTGTGGGGGTCCAGCAGGTGGATGTTCAGGTGGTGCTCGGGGCGTTCTTCCCGCAGCAGGTTCTGCGCCATAACGGCGTTGTCGTAGGTAGAGCTGCCGGAGCGGTTGATGGGGATATGGATCACATCGGTGTAACCCTCATCCACATACTGGCAGTATTTATCGCAGAATTGCAGCGGCGTGATGGCAGCGGTGGACGGTACGCCCTTGGCCTGACGCATCAGCTGGTAAAACTCGGTGTTGGAGCAGCTCTCCCGCTCGATATAATCCACCCCGTCCAGCAGGATGTGAAAGCCCATGATGTCGATGTCATATTTTTCAGCCATCTCCTGCGGAATATCGCAGGAGGAGTCGGTCAAAATTGCGATCTTGCTCATAATATCCTCATTTCCATTCATAATCTCTCAGATGTCCGTGATCCAAAAGCTCTGGGAAGTCCCATTGGCGCAGGACTTCGTATACCCCGACGGCAACGCTGTTGGAAAGGTTCAGGCTGCGGCAGGTGTCCAGCATGGGCAGACGGACGCAGTCGTCGGGATGCTGGGCCAGCAGTGCCTCCGGCAGACCGGCATCCTCCCGCCCGAACACCAGATAGGCGCCGTCCGGGTATTGTACATCGGTGTGACGGTGTAGCGCTTTTGTGGTAAAGTAAAAATACGGCCCGCTGTTTTTGGCAAAAAAGTCATCCAGGCTGTCATAGTAGTGGATGTCCAGGTAATGCCAGTAGTCCAGCCCGGCGTGTTTCAGTTTTTTATCATCAATGGCAAAGCCCATGGGCCCCACCAGGTGCAGCCGGCAGGCGGTGCAGGCGCAGGTGCGCGCGACGTTGCCGGTATTCTGGGGGATACGGGGCTCTACCAAAACAATATTCAAGGTCGGTTTGTTCATTCCAGCACCTCCCTGTGCTGCATGGGGCATAGCCGGGGCAGCAGCGGCTCGAACCATACGCCGCATCGTGTTTCCTGGTCGGCCGGGGTTGCCTGGATCGCCAAAGAGACGAACTCTGCGGCATTATCGGCAGCAGCGCTCAGGGCGTTGCCCTGCAAAAGCGAGCCGACCAGCACTGCGCCGTACAGATCCCCCGTGCCGGGGAAATTACGGTCCAGGTGCAGTTTTTTGAGCACAAAGCGATCCTTTCCGCCCCCGGCACAACCGATATAACTGCCCATGGGCAGACCGGTGACCACCGCATTGGGGGCAAGAGAGGCAGCTTTGTCTGCCAGGGCCTGGGCGGTATCCGGGGTGATCTCGCCTTCCGGCAGAGGGGCGTCCAGCAGCAGGCTCACCTCGGTGCAGTTGGGCAGGATCAAGTCGGCCTGGCGGCACAGATCCCGCATCCGCTGGATAAAGGCGGGGGTCACGGTGGAGTAGGCGTGCCCGCCGTCTCCCAGCACCGGGTCCACCACTTTGTGTGCCTGGGGCCAAAGGTTAAAGGCCAGCTGTGCCAGGGCGGCCTGTTCTTCGCCCCCTAGATAACCGGTATAGATCAGATCAAACGATATCCCCAGCTGATGGTAGTGCTGCAGCGCCGCCTGGCCGTAGGCGGCGCCGTCCAGCCGAGCGGGCTGGCCAAAGCCGCCGGTATGGGTGGAAAGCAGCACCGTGGGCAGAGCCACAGGCTGGACCCCCATCACCGACAGCACCGGCAGGATCACCGACAGGCTGCACCGGCCAAAGCCGGAAAGATCGTGGATACATAAAACTTTTTTGGGCTCCGTGGTCTTCAGCAAATAAAGCGTCCTCCTTTAACCTTGGCGGGGCCGAGCACGACGCCCCGTTTTTACTGGTTGCATATTGGCTGCGTTTAAGTATACCACAAATCTCCGCTCAAAAAAAGCGTATACAGCGGGGTTTTGGGGCAAATACTAGCGCAGATCTGAAAAAACCAGCCTCCATTCTGGTTTTCCAGACCGTGGAAAAAGCAGGGGAGAGAGCGTGCAGCCCCTCTCCCTGCTGTGTAAAAAAAGGAGGGACCCTCAGGATGAAGCAAAATTCCAACCAGACAACGGGCCTGCTGGTGGGCATGGCCGCCGGTGCAGCATTGGGGGCGGCAGGTGCGATGGCCGCTGCCCAAAACCAGCGCCAGGTCAAGCGGGCGGCCCGCAAAGTGGCCAAAGGTGCAGAGCGGGCGGTGACCCAGCTGGACCGGATGGTGGGCGATTTTATCGACCAGCACATGGACGGCTGATCAGCGGGCACAAAAAAACAAGTGCAGCCTTTGCGCTGCACTTGTTTTTTGTTTTGCAGTTACGGCTGCCAGATGCACAGCCGTGCGGCGGTGGAGATCTCGCCCAGGACACCGGCATCCATCCGGACGTTGCACATCACATCTATGGCTTGTGCAGCGTCCGGCCCGGTAAGCACCGAGGCGGGCAGGTTTTTGATGGTCAGCACCGCGGTGTTGTCCGTCAGCTGGCCGCTCAGTTCGCCATCGTAGGAGATGTCGCCGATGGTCAGGCCGGTCAGATGGCCTGCCATTCCCATGCGGGAAAAACTCAGGATGGGCAGCTCCAGGGTATAGGTGCCATTGGGCTGGCGGGTAAGGGTGGCCTCCCGGTCAGTATCCACGCCGTCATTTTCCAGTGCAGCTTTGTCGGTATGCTCCCGCCAGAACTGGACACTTACGGGCAGATCCTCCGCAGCGTGCGCACCAAATGCCAGCCCGCATGCCAGCACCAGGGAGAGCAGCATGGCGGCCATGCGCCGAAAACTGGAAGATATAGCGAGTTTTTTCATTAAAATCAGCCTTTCCTGCCGCAGACTGCGGCAATCAGCGGGTCTGCACAGCAGACCGTTGCAGGTCCCTGCACCCCCCGGATCTTGGATGGAGTGGAGAAGCCTGCGCTTCTGTTACTGTCAAAATATCATACTATTGACGGAATGTCAACGCCATGGGCAAGACTGTCATAGAAATGTTTCAATCTGCCCATGTTTCGGCCAATTTTAGTGGCTTTGCCTAAAAAAAGCCGCTTCTCCCGGGGGAGAAGCGGCAGATACTTACAGAAAAAGGGGCTTAGAGCTCGAAGTTCGGGTCATCTTTCAGCATATGGATGCTGGTCATAAAGGCGCTGTCCTCCGGGTCGGTGAAGGGGGCGTCCTTGACGTATTTGTTCAGCACAGCAGCGGTGCGGACGGGGTCGGCAATGGTGCCAGCGCCGCCGATGCAGCCACCGGGGCAGCCCATACCCTCCAGCAGATAGCCGTTGTACTTGCCAGCCTTGGCCAGCAGCAGCAGCTTCTTGCAGTCGGCCAGGCCCTGTGCAGAGGCGATCTTCACCTCGCGGTCAGGGTGCCACTCCTTGATCTTGTCGGCCACTGCCTTGGCTACGCCGCCGGACTGTGCAAAGCCACGGCCCGCTGCGGAAGCGTAAGCCAGGTCGTTCTCGGTGGGGTCTACCTCCAGGCTGTCCACGTCGATATCCCGTGCCTCAATGATGCCGGCCAGCTCCTCAAAGGTCAGCACGTAGTCCACACATTCGTCGCGCTGTGCCTCTTTCCGTTTGGCGATACACGGGCCGATGAAGACCACCTTGGCATTCGGGTATTTCTGTTTGGCGATGCGGGCTGCATAATACATCGGAGAGCCGGTGCTCGATACGTAAGGCTTCATGGCCGGAATGTGCTTGTTGACCAGCTCGATGTACGACGGACAGCAGGAAGTGGTCATGAATTTCTGTCCTTCTTCCAGTTTCTCCAGCAGTTCGTGTGCCTCGTTGCTGGTGGTATGCATGGCACCTTCAGCCACTTCAATCACATCGGCAAAACCGATTTCTTTCAATGCCCCGTATACTTGGTCGATGGTGGCATTGAACTGTCCCAATACCGATGGAGCCGGGATGGCAATCACCTGTTCCCCCTTGCGGATGGCTTCCAGTACGTCGAACACTTGGGAAATTTCGAAAATGGCACCAAACGGGCAGGCATTCAGACACTTGCCACAGTAGATACATTTGCTCTCATCAATATGTTCGATACCGTTCTCGTCTTTGCTGATAGCTTTCACGGGACAGGCTTCTTCGC
>OKTF01000007.1_pt1 | contig 149300 bp, 143 predicted proteins | sample 1606461 | NCBI WGS metagenome assembly OKTF01 (sample SAMEA3879599, study PRJEB24766) | human gut metagenome | biome: human-associated habitat; feature: feces | place: USA | collected 1985/1987 | reverse complement strand
ACGGCTGCTTATGGAATACGCCGACGAGATTATCAGCGGAGAGGCTTGCCAGGGCACCGGCTTCCAGTCGTGGAGCAGTTACGGAAGCGTGGAGGAAACCACGATCGAATATCTGGAAAGGTGCGGAGTATATGCGGCGCTTTTGTGATTACATAGACACAGTGGAAACTACTGAAAGAATCCTAAAAGACTATTGCCGCCAAATGCACCGGGCTGAAAAGGGGGATCCCTGTGCCTTGGAATACTTCAGCCAGTTAATGCCCGCGTTCAATCATTTAAGCGAAGCGGAAAGATTCATCTTATCTGCCCGCTACATTGACCAGGATAAGGGCCACACAAGAAAGATTGTCCAAAGGTACCGGATCAGCAAGTCGGAAGCCTACAACCGGGCTAATGAAGCGGTTCGGCATTTAGCCAGGCTTATCTTTTGGTAACCGGAGCTTTCGAGGCTCTAAAAAGATAAGATTTTGGTAAGGCTAAAGGTTTTCTAAGGCTCCCCCCTTACCGCCGCGATACTCCAGTGCCGCAAGGGAACGGCGGGGGTAACCTTTTCCAACTCTGGCGCAAATCCCCGCAAACGGGGAAAAGCCGGGATTTTTCCCGGCCTAGGCTATGGTATTATTAGCATATTCCTTTAATCCAGCCACATATTCATCGGCCAAAAGCTCAAAGAAGCCGAAGACAATTTTTCGGTCTAAAGCTTCCAAGCTGTATTCGCGTTGAGCCGCTTCCAGCATAGTGAGACAGATTTTTTTATATCGCTTTCTGTACTTTCACAATTAAGACTGCTAAAGAAATTGTGTGGAGAACAGCGGCGCCCATATTCCCGGTATTTATTACAGTTGTTGATAATCGCGGCGATTACCTCTTGCACTCTTGCTGAATTTGTGATATCCTGATTATGATTATTGAGGTTTGCACTTGTGATGCTGGCGGGCGTTGCAGGTGCTTTTTCTTTTATCTGGCGCATGGTTTATGCCTCCTTGTTTTTACTGATTCCCGGCCCCGCAAAAATCCAAACTTGAAAGCGTTGTAGATTACTTGATAGAAATCGCTGCTACTATTTTTCAATTCCATAAGCTGATTCCCGGTTAGCTCATACTGAGGTTTAATTTTAACCGTTCTGATCTGTTCGCTGATAGGTTTTCTCATTGGGATCCTCCTTTTCCAGATTTTACTAAAAAATATCACAGTTCGGCGCTCTGCGCTCTGTTCGGCGCTGATAGCAAGTTTCGGTGAAATAATTTCACTGCTTTTTATTCCGGCACTTCCGAATAGGCGGCGGGCGGGGAAGTGTTATCTAACGTGGTCACAATAATATCCAGCGAACCGGCGATAGATACCAGACTGCATTTGTTTAGATCGTCGTTCCACCAGCCGCACCTACTGTAAAGACATTCTTTCATTGATGGCATCGGGCATACTTTACTCATGGTTCGTTCTCCTTTCACTGTTTCGGGACAAATAACATTCCAATATCACCGCCGCCAAAATCGATGATCTTTGCGCCCAGTTCTTGGGCCGTGGTTAAAGCACAACCACCACCAGGCTGCTCCAGGTATCGATCCGGGCAATCCATTTCGCATGGCCTGCCATCTATCGGGCAAATTACATCTTTCACGCTCCTGTATCCTCCTTTCATGGTTGATGATTTATGTACCTGGTTTGCTGGGGCGTAATTTCATCAACTTCATCAACTTTATGTGACTTGGTATATAAAGTAGATAAAGTTGATAAAAACATATCCATACAAAAACCACCTACCATTACACTGAAATATCTACCTGCTCTGGTTCGACGGTATTTATTTGTTGAATAAGAAAGCCGTTAACTGGCTTGCCTTTGTCCTTTACTCGAATCCCTGTTCTTAGAAAAAAGCCATCATCTGCAAGCCTTTCTTTCACACCGTCAAGCGCCCGTTTGGGTTGTAAACCTCCGAAAATCAGATCTCCATGCAGCTTTTTAAATTCATCATAGGAAAAGCGGGTAGGTACAAACTGATTTGCAGAAGATTCTAGGGCTTCGACTAATGCACAGGTTACCACGTCTTTCCCTTCTGCTATTTGCATAATTTCTCCGGGGGTGGATTTGCGCCTTGCGGCTAGTTCAAGCGTTTGACGGGTGATGTCGGAGAATCCAGCCCATTCAACTCCGCCGTCGACAATCCGATACTTCACTGATTGCCCGTAAGAGGCATAGTTAGACTTAGTGTGTACCATGATCCTGCAATCCTCGTCAGTTTCGTCAAAGATCACACGGAAGGCAGAGCGGGCGGCATTAATTAAATCTGCGGAACCCATAGCGGCGTTGTTTGCGTTTGCGCCTTGCTCCCGCTTGTTGACATGAGAAATTAAAATCATGGCACAATCACATTTTTTGCACAGGTTTGACAACTTTTGCAAGATGGGGCGCAGGGAATTAATTCTGGAAATATCCACATTTGCCCCCAGAAAACAATGCCACGGATCCAGTACTGTTAAAGCGGGCTTGTACTGTAAAAAAGTTGCTTCAAATTCTTCATAGCGTTCTGAAATGCTCATTCCTTCTGAGCCTATCCGGTCAAGAATGAATACTTTGTCAAGGTCTGCACCGGATTTTTTAAGCCGGCTTTTCAGAATCTCCCCGCTGTCCTCTCCGGAAATAATGAGCGCGTTTCGCCCCTCTTCGGAAAACACCTCACCGGGCAGAGGTCTCCCGCTGCTGATACTTGCGATAATCCCGCAGCAAAGGATCGTCTTTCCTGTACCGCCGTCCGCCATCATAACGGTGTAATCACCGATAGGGATATATGGATACCACAAAAATTTTGTGTTGTCCTCTCCAAACTCGGATGCGGCTTTTGCCTTTCGGACATGCTCCGCAGGTTCTTGGGTTTGGGTTGGTTCCCATTCCTTTGTGACCGTGACAAGCGCCTCCAGCTTAATTAAAACGTCGTTAGGCTTGTCCATCTGAAACACGTCGGAAATATCGCCCTTTTCGGGTAAGTTGATCCACTCGTCTGTTAAGTCAATCATTTTAACGCTGGCGGCATGGCCTGCTAAAGCGTTGCAGGTTTCAACCGCAAAGTTTTTCCCTTGTGTGTCGTTGTCCGGGATTACAACGACGTTGCGGCCTTTTAGGGCTTCTGTGTATTGTGATAACCATTTGCTGGAACCCGCTCCGTGAGCGCCGCAGACGGATATAAACCCGTTCCTTTTCATGGTTTCCACGTCTTTTTCTCCCTCAACGACATAAACAGTACCGTTTGATTTTAAGGCGGGAAGATTATACAACACTGGGTTCCCTTTGTGTCCTCTGGTCCATTTCCCATTTTCCTTATGGCTCCATGAGAAAGACTTATCAGAAAAGCGTGTTTTCTGATTCAATAGATTGCCGTCAATATCAGTGTAATTATACCTTGCTACGATCTCAGGCTTTGAAGCGGGGGCGGTTTTATCGTCAGAGAAAAGGTCGTTTATGGTTAATCCAAGCTCGCTGACGATTTCCTGAGGCGTACAGCCTACATGACATTTCAACAGGATTCTGCCATCGTCTCCCTCGGAAACTGATAGGCTGGCGTGCTGATCTTCATGCGCCGGACATTTGGCATAATATTGATTTCCGCTTCCTTTGGTTACGCCTTTTAGCCGTGAAAGAAATTCGCTCAAGTTCAATTTATCACTTCCTATCTTTTCGCCGTTCTTCTATGTATCCCCCGGCAAGTAGTGCATTGAGTACCAAAGAGATTATGAAAATCCCGGTGGTTAGTTCATTCATTGGGATCCTCCTTTTTCCAAGGTGTCAGCCCGAACCGCTGAATTAAGAACCGGGCGATAAAATCCGCTGATACGTCGGCATACTCGGCGGCTGTACGGGTAACTTGTCCGGTTTCATGGTCTACCTCATAAGTGGCTGAAATTGGAATATGTAACATTTCCTCATTCATAATGCTTTTTCCTCCTTTGACACGGAAAGAGGTTCTATGATTTCCTTAAATTCAGCTTTCAGCCGATCCGCTTCGTCAACGAATTGTCTTAGGGTAGTGATTTCATCGCCCGCAACCTTTTCACAGAGCAACCGCCTTATGGCTTCTTTTACCGCTCCCTGCATGGTAGAAAAATAATGCGGCTCTTTAAATCTGGTATGCCCGGCTTTGTCTTTTCTGGTTTGTCCCATAATGAATTGTTTTCTGTCGGACTTGATACAATAGCCGCCCAATAATTCAATCATTTTTTGTTCCTCCTTTTGTCCGGGTTTAGAACCCCGTTTTCCGGGGATAAGGTAAAAGTATATTACCTTTCAAATTTCGCGTCTTGAAACCCGCATGAATACTGGATTTTTTTGGCTCTAAATGCGGACAGATCTTCCCGTTTTCTCCTTTTCCTTGCGGCGTCCTTTTTGCGTGCTTCATGTTCCGAACATTTCGGGCAATACTTCGCACGATTGGAGCCCGGCACAAAAGACTTTCCACAGGAAGCGCATTTCTTCATATCCTTATCGGAAGTAAGTTCCGCTTCTAACTGCTTGTCCAATGGAAGCACACAATCACGAAAGTAATTGCAGCACATGTGCAGGGAAGTTTCCAGTACGCAGGGAAAACCGTCTAATAAAAGGCACTCGTCCGGGTTAGTGGAGTAATTACAGCAATGTCCGCGGACTAACTGCATTACTCTGGTCTTTTGGCTGTTTGTCCACAGCTTTTCCGGTTCTTTTCCCTCTGGTATGTAGTGCTCTATCTCGTCGTTCTCTCTGGCCTGTGCCATGATTTTTTCATAGTCCGGGTGTTCGTAGCCGATTTTAGGGCACCGCAAAACCTCCATCCAGGCTGGTTGTTTGCAACTGTTCGGGCAACCCCGGCATAGCTCCGCACACTCCGGCTGTACGATTCTAGCTTTCATGCTTTTAGTCCTCCGTGGTTTCGATTAGATCAGTGATGTCTACTCCAAGAATTTTTGCTAATCTTCCTGCGGTCTTTGTAGTTACTTCTCCGTTCTTTACTCTGTAAAGCGTGCATGAGGAAAAGTCACTTCGTAAGTCTGTAAGTGACATACATTTTTTTGCCAAAGCAATGTCTAATTTTTTTTCACTGATTTTCATGATATATCTCCTTTCTGATAACCATAATAATGGTTTGTTACAAGTTTATTATAACTATTAAAATGGTTATTGTCAAGTTCTTTTTTTTGATTTTATTGATTCATTTATGGTTATTTGATATAATAACTATAATTGAGAGGTGATTATATGAGTTTAGGGCTTAAATTGCGACAAATACGAAAAGAAAAAAAGCTTTCTCAGATAGAAGTGGCTGAAAAAGCAAATGTAGCGGTCAATAGTATCAGGCTTTACGAAGCTAACAAACGTCAGCCAAGAATGGATCAACTCCAAAAGATCGCCTCAGCGCTTGAAATAGATGTAGCGGAGCTCTTAGAGACAAAGCCGCAAAAGGTTCATACTATATTTGATAAAATGGATTGGTTCCGTGATTTAGGGTATCAGATAGGTTTTGACGCAGACAGCAAGCTGTACTATATTTCAAGAAATGATGAAAAATATTATTCTATTACCCGGGAGGAAGTCGAATCTATCCGACAGCTTACCAGGAACACCATAGAAACGCTTTGTTTTGACGAGAAACATCAAGTATCACCGGAAAAGGTGAATGGGAGACTGCGGGACAAAAACGCTTAAATCGGCCTTGTGGGGAAAGATATGGCTATGTGCGGGCATTGGTGGCGGAAAATTCCGCTGTGAGATTTTAGCCTTGATAATAATACTTCAAGATTGCATCTCTGATTTTTACGTCCTGACTTTCCACCCACAAAGCCACAATGCTCCAATATCCTCTTTCAAGTATGTATGTCGTTGAACCATACCCATTGAAATCCTTTTCTGGGTCTAAGTTTGAAAGGCGCTTATCAAAGATTTTTCTTGCAGTTCCTAATGGCTTCCGGTGCAGTCTGTCTATTTCGTCCGGGCGTAAGGCTCTGCGGCCTCTGTAGTCATGTACTTCTACGCCGATCCCGTCGAGTTCAAATATCATGTTGGTATAAAATTTTGCTTTCATCTTGTTTTTATCTCCTTTTTGTGTTATTATGGGAGCCAAGAGAAGCAGGCTTTTGGTGTGTGCTTTTTCTGTGTAGCGGTCTTAACTATTCGCAGTGGTTAAGGCCGTTTTTCTTTTCCAGAAATGCTTTTTGATAAGCTTTCCAGTAGGCTTGTTGAGCTTCCCGGCTAAGTTTCTGGAACTGCTTTAGCTTCATTGGCAACCCTCCTTTCTTGGTTGCCTGCCTCTCTTGACTACGATATAAGTATACTACATGTTCATGTATTTGACAATTGGTGATATACACAAATATACATGGACATGTTTGTGATATTTATACATGGACATGTTGACTTTTGGTTGATATAATATTATTGGGAAAATATATAAGGAGGCATATAATGAACGAAAAAAAGAAAAGAAACCAATATAAATTTGACAAAGAAAAATATGACCATATTCACTTACAAACTCCAAAGGGCAAAAAAGAAATAATCAAGTCCCACGCAGAAAAGCAAGGGAAGAGTTTGAACGCTTTTGTAAACGAGGCCATAGACAATCAGATAGAACGGGACGAACAGGAGTAAAGAAAAAGTAAATTTTTCAAAGAGTGATTGACAAAATAAAACCTTGGGTATATTATAGTGATGTAACAGCAATGTTACATTGTAATGTGTACCCATAGCAAGTAGTTCCCCCACAATCCGGGGAGTAACGAAGCTATGGGTATTTTGATTAAAGAAGGGATTTTATGGTAGAAGATGTTCAAAACAAAATGCCTAATATCCAAAAGTTTGAGGTCAAAACCGCAATTTTAATTGACGGAGCTTTTTATAGAGAGCGTTCAAAAATGATTGCTGGTATAAAATCACCAAAAGAAAGAGCAGACGAATTAGAGCGATACTGTTTAGACCATTTGCATGATAAGTATGAAAAAAGATCATTATATCGTATTTTCTATTATGATTGTCCACCGGTTGAAAAGGGGAAAAATGTATATCACCCCTTAACGAAAAGATCAGTAAATTTAGGAAAAACCGAATTAGGAAAGTGGATGCAAGAATTTTTAGACGAATTGAAACATAGAAGAAAGTTTGCTTTGCGTTTGGGACGATTGGGGACAAAAGGAAACATAAATTTAAACTATAATCTACGGCCAGAGGTAACAAAAGCGCTTTTTAATGGAGAAAAAACATTAGATGAGATTGGAGAATCTGATTTTGTTTTAAATATTGTGCAAAAGGGCGTTGACATGAGAATCGGAGTAGATATATCATCTATGGCTTATAAAAAACAGGTTAATCAAATTATTTTAATAGCCGGTGATAGTGATTTTGTTCCAGCCGCTAAACAGGCTAGAAGAGAAGGAATAGACTTTATTTTAGACCCTATGGGAAATGCCATCGCTGATGATTTATTTGAGCATATTGATGGGGTCAGAAGTCGGCGATTAGTTAATAACGCAAAAGACCTCAAGCAAAAATAGAGGACGGAACGGGCAGCCGTCGCCCCCGTAAGGGATAGGAGATGTGGGAAATGTCACCCCACCTATTTTTGCTTAGAAATGAGGCGAGCAATTAATTTGTTCGCCTTTTCTTTATTTTCTGGTTAATAAAAACAGAACTGTGACAACGTGGAGGGCAACCAATGAAAATATACACGATTATAGCCGGGGTAAACGGAGCGGGAAAGTCAAGCCTTACCGGGGCGTTAAAGGCCGAAAGAAACGATTTGGGCCAGATTATTGACGTGGATAAAATAACCGCTTCACTAGGCGGCAGAGCGATAGAGGGCGGCAAAGTTGCGATCCATAAGATCAACGATTGCATGGAGCGGGGGATCAGCTTCACGCAGGAAACCACGTTGTCCGGCGTGCGTACAGAGAAAACGATCCAGAGGGCGAAAGAAGCTGGCTATTATATCAGGCTGTACTATATCGGCATTTCCAGTGCGGAGGAAAGCATAAAACGCATTGAAAACCGGGTAGCAAAAGGCGGGCACGATATACCTTCAGAAGATGTCCACAGGCGCTTTACAGGGCGGTTTGAAAGCCTTGTAAGGGTTTTACCTTATTGTGATGAAGTCGCCTTATTTGACAACGAAAACGGCTTTGTGGAGGTTGCGGAATATACTAATGGAGAACTGATCTTCAAGGGGAATTATAGGCCGGGCTGGCTCTTGGAGTTGGCTAAAGTCTTGGAGAAATGGAGCGGGACGAGCAGGCATAAAAAAAGCCGCCCGGTATTAGCGGACGGCTTAAACTAGTATTAACTTAAATCGTGTTGTTCCATAGCGGATACGGTTGTGAATTTAAATCTTGATCCATCTGAATAATCACTAGTAAAAGTTATTAGTGCATAACCTGTATTCTCACCTTGATATTTATAGATATATTCAATGATACCAATAGTATCTTTTTCGTCTTTTTCACTTATCCTTTCACCATTACCGCCAACAATCTCATTTACATCTGTTATAGTCATGCCAGGGCGGATTTGCTCATATTCCTCTTTGCTAATGCCTTCTGCTCCAATACCGTCGCCATTGCACGCAGTTAAACATGAAATTGCCAGTAAACCAATTAGAATGCCACATAGTGTTTTTTTCATTTTTGATTCCTCCTTTTTGTATATTGTACATCGTGTGAAATAAATTCACAATACAGAAATAAAAAAAAGCCCAGCTTTTAAGCTGAGCGACATTGACAATATGAGAATATGCGGCTATAATAAAAGCACAAAGGGGTACTGTCAGCAGACGGTTAGCCCAAAGAGTGATTAAAGAATAACCGCTACATTTGGACGATGGGGCGGTTATTTCTTTTTACTCTGAAACAGAGCAATAATGCCGATAATTACCATGCAGAAAGCAAAAAGCCCCTCATATGTAACCATAGGCACCACCCCCTTTCAGCCGGGGAGTGGCTAACCGCCTGCCGTTTGCGACAGTACCCACATCAATATAGCACATGGACCATAAAAAGACAAGCTAACAGGAGGCCGCGCCATGAACAATGCTGTGATATACGCAAGATTCAGCTCGGACAAGCAGACAGAAAACAGCATAGAAGCACAGGTACGGGCTTGCGAAGATTATGCGGAGATCCACGGATACACAATCAATAAAATTTATTCTGATGAAGCGGTGTCCGCAAAGAATGACCGCCGCCCTGAGTTTCAAAAGATGATTAAGGACGCGGAAAAGGGCTTGTTTCAAACGGTTTTAGTCCACAAGTATAACCGCTTCGCCCGGAGAATGATTGACCATGTTACTTATGAGGATAAGCTGAATCAGGCGGGAGTGGACCTGATAGCGGTAGCGGAGGACTTCGGAAACGGCAAAGAAGCGGTTATCATGAAAGCTTTAATGAGAAGTCTATCAGAGTATTATATTTTAGATTTATCCACCGAAGTCAAAAAAGGCCATAAAGAAACGGCATTGAAAGGCTTACATAATGGCGGCTATGCGCCTTTTGGCTATGACGTGGTAGGTCAGAAGTATGTTGTCAATGAGATGGAGGCTTCTTATGTCCGTAAGATGTTCGAAGCGGCTAGGAGACAAGAGGGATTCACGGAACTAATCCGGGAAATGGCGGACAGAGGAATCACCGGGAAGCGGGGCAAGCCGATCAAGTACCCGCAGATTTATGAAATTTTGCGGAATGAAAAATACACTGGGGTATATACTTACAGCCCCCAGGAGGAAAAGAACAGAGGGGACAGACGGACAAAACCAAACGCTATAAAAATTGAAAACGCCCTGCCGATCATTATCGACAAGGCGCAGTTTATGGAGGTGCAGGCGGTCATGAATACAAGGAAGCAAACCGGAAAAAAGGCTGGATATTTGTGCAGTGGTCTGGTATACTGCAAGTGTGGAGCCAAAATGCACGGCATGAAATCCAAAAGAAAAGGCCACGAATACCAATATTATTATTGTTCCGCTCGGTGCGGTGCTCCGGTTGTCCATATGGAGGAAGTAGACACAGCCGCTATTAATTATCTGCGTGATCTGCTATCCCCGGATAACCAAAAGAGAATTGCCGACGCTATGCGGAACTACAAGGCCGGAGAGGAGGACAGAATCAAGGATTTCAAAGCAATTCTTAATCGAAAGATTAGAGAAAAGCAAAATGAATATGACACTATCCTCAGTAATATATCAAAGATTAATTGGGCACCTAACGATTTAGAAGAATTTCAACGAAGAATGCACGACATTAAGGCTCAAATTGAGGTTCTAAAGGCCACTGAACCGCCGAAAGATTATACCGTGGAGCAAATCAAGGCTTGGCTTGAATCCCTCAAAAAACAGCCCGACAGAGACGCTGTGCGTCTTTTAATTGAGCGTATCGACGTTATATCTGATGGGGAAAAAGAAAAGGCCGCCTTTAACATACAAAGTACATTAAAAGCGGTCTTAGGGGAAATTGGTTGCGGAGGCTGGATTTGAACCAACGACCTTCGGGTTATGAGCCCGACGAGCTACCGAACTGCTCCACTCCGCGATTTATAGCCCCATTTTTGGGTGCTATAATAGTATACTCTATTGTCAGAAAAAAATCAAGGCTTTTTTTAAATTTAAACTGTTTTTAAACAGCCTTTCCCAATGAGCGAACCTCATGCTTTGGATACGCTGCCGCTTTTTTTATTTTAGCAGGGGAAAAAGCAAGGCTGCGCTTTTTCCTCTTTTGAGCGCTTCGCCTACATTGAAAATAACAACACCCGGCACCCAGCAAGGCTAGTACAATCATGACGGCGCCCATAAAAAAGTTAACCGGAGCGGCGGTAAGGAAAGAGAATATTCCCATCAGAGCGCAAAGGATTTGAACCCAAAGGCTTTCCTGATCCTTTCCGTGAAATTTTTTCCAGCAATAAGCTGATGTGCCTAGTAAAAAAGCTCCCAATATATAGTTCATAGCGTTATCTCCTTGCAGAACATTTATTTGTGGATCGTTTGTTCTGGAAATATTATAGCATATATGTTCGGTAAATTGCAAGAGGTAAATGAAAAAATCGTACATTTGTTTTGCTTTTGAGAATAAGAGGTTTGGGGAAGGAATTACAAGGAAACATAAATATTGATTATAAAAATTATTTTTTGGGGTTTTTCTTGCCAAAACCTAAAATTTGGGATAAAATATAGGAACAAAAGTTCTGCATCTGCGGCCGGAGGCACAGATCAAAGTTATTATGGGACCTATCCTGCAAAAAGAATGAAAAGGAGCGCAATACAAATGAAAGACCGGGATTTAATGGTTTATTTAATGAAAGAGAACATCAAGCTGCGGAAAAAGCTTCGGGAGACGGAAGAAACCTCAGATTACTGGTTCCAGGAATATCGGGAACTGAAAAAACGGAATGAGAAATAGCGGGAACCAAAGGGAAGAGCTTGCCAGAGCAGAGGCACAGTGGCTGACAGTGCCTGATTGGGAGATACCGAAGCAAAAAATTTCCTGGGAAAAGAATTTGTACAGTTTTATGGCTAAACCAAAATCAGGCCCGCCGTCAAAGCCGGAGGAATAAGCAGACCCGGGGGACTTGCTGACGGCAGGCTTTTCCCAAAAACGAGACCTTTCTCATTTTTACCGCTCGCCCTGCGGCCTATCGGCGTCCGATTTTCTGTATTGCTTGAGTTTTTGCTGCAGGAAGCGTACTCTTTATTCCCCGCTTCGCCCGATATCTGCGCCAAAACCTTTCACTGGCGAAACCGGGAGGCCATGTCGCCTGAGCACAAAAAGAAAGCCGCCGGAATAACTGATTCCGGCGGCTTTCCCTGTGAATAAGATTTGGAAGGAGAATGCATCTAAAATAGACACATTTTGTCGTAAGCAAATTTAAGAAACTCCCCGAGAATCTAGAATCACGGAAGCAATTTTCTTCCGGCTGGGCTCGGAAAGATCGCACAGGCACAAAATAGCGTCCTTTCGGGCGTGAAACTCCGGAATCTCCAGAGCTTGATGAAAAAAGGCAAACAGTGTCAAATAATCCATATAAAGCTGATTTGCCATGGCTGCACCGGATTGGGTGAACGTGACCGTTCCGTAAAACTCCTTTTCGATCAAATCGTCCTCCGACAAAGCGTTCAGCATTTTGGAAACACTGGGCGGCTTTAGCTTCAAGGAAGAAGCGATGTCCTTAGAGCGGATCGGCTTTCCGGTTTGCCCTAATTCATAAATTGCGAACAGATATCGTTTTTTTGCCGCGGAAAGCATGATAGACTCCTCCTCAAAGGAATACGAAGGATTAACTGCGGTGGGGCTCTTCGATTGGCGGCCCGTCCTGCGGAGAAGAGCCGCAGCGGGTACAATGAGTACAATGGGCGCAGCAGCCACCGCAGCCTTCGGATACGGTAAAACAGGAGGAGACCTCCCCATGGGATTTGCAGCTGCTGCAGCCTGCGCAGGTACCTTTCCGGAAAAGATACCGGATCGCGAAAAAATACAGCGTACCTAACAACAGGATCAGCAGACCGTTAACAATATATTCCATAAAAAGCCCTCCCCTTCTGGAATTTAACTAATCGATACGGATAACAGAGCTCATACGAATTTCTTAAGCGGCGGCACGGGCGGCCTTCAAGGCGTTTTTCCGATCGGGATTGGGACGAAACAGCAGGAACAGCATCACAATTAGAACCAGAAATGCGAAGGCAGTGCCAACCGTAAAGCCGGCTCCGGTAAACAGCAGGCCGAACTGATTGATCATCAGCGCCACGCAATAGGCCAGAACACATTGATAACCAATGGCGAACGCGGTCCATTTCGCACTGGCCATTTCACGCTTGATAGCGCCGATGGCCGCAAAGCAAGGGGCGCACAGCAGGTTAAAGGCGAGAAAAGCTGCTCTGGCTCCGGCGAAGGGCAGCATATTGCCGACTGCGGTCCACATGCCGGGATCCGCTTCGCCGGCGTCACCCAGGCCGAACAGCACACCGAAGGTACCCACGACGTTTTCCTTGGCGACCAGGCCGGAAATGGAAGCCACAGTGGACTGCCAGTTGCCGAAGCCCAGAGGCGCGAAAATAGGAGCGATAAAATTGCCGATGTAAGCGAGAATACTATAATCCATCTGGTTGACGTTGGGATCCTCCATATCCAGCAGGCCGAATACGGCGCCGCCGTCAGCCCAGCCGAAGTTGGAAAGGAACCAGATCAGGCCGCAGGCCACAAAGATCACGGTACCGGCCTTGATGATGAACGCCTTGCAGCGCTCCCACATATGGATCAGCACGCCCTTGGGGGCCGGAAGATGATACTGGGGCAGTTCCATGACAAAGGGAGCGGGGTCTCCGGCGAACATCTTAGTTTTCTTCAGGATAATACCGGAAATAATGACCGCTGCAATGCCCAGAAAGTAGAACAGGGGGGAGATCCACCAGAATTCACCGCCCATTAAGGAGCCGACCATCAAAGCGATGATGGGGAGCTTGGCGCTGCAAGGGATAAAGGTAGTAGTCATAATAGTCATGCGGCGGTCATTTTCGTTTTCGATGGTTTTGGTAGCCATTACGCCGGGAACACCGCAGCCGGAGGAAATCAGCATTGGGATAAAGCTTTTGCCGGAAAGGCCGAATTTACGGAAGATACGGTCCATAATGAAGGCGACGCGGGCCATATAGCCGCAGTCCTCCAAAATGGAGAGGAAGAAGAATAGAATAAACATTTGGGGCACAAAGCCGAGCACAGCTCCTACGCCGCCGATAATACCGTCGACAATCAGGCCGTTGAGCCAGTCCGCCGCACCGATGCTGGAAAGCCATTCTCCTACCGGCGGCTGGATCCATTCCGCGAACAGGGTATCATTGGTAAAATCGGTGACAATGGTGCCCAGACTGCTGACAGAGACATAGTAAACCACAAACATGACCGCCACGAAGATCGGCAGGGCCAGCCACCGGTTGGTGACAATCCGGTCGATTTTATCGGAGGTGGTCAGGGCCTTTTTCTTTTTGCGGACACAGGCTTTCATAACCTTCGCTATGTATTCATACCGCTCGTTGGTAATGATGCTTTCGCTGTCGTCGTCCAGTTCCTTTTCCACAGCGGCTACAATGGCCTCGATGGACTGCTTGGAGCCTTCGGGCAGCTTGACGGCTTCCAGCACCTTTTCATCCCGCTCGAACAGCTTGACAGCATACCAGCGGGCGTGGGAATCGTCTATCACGCCGTCAAGATGGGCGCCGATAGCGGCCAGGGCCTCCTCCACGGTTTTGCTGAATTCGTGCTGGGGAACAGCGGCTTTTCGGGAGCTTGCCAGGGAAATAGCCTCGGCTGCCGCCTCCCTGGAGCCTGTGCCCTTCAAGGCGCTGGTTTCTACAACCTTGCAGCCCAGGGTTTCGCCAAGCCTTTTAATATCGATTTGGTCGCCGTTTTTTTTGACTAGGTCGATCATATTCAGCGCCAGCACTACAGGGATTCCCAGTTCCAAAATTTGTGTGGTCAGGTAAAGGTTCCGCTCCAGGTTGGTGCCGTCTACCAGGTTGATGATAGCGTCAGGATGCTCGTTCATCAGGTAGTTCCGGCTGACCACCTCCTCCAGCGTGTAGGGGGATAAGGAATAAATACCGGGAAGATCCGTAATGACGACGTCTTTTTTGCCCTTTAAACGGCCCTCCTTTTTTTCTACGGTAACGCCGGGCCAGTTGCCAACGTATTGGCTGCTGCCAGTCAGGTCGTTAAACATGGTAGTCTTGCCGCAGTTGGGATTCCCGGCAAGAGCGATTCTTATGCTCATGGCTTTGCTTCCTCCTTTAAAAATGTTAGCTCAAACTAACTAACGGGGCTTTTCCCGCACCTTTTCTATACCGGGGACAGACCGAAAAATCAGCCCGCCACCTGAATGTTTTCCGCTTCGCTTTTCCGGATGGAAAGCTCGTAGCCCCGGACGTTTACCTCAACCGGGTCTCCTAACGGCGCCACCTTGCGCACGTAGATCTCTGTTCCCTTGGTAATGCCCATATCCATGATCCGGCGCTTGAGGGCGCCTTCTCCGGTGAGCTTTACCACAGATACCGTTTCTCCGCATTTTACCTGCTTCAACGTTCTCATGTGAATCCTCCCTTGATTACCTGCTTCGCAGAAAATTGAATTTATCCTGTGACGACACGGGCTGCCATGGATTTGCTCACCGCGACCCGGGTGCCTTTCACACTGACGATGACGTTTCCGCCCAGCTCAGAAATGACGGTGACCTCCGCGCCCTCGATAAAGCCAAGATTGCGCAAAAATCTCTGCACCTCGTCCTTTCCGCGGATGGACAGGACTTTGACTGTTTCACCGCCGGAAACCATAGCTAAGGGAATTTGAGGCGCGGATACCATCGGATTCCTCTCCCGCTGAAATTTAGAAGAGACTGCTTGTTCACTGGTCATAACAGATACTCCCTTTCTGTTAGCGGTCACTAACACTTGAGGCCTTCTAAAGGGGTTAGCAACTACTAACCCCTTTGCATTTCTAAGTTTACATCCACTAACTGAATTTGTCAAGAACTGGGTAAGCTAAAATGGAAATTCATTTAAAAACTCAAAAATATAAGCCTGATTTAATGTAAATTGTTTATTTTGACGCCGGATCAGGAGAAATCCCATGGGAAACCTTGCTTTTCCGCAGGAAAGGCAGTAAACTGAAAATAATCCAAGCCTGCTTGACTGCTGGAGGCTCGGCGGCTTTGCCAAAGGAAAGTGTACAGGGGCGCAAGAATTTTTGGGCGCCTGAGGAACGAAAAAAGAAAAAGCTGCGGCGGACGCGGCCTGCGCAAAGGGAAAGCGCGCTGCGGCGCAGCAGGCGGAAGCCGGGAAAAGCCGTGTGAAAATGCTGAGGAGGAATACGCTTTTGGGAAATAATGCCACGGGGGGAAAGCGAAAGAATAAAACGAGGGTTTTCCGGTTCATCAGCCAACAGGGGCGAACCTCCAAGCTGGAGATTGTGTCCCGGCTGGGAATCAGTCTGCCCACCGTGCTGCAAACCCTGAAGGAACTGACAGAGGACGGCCTGATCTGGGAAATGGGAGAGTTTGAGTCCACCGGGGGCCGAAAGGCCAAGGCGCTGGCGGCTGTGAGAGGGTCGCGGTTTGCCATGGGCCTGGACATTACCCGGAACCACATCAGCCTGGTGGCGGCAGATCTTTCCGGGCGGATTCAGAGGCATATCCGGATTCCTAAGACATTCGCCCGGAGCCCGGCCTACGGGGAGTTTTTAGCAGGACTGATAAGCCGATATCGGACAGAGTGGAGGATTCCCGTGGACCGGTTTCTCGGAGTAGGGATTTCCGTTCCCGGCATCATAGACGCCCAGGGACGGATGATCCAGGATTCCCACGCCTTAGGAGTGCGGAAGATGCCTTGCGACGAGCTTTCCAAAGGCATTGAGTATCCCTGCGTATTTATGAACGACGCCAACGCGGCTGGGTTCGCGGAGCTGCGGGAAAGCTCCGACATGGAAAACGCGGTATATCTGTCCTTAAGCAACAGCGTAGGAGGGGCGTTTTTGCAGGGAAGCCGCCTCTATTTGGGCGAACATCAAAGAAGCGGCGAATTTGGCCATATGACCCTGTATCCTGGCGGCCGGGAATGCTATTGCGGGAAAAGGGGCTGTTTAGACGCTTACTGCTCCGCCCAGAGGCTTTCTTCTCTGACCGAAGGAAAGCTGGACCGCTTTTTTGAGAAGCTGCGGCAAGGGGACAAGGAGTGCGCCCAGGCTTGGGCGGGATATCAGGCGGATCTGGTGACCGCGGCTAACAGCCTGCATATGGCTTTTGACTGCGATGTGATTTTAGGCGGTTACGTGGGCGGATATCTGGAGGATTGGATTGGGGCGCTGCGAGAGTTGGCGGAGGAACGCAATCCCTTCGACGACGGCGGAACCTACCTGAAGGTGTGCCGCTACCGGGTTGAGGCTTCTGCTCTGGGGGCGGCTTTGCAGCATGTGGAGAGGTTTATCGAAGGGCTGTAGTACCTCCGGCTGAGAGGCGGCGTGGGAAAGCGCGGCTTGATACAGCGTGGAAAAGGGGGTGGACGGGGCAGAGCCTTCTTTGCCGTCGGGTATGCGCTGCCGCACCGGTCCGCTTCTGCCCTTGGACAAGCTTTTGTCGCGGACTAATCTGCTTGCGGCTTCAGGGGACCAACCTTGCGCAAGGTGTTTTTATCGTTTACAAACCCCGGCGGAAAATGAAAGCTGAAAGCCGCTGAAGAAGTGAAGCGGGGAACCCTAATTACGCCTATGTGTTATAGGCCCATCGTCCGCGGCGCTTCCCGGCAATATGGTGTGAAGGACGTTTTAGGCTCCATTCATTCCAGGACTGTGAATTCAATGATAAAAAACTGAAATGATCAAAATAATATCGTAAGGAGAGATTGTAATGAAAAACAGCCGAAAGATAAAAAAGAGATTTTTGGCCCTGCTAGGCTGCGCTGCCTTGGGAGCGGTCCTCGCTCCGGCGGCCCTGGCCGCGGAAGACCTGGCGGCGCCGGCTGCCGGCGACCCTTTCCGCCAGTATTTGCCTCTAATCATCGGCGTGGCGGCGGCCTGTTTGGTCATCGCCGCCGCTCTGTTGGTTTCCATTACCGCGAAAAAACGGAAGCAATCCGGTGGAAAGAGTCCTGCCCCTGATGAGGACGACTCTAAGAATGACGGCAATCAGAAAGGGCTGTAAATGAAAACAGAGCTTCGAAAGATTCCAGGTGTGGGAAAAGCCACCGAGGAGGATCTGATTCGTTTAGGGTATCCAACCATTGAATCCTTGAAGAGCGCGGACCCGGAGGAGCTTTACCGCCGGGACTGTGAAATAACGGGAACGCTCATCGACCGCTGTCAGCTGTATGTTTACCGATGCGCCGTGTATTTCGCGAAAACAGAGCATCCTGATCCGGAAAAGCTGAGATGGTGGTATTGGAAGGATCAGAAAAAGGGCGGATAAGCTTCCTGAAACAGACTTAGAGGGACCTCTTTGAGAAAACAAAGGCGGCCGATGTCTCAGCGGCGGCTTAAGCAGGCTGGGCGGCCTGCCGGTGAGAGGCTTTTTCGTTCTGTTATGAGTGTTTTGTGAGATTATTCCGCTTATATTCCTGCGGCTTTGGCACTCTGCCGGCGCCGGGGAGATCCCGCCGTGCCGCCGGCAGAGTGTGCGCGGCATAAGGCGGCTGGCAAGCAGCCTAATGGTTTATGAAAATAACGGGCAATAAGGAGAAATACTGTGATCGCGATAGTATCCCCAGCGAAAAATATGCGGACGGCCGGCCTCAAGGGCCTGGAGCTGACCCGTCCGGCTCTTTTGGAGAAAACACGCCGGCTCTTGCCGATGCTCCGGGCTTTGGAGCCCTGGGAGCTGGAAAGCCGGCTGAAAATCAACCCCCAGCTGGCGATGAAAGCCTTTTCGGACTTCCAGGAGTTTGAATCTCCCGGCGGGGAAAGCCCGGCGCTGCTGTCTTACCACGGCCTCGCGTATCAAAATTTAGAAGCGGAAAGCCTCGGCCTGGAGGATTTCGCCTTTGCGGGCGGCAGCCTTAGAATCTTAAGCGCTTTTTACGGCGTGCTGCGGCCTGGCGACGCGATCAAGCCCTATCGCCTGGAATTTCAATGCGGATTCCAGCCTGGCGGAAAAAGCCTTTACCATTTTTGGGGCGATTCTATTTACCGGGAGCTGTTCCGAAATGGGGATACGGTGATCAATTTGGCGTCCAGGGAGTATTCCAAAACCGTTTCTCCCTTTTTAAAGACAGGGGATCGGATGATTACCTGTGATTTTTTGACCTTCCGCAGGGGAAAGCTAATCACGCTGGCGGCCTTGGCAAAAATGGCCCGGGGCCGGATGGCCAGATTTTTGATCGACAACCGCATCCGAGAGCCGGAGGGCTTGCGGGAGTTTTCCTGGGAGGGCTACGAGTTTTCTCCGGAGCACAGCGACGGCGAAAATTTCCGGTTTGTTCAGCGTTTTTAAGTCGGAAGCCGCCATGCCAATTCCAGAAAATTCCGGAATTGGCTCCCGGCGCCTCATATTCCAGGCCGCTGTGTATCACGATGATCCGCCATTGTATTTTAGGAGGTATTTTTATGATCGAACAAGGAATGAAAGCGCCGGACTTTACCCTGGAGGATAAAGACGGAAATCAGGTTAGCTTGTCTCAGTTTTTGGGACAGAAGGTCATTTTATATTTTTATCCCCGGGACAATACCCCGGGCTGCACCGCTCAGGCCTGCGGCTTCCGGGACGCCTATGACGAGCTTCAGGGCAAGGCGGCGGTCATCGGGGTTTCTAAGGACAGCGCCGCCTCCCATCAGAAATTCGCTCAAAAATACCAGCTGCCCTTTGTTCTGCTGTCAGATCCCCAGCGCCAGGCCATCGAGGCCTATGGGGTGTGGCAGGAGAAAAGGCTCTATGGCAAAACCAGCATGGGCGTGGCGAGAACCACCTTCCTCATTGACGAAAAAGGCGTGGTGGAGAAGGTGTTCCAGAAGGTAAAGGCCGCCGAAAACGCCCGGGAAATTCTGGACTATTTGGAAGGCTAAGGAGAGCGCTGTTTATGAACAACGGCCGGCTGTTTGAAATTCTTTATTTGCTGATGGAGGGGGAAACCGTCACCGCTTCGGCACTTGCCCGGCGGCTGGAGGTTTCCCCCAGAACCATTTACCGGGATGTAGAAGCGCTGAGCGGAGCGGGCATCCCAATCTACATGACCAAGGGAAGGGGAGGGGGAATCCGGCTTTTACCGGATTTTGTGCTGGAGAAATCCCTGTTTTCCCATCAGGAACAGGATGAAATCCTATATGCCCTGCAAAGCCTGGCGGTTACCGGCGGCCTGCAGGACAAAACGGTGCTTTCCCGAATGAGGGTGCTTTTTCAAAGAACCCCCGCCGATTGGATCGACGTGGATTTTTCAGGCTGGGGACACGGCCCGCAGGAGAGGGAAAAATTCCTGAGAATCAAACAGGCGGTTTTGGAAAGCCGGGTGCTTTCCTTTACCTATTACAGTACCTGCGGCCAAACCACAAACCGCCGGATTGAGCCGATGAAGCTCCGGTTCCGCGGCTCCGCCTGGTATGTCCACGGCTTTTGCCTGGAAAAGCAGGAGCTCCGGGTCTTTAAGGTGAGCCGGATGGAAGGAATATCGGTGACGGAAGAAGCCTTTGACCGCCGGGCGCTGGAGCTGCCGCCCTTAGAGGAGGAAAGCCTGCCTGCTGAAAGGATGGTCTCACTTACGCTGGAGTTTGAGCCATGGTGCGCTTACCGGGTATACGATGAGTTTGACAGAAAACTGATTACCCCCGGAGAGGACGGCAGGCTGCGGGTGGCCGTTGATTTTCCCCGGGGAAGCTGGGTGCTGGGCTATCTGCTTTCCTTTGGAGATGGGGTCACGGTTCTTTCCCCGCCGGAGCTTCGGCGGGCGCTGAAAGGCCAGGGGGAACGGCTGAAGGAAAAGTATTCCTCCGCTTTATAATATGACAGCTTGTGTCAAATTATCTGTGCTAGGATGAGCCTATCAAAAGACGGGAGGAACGAGGGATGGAGCGACGGTTTTGTCAAAGCTGCGGTATGCCGCTGGGGGATGAGACACTGCTGGAAACGGAGAGCAGCGGGAAAAATGCCGGGAATATTGTGTTTATTGCTAGTAAAAGGGCGCTTTCCCCCAGGACTGCATGATGGAGGAAATGGCGGATGCCTGCCTGAGCTATAGCAGGAAAGAAGGCGGGACAGAGCAGCCCTGTCTGACCAGGGAGACCATGCTGCGGTGGTTCTCCACATGAAAACGCTGGTGCAAAGGAGAGTAGGAGATGCTGGAGCTGGTGCCGGCCAAATCGATTTTGGCGAGAAATAAAGATCTCCGGTGGTTCGGCATCGACTACCAGATGAATCTGTACCGGGGCTGCTGCCACGGCTGCATTTACTGCGACAGCCGCAGCGAATGCTATGGCATCGAGGAATTTGACCGGGTGAGGGGCAAGAAAAATGCCCTGGCCCTGTTGGAGGAGGAGCTGCGCCACAAACGAAAAACCGGGGTAGCGGCTACCGGGGCCATGAGCGACCCCTATAACCCTTATGAGAGTGAGGCTGAATTGACCCGCGGCGGCCTGAAGCTGCTGGACCAGTACGGGTTTGGGGCGGCGGTCGCCACCAAAAGCGCCAGGATTACCCGGGACCTGGACGTGCTGAAAAGGATACAGTCACATTCTCCGGTGCTGTGTAAGATTACCGTCACCACCTGCGACGACGAGCTGTGCCGGAAGCTGGAGCCTTATCCCTCCGTAACCTCGGAGCGGATGGAAGCGGTTAGGATCCTCAGCGGCGCCGGGATTTTCACAGGGCTTTTGCTGATGCCGGTTCTGCCTTTTTTAGAGGACAGTCTGGATAATCTTCTGGGGATCGTCCGGCTTGGGGCGGAAAACGGCGCTAGGTTTATTTACCCAGCCTTTGGAGTGACCCTGCGGCAAAATCAGAGGGAATACTTTTACGATCAATTGGAAAAACGATTCCCGGGAGAAAACCTGGCTCGGAGGTATCAGGAGAAATATGGCTCCAGCTATGTTTGCAGGGCAAGAAACGCCAAGATCCTGGGGGAGGCTTTCCGCCGTGCCTGCCGGAAGGAGGGGATTTTATATTCCATGACGGAAATTATCAAGGCTTACCGGGCGCCTTACGATCCGGTGCAGACCAGCCTGTTTTAGTCCGGATCGGTCCCGGAGGACGGCGACGGCGGAAAAAATGAAAGAAAGCCTGTTATCAGACTCATGGGGAAAATCCCGGCTGGAAGTTTTTCTGGCGGAAAACGGAGGACGGAAAGGAACGGCTTAAAAAATGGCTCAAAATAGAAACCACGGACGGGGCTATAAAAATTGCGGAAGCGGCGTGAACATCATGGGAGCGCCACGGAAGCGCTTTAAGGCTGCGGGAGCGGTTTGGGCGGCTATTCTTAGAAAAAGGCTGGGAAAGCAGGCGCTTTATGAAAAAGCTCAGAAGGCATAAACAGGGCCAATAAAGAAAATTTAGAAAAACAGGAGAGCGCTGCGGCTGGGTACGCGGGCCGCAGGCTGGGAGGAGAACTGGGATGGAAAAGCTGGATTACAAAAAGCAATATAAGGATCTCTACCTGCCGCCGAAAAAACCGGTGGTGGTCGATGTTCCCGAGATGGTTTTTTTGATGGTTGACGGATGGGGAGCGCCGGAAGAACCAAGCTACCAGGAGGCGGTCTCGCTGCTGTATTCCGTGGCATTTACGATTAAGATGAGCAAAAGGAACGGCAGCCAGCCGGAGGGCTACTTTGATTATGTGGTGCCTCCTCTGGAGGGGCTTTGGAACTGCTCGGAAGAGGGGGTTCATCCGGATCGGAGCCGGTGGGTATGGACATCCCTATTGCGGCAGCCGGAATTTGTCACCGGCGAGGTGTTCCGTTGGGCCGTGGCACAGGCCGCCTGCAAGAAGCCGGAGCTGGATTACGCCAGAGTGCGTCTGGAACCCTACGGCGAGGGGCTTTGCGTTCAGATGCTGCACATGGGCCCTTACAGCCGGGAACAGGAAACCGTTGATACGCTGGCAGCCTTTTTGGAAAGGGAGGGGCTGGTCTATGACCATGGGCGCCGCCATCATGAGATTTATTTGTCCGATCCCAGGAGGTGCGCTCCGGAACGGCTGAAAACGGTGCTCAGGCTTCCGGTGAAAAGAAAAATCGTGTGAGAGGTATAAAAAACAGGCGGAGAATTTCTCCGCCTGTTTTTTATACCGGATTTTTGAGGGAACGGAAGCTTCCTTATGGAAATACAGCGTGAAAATACCTCCATAGCTGAAATTGGACTGGGCGGGCCGGCATCCAAGCCGGCGGAGACTGCCGTTTTTTCTGCCAAGAGGGAAGGCGCGGCCTACCGATCCTGGGGCTGATGGTTAAAATAAAACACGGCAAGCTGGGTGCGGTCCCGAAGCTCCAGCTTATCCAGAACGGCGCTTAAATAATTGCGAACCGTCCCCTCGCTGAGAAACAAGGCCTCCGCGATCTCTTTATTGCTGAGGCCCTTGGCAACCAGCGAGATAACATCCAGCTCCCGGGGGCTGACGCCGCGGGCGGCAAAATCAAATTTGTCACCCGACTGCATCAGCTCCGGCAGCTTGGTGACGATCTCGCTGCCGAACACGCTTTGCCCCGATTCCACCGCGTGAAGGGCGGGCAGGATGCTTTCGAAATTCTGCTTGATTAAATAGCCCTTCGCCCCAAGCTTCAGGGCCTTGATAATATATTCATCGTCGGAAAACGTGGTCAGAAACAAAATTTTCGCCTCCGGAGCCTCCCGGAGAATCAGCTCTCCCGCCTCCAGGCCGGTGAGGCCGTCCATACGGATGTCCATCAGCAGCACATCGGGCCGCAGACGGCGGTAAAGAGAAACAGCTTCCCGCCCGCTGCCGCCGGTACCGACTACCTTCACCTGGGGATCGGTTTCCAATATGGTTTTCAGCGAGGCGCAGACCAGGGCGTCGTCGTCAATAATCAGCAGCTTCATGAACATCCTCCTTTGGAATGGTGATGAAAAGCCGGAACCCGTTTTTCCGGCTGACGGTCAAGTTGCCGTGGAAAGCGGCCAGCCTTTCTTCCATGTTTCTCAGGCCGATGCCCGCCCTGTCTCCGGCAGCCTGCCGGGTACCGTTGTCCTGCACGATCATTTGGTAAAAGCCCGGAAATTCCACTGCGGAAACCTGGGCCGCGGTGGCGTTGGAATGGCGCATAATATTGGAAAGGGCTTCACGGACGATGGCGATCAAACAGTATTTCAACTCCAGCGGCATGGCGCCGCAGTCGTATTGCAGGCTGATCGGACAGAAGGTAAAGCCGCGGCACAGGGTTTCCAGCTGAGAGCGAAGATCAATAGATTCCTCATGCAGGTCGTGGACGCTTTCCCGTATACTGTCCATGGCCTGGGATAAGGTGGATTTCAAGGTGTCCAGCTGGGCGTTCAGCTCCGGCTCCTGACGGTGGACCGCCTTGAGCGCTCCAAGCTGCAAAATGGAGCGGGAAAGAAGATGTCCCACGCTGTCGTGGATTTCCCGGGCGATCCGGTTGCGCTCGTTTAAGGTGGCGACCTGGATTTCGTAATCCTGCTTTTCCAGCAGCTCCTTGTTCTTTTGCTCCAAATGGAGAGAAATCTCTTTTGCGTTATCGGTCAGGTCCTTATAGTCCCGGCGGGAGCGGCTTAAGGCCAGAGTCCGCAGCTTCAGCAGAGCGGAAAGGCCGGTATATAGGAAAAATACGGCCATCGCTAAGGGTGACACCCGCCCAAGCTGAAAAAATACGGCTGACGGAAGAAGCAGATAAACGGTGCGGAAGCAGGGCCTCCATAGGTCATAGGAGAGAAAAGGAATAAAGAGAAAAAATTCCGGCCGCAGGCAGCCGGCGGCTAGAAAGCCGATGGAACTGCAAAAGGAGAATTTTTCCGGGAAATAGCTGTTCAAAGAGGAAAGGCATAAAGCCGCCAATAGAGCTGCCAGGCACCAGGGGGAAAAGGCTTGCAGGGGCAGCAGCAAAACACAGCATAAAAAAAGGATCAGCTTATCCAGAAGCTCGCCCATAAAATGATCTCCTTTCCCCTGTGAAATTTGCCCTTAAGGCGCCAAAGGGAGCGCGGACGAAGCCTTCCGCAGGAGGCTCCGGGCCGTACGCCGCAGGCTCCGGCTTGGCCCTTAGCTTTTTCGAAAGGCGCTTGGGCGGTTTTGAACCGGAGTTCTATTTCTATCTTAGCACGGGAAAAACCCCGGTGGCAAGAGGAAGGGGGAAATGGTGACATTTGTCACGGTGAAACAGGATGCCAGGCACTGGCCCGGGACGGATTTTTTCCGTATGATAGTACCATGAAAGAAATAGGAGGACGAAACCCATGATGATACAAGTGGAAAACCTGGTGAAGCGCTACGGCGACGTGGTGGCCCTGGACCATTTCAATTTACAGATCGCCGAGGGCGAAATTTTTGGCCTGCTGGGGCCCAATGGATCGGGGAAAACCACCGCGATCAACTGTATGCTTTCCTTGCTGAAATATGACCGGGGCGCCATTGAGCTGTTCGGCAGGCCGATGGGGCCGGACGCTTATGACCTGAAGCGGGAAATCGGTGTGGTAATGCAGAACGTAGCGGTGTTTTATGAGCTGACGGTGTATGAGAACATTAATTATTTTTGCAGCCTGTATCTAGACGACAAGCGCCAAAGGCAGCGGCTGGTAGAGGAGGCCATTGAGTTCGTGGGCCTGGAGGATTACCGGAGGTTTCTGCCCAAGCGGCTCAGCGGGGGCCTGCTCCGCCGCCTGAATATCGCCTGCGGCATCGCCCATAAGCCCAAGCTGATCTTTTTAGACGAGCCTACCGTGGCGGTGGATCCCCAGAGCAGGAACAGCATTTTAGAAGGAATCCAAAAGCTCAACAGGGAGGGCGCCACCGTGGTATACACCTCTCATTATATGGAGGAGGTGGAGCAGATCTGCACCCGGATCATGATTATGGATAAGGGCAAGGCGGTGGCGGTGGGCACCAAGGAGGAACTGAAGGCTATGATCGGCGCGGGAGAGAAGGTCACGGCGGAAATTTACCGGCTGGATCAGGAAAATCTGGCGGAGATCAGGAGGCTTGCCGGCGTGCGGGGGGTAAGCTATGAGGAGGGCCTTCTGACGGTTCGGTTTAAAAGCGGCGGACATAATCTAATCACCCTGCTGGATTACCTGAAGCAGAGGGAAATCCCATTCGGCAGGATTTACTCCGAGCCGCCCACTCTAAACGACGTGTTTTTGGAGATTACGGGCAAGCAGCTGAGGGATTAAGGAGGTACACCATGTTTATCACTGGATTTGTAACCAGGATCAAATGCGCGTTCCGGGATAAGGAAATGATTTTCTGGACCCTTTTATTTCCCGTGATGCTGGCGACCCTGTTTTATTTCTGCTTTTCCAACCTGGATTCGGCGGACGCCTTTTCCCCGGTGAAAACCGCGGTAGTGGCCGACCAGGACTACCGGCAGGCTGCCGGCTTTCAGGCCGCCTTAGAGGAGGTTTCCAAAGAAGGGGAGGATAGGCTGTTGCAGCTTACCCGGGTGGAAACCCGTGAGGAGGCGGACCGGCTGCTGGAGGATGGCCGGGTGGAGGGATATCTGACCATAGAGGCTGGGGCTCCCAAGCTGACGGTAAGGGACGACGGGCTTAACCAGACTATTTTAAAAAGCTTTTTGGACCAGTATTTGCAGATTTCCGCGACCGCCGCCCATATTCTGGAGAGAAATCCTCAGGCAGCTCAGCAAGGGCTGCTCACCGATTTGATGGGACAGCAGGAGTTTACCCGGGAAATTTCCCTGTCTAATGCGAAGCCGTCCCATCAGCTGCCTTATTTTTACGCGCTGATCGCTATGGTATGCCTGTACGGAAGCTTTCAAGGCCTAACAAGCGCCTTTTACCTGCAAGCCAATTTATCGGCTCTGGGAGCCAGGAGGTCCATGGCGCCCAGAAAAAAGCTGGCGATGATTACAGCCGATATGCTGGGCAGCCTGGCGGTGCATCTGCTCACCATGCTGGTTCTGCTCTGTTATCTGCTTTTGGTTCTGCGGCTGGATTTCGGAAACCAGATCGGCTATCTTCTGCTGACGGTGCTGGTGGGAAGCATCGTAGGCGTCTCGTTAGGAGCGTTGGTGGGAGCCGCCTTAAGGATCAAGGTGGAGGCCAAAACCGCGATTTTGATTACCTTGAGCCTGGCCTGCTGCTTCCTGGCGGGACTGATGGTGGAGGGGATCAGCTACGCCATTCAGCAGAACGCGCCGGCGGCGGCCTGGCTTAATCCGGCGGCCAGGATTTCCGACGCGTTTTACTGCTTGTATTATTATGATAACCACACCCGGTATTTTATGGATCTTGGAGTGCTGTGCGCTATGGCGGCGATATTCGGCTTAGGCGCCATGGCCTGCTTGAGGAGGCGGAAATATGAAAGTATTTAATCTGTGCGCCAAGGTGACAAAACGGCATCTGGTTTCCTTGGGCGTGTATTTGGGGATTTTCGCCGTGCTGGCCGTAATGCTTACCGCTTTCAACAATACCAGCCAAAGCCTCAGCTTTGAGGCGGTCAGGCCGTCGGCGGCCATTGTCAACCGGGATGGGGAATCGGCGCTGGTCAGAGGGCTGGAGGATTTCCTGGCGGGATATGCGGATATGGTGAAGCTGGAGGATGACCGGGAAGCCCTTCAGGACGCCCGCTTTTTTGACGCGGTGGATTATATTCTGATCATCCCCCAGGGCTTCGCAAAGGACTTTTCCCAGGGCGGAGGCACTCTGGAGAAAAATACCCGGTTTACCTCGGCCGAGGGGCGTTACGCCGATCTGCTGGTGAACCGGTATTTAAGCGCCGCCAGAGCGTACCGGCAGGCGGCGCCGGAGCTGTCTGAGGAGGAGCTTTTAGAGGCGGTGAAGGCGGATGCTTCGGTGCAGGCGGAGGTAGAAAAGAAAAGCTTCCTGGAAAGCCAGCCCATCGATGAGAGCTTTCAGGTGTATTTCAGAACCTTACCCTATATCATGATGGCGGTTTTGATTCTAGCGGTCACCACGGTGATGATGGTGTTCAACAAGCCGGACCTGCGGATGAGAAACCTGTGCGCCCCGGTCAAGCTGCGTCATGTAAATCTTCAGCTGGCCTTATACAACGTATGCCTGGGCGGGGTGGCATGGCTGGTGCTGTGCGCCATGGCGTTCCTGTTTTACGGCGGCCGTATCCAGGGAACGGATGTCAGGCTGGTCCTGCTGATCCTGCTCAACAGCATATGCTATCTGTTTGTCTGCCTTAGCGTGGCCTTCCTGCTGGGAAACTTTGTCAAGGACGGGGGCGGGCAGAATATCGCCGCCAACTTTATCTCCTTGGGGCTCAGCTTCCTCGGCGGCTCCTTTGTCCCTCTGGAGCTTTTGGGAGACAGTGTGCTTCAGGTAGCCCGCTACACGCCTTCCTACTGGTATAACCACGCGGTGGAAGCCATCTCCGGCCTGGTCCGCTTCGACAGCCAGGCCCTGGGCCCGGTTTTCATTTCCATGGCCATTCAAACCGGCTTCGCCGCCGCTGTTTTTTCCGTGGCTCTGGTGATCAGCAAGTTCCGCCGGCAGCGGACCGAGGGCTTTGCCTCCGTTAAAACGGAGATGGCGTAGCGAGGCTTTCCCGCAGAAGAGGGAACATCGCCGGCGGCGACGGCGCGGGATTGTGCAAGGCAGAAAAATTTGTGTTTCCTTGGCCTTTAGGGCTATCCTGGAAAAAGACCGCAAAAGGGCACCGGCGCTCAAGCGCCGGTGCCCTTTCAGCTTCCGCCTTGACAGGATGGCCGCCGGTTACCGGTCGGAGGCGTAGCGGATTCCCCACTCCCTGCGAAGCTGGTCGATCACGCCGCAGATTTTCAGGCTTTCCTCCCAGGTGAAATCGGGACATTCCAGCAGTCCCTGCGCCAGGCATTCCTGCACCCGGAGAACCTCAAACTGCATCCCGGTGGCCGGATAAGGAAGCTCGACGCTTTCCGGTTCGCCCTGGTTGGGGATAAACTGAAGCTGGCTGGGACAGCACAGATTCGGCCCCAGGGTGATACGCCCCTTTTCCCCAAAGATCGTAGTGGTGGCGTTGCCCTCCATATCAAAGCCGGCACTCAAAAAGGCGGCCTTGCCATCGCCGTATTGCAGCAGCATATCCGCGTGGATGTCCACCTCTCCGTTGGTGCGGCAGCAGGACATGATTTTTTCCGGCCCCTGGGGAAACGCCAGAAAGGCCATGCCCAGCGCATAAACGCCTACGTCCCGCACCGCGCCTCCGGTGTGGGCCAGAGAGGCCTTCCAAAGCTGCCAGTCCTTTGGGTCGGCCAAAAAGGAGTGAAAGGAGTGAACGGTGAGCACCTGCCCGATTTTTCCCTCCTGAAGCCACTGGCGGGCCTGCCGTACCGCAGGAAAGCACCGGGTCCACATGGCTTCCATCAAAAAGGTGTGGTTTTTCTCAGCCAGCCGGATCATTTCTTCCGTTTGGGCGGCGTTATCCGCCATAGGCTTTTCACACAGCACCGCAACCCCGGCGTTCAGGGCCGCGGACACATAATCCATATGGGTGTCGTTCGGCGTGGCGATATACACCACGTCAGGCTTGGACTCCCGGAGCATTTTTTCAAAATCGGTATAAGAAGAAGCAAACCCGTATTTTTCCGCATAGGCTCTGCCGTTTTCCTCGCTGCGGGAAACCACTGCGGTTCGTTCGGCGCCGGGAGCCTCAAGCATTCCCTGAGCAAACCGCCCGGCGATAAATCCAGGGCCGACCACGGCCCATTTGGTTGTTTTCATAAGCTGACCCTCCTGTTGCCATACATATTTTAACCGGGAATCAAACTGCCCGCTGTTACGCTCATTATACAAGACGCCCGTTGGAAAAGCAACGAGCCGCGGCGGGGATAACGAGAATTTTTACGGCAAAATACGGCAGAAATCCCTACCTCTGGGACGGGAACTGTGGTATAATAGCCTCGCTTAGGTTTCCGCGGCAAAGCTGCCGTCAATAAAAATAAATATAAAACCGTAAGCTGCAACGATGGAAGGGGCGAGCGTTATGCGGCTTTTTCTGGCAATTTTATTCGAGGAGCCTGTGAAGGACAGGCTCTGCGAGGCGATGGAGCTGATCCGGCGGAGCACCCGGACAAGCCGGCTCACCCGACGGGAGAATCTTCATTTGACGCTGGTGTTTCTGGGAGAACTCCGAGAGGCGGGAAAGGTGCGGGAGGCTATGGAGGAAATCCGGACCGGCCCCTTTCCTCTGGAAATCCGGGGCCTGGGCAGATTTCAACGAGACGGCGGAGATCTTTACTGGGCCGGAATAGAGCCCTCCTTACCGCTGCAAAACCTGTACCTGGAGCTGAAAAACGCTCTGGCAGGCAAGGGGATTGCGGTTGAGGACCGGCCGTACCGTCCGCACCTGACGTTAGCCCGGCAGGCGGTAGAAAAGCCGGAAACCCCTTTTTACACGCTGAAAAACCGGTTGGAGCCGGTAAAAACCAAAGCCGCCGCCGTCAGTCTGATGAAATCGGAGCGAATCGAGGGAAGGCTGGTTTACACAGAGCTGTACCGCAAGGAGCTGCGAGAAAATAAAGGAAAGGAAGCGATGCTGTGAAATCCTACCGTAAGGAGCTGTGGTTCCGTGTGCCGAGCCGCAGAGGCCTGGTAAACATCACAGGCGAGGTTGAGAAAGCGCTGGAAGAAAGCGGCGTCCAGGAGGGACTGGTTTTGGTCAACGCCATGAATATTACGGCCAGTGTATTTATCAACGATGATGAGCCTGGACTTCACCGGGACCTGGAGGCTTGGCTGGAAAAGCTGGCGCCGGAAAAGCCCTACGGCCAGTACCGCCATAATGGCTATGAGGACAACGCCGACGCCCATCTGAAGCGGTCGGTGATGGGAAGGGAAGCCGTGGTGGCCGTAACCGGAGGGCGCCTGGATTTTGGCACCTGGGAGCAGATTTTTTACTATGAGTTCGACGGCAGGCGGGAGAAGCACGTCCTGGTGAAAATTATCGGAGAATAAGCCATGAAGAAATTGATTTTAGTGGGCGGTACCATGGGCGTGGGAAAAAGCTCGGTATGCAGGGCGCTTCATCAAAGGCTGACGCCGTCGGTATGGCTGGATGGGGATTGGTGCTGGAATTTAAATCCCTTTGAGGTCACTGAGGAGACAAAGGCCATGGCAATGGATAACATCGCCCACCTGCTGGGAAGCTTCCTAAGATGTTCCCAAACGGAATATGTGATTTTTTCCTGGGTCATGCACCAGCAGGAGATCATCGACGAGCTTTTGTCCCGGCTGACGGGAACGGCGTTTACCCTGTATTCCTACTCCCTGGTATGCTCGGAGGAGATTTTAATACAGCGGCTGGAAAAGGATATCCGCCGGGGGCGCCGTCACCCAGATGTGCTGGAGCGGAGCAGAAAGAGGCTGCCTCTCTATCAAAGCCTGGATACCTGGAAATTGGATGTGGGGAGGCGCACGCCGGAGGAAGCCGCTGAGAAAATAAAGACTGACATAGCCGGCTGACCCTGGTGCTTCCGGGGCTGATGGATACAAAAAACGCCTAAAGCCTACTAAGGCTTTAGGCGTTTTTTCGGTATTAGGCTTTAGGCTGTCTCCAATCAGCACGCAGTTGTTTGAGGCTGAAACCCGCCCGCCGTGCGGGTGAAGACAGAAGGCTATAGGAGATTGAGGAAGGAGAAAAGACCTTTCGTTCTTGTCAGGGCTCCTCTTTCTCCGCGGCGGAGGACAACGGCTCTACAGCTTGGCGGAGCTGCCGGCTGAACGGCAGGAAGAATAAAGCCTTCACAGCCCAAGCAAACGGGGCCGGCATACATCGTAAGGCTCTCGAAGCAAAAAGACTGCTGCGAAAGAGACGGCTGCCCGCCGAAGAATCCAATCAATCGCGGGAAAGGAGCCGCCCGCGGAAATTCCGGGCCTTTTAGAAAGCTCCTTAAAGGGGCTTTCCCCGTTTTCCAGCCTTAGCAAAGACAGCAGAAAGCTTTTAATTTCTCTTATTTCTTTAGGCCGTAAAATACACTCATGGCCTTTTCCACATCGTTTTTCATAGCGTCTCTGGCAGCGCAGGCGATGTCATGATAATAAATCACGTCGGGATGATCCTTCAGGTAAGCCTTGGCGGCGTTTGTACCCTCCCGGGCCATATAGGTGTAATAATTGATTTTCCGCACGCCGCGCTTGATGGCTTCCACGTAGTCCTCAGGGCTGACGCCGGAGCCTCCGTGCATTACCAGCGGCACGCCGGTGAGCTGGTGGATCTTCTCGATTCTGGGGAAATCCAGCTTAGGCTTGGCGGTGTAAATACCGTGGGCGGTGCCGAAGGAACAGGCCAGGGCGTCTACGCCCGTATCCTTGACGAACTGCTCCGCCAGGGACGGGTCGGTATAAGTGGCGGGATCGTTTTCGTGAGCCATGCCGGCGCCCTCCGCTTTTCCCAGGCTTCCGATTTCCGCTTCCACATTGGCGCCGTATTCTCTGGCCATCGCTACGGCCTTTTTGGTGTTAGCCACGTTCTCCTCATAGGGCAGGGCGGAGCCGTCGTACATTACGGAGGTGAAGCCCAGATCCAGAGCCTGCTTTAAATAGTCCAGAGTCTCGCCGTGATCCAGGTGGACGCATACGGGAACCGACGCCTTTTTCGCCAAGGCGACCATGACAGGGCCGATAACAGAAAGGGGAGTGACCGGCTCGTGAAGCTGAGCGTGGGCCACAATGACGGGTACCTGATGCTCCTCTGCCTTATCGACGGCGGCCTGCAGGCTTTCCAGGGTGGGCGTGTTGAACGCGGCGATAGCGTACTGCTTTTCTTCAGCGATTTTCAATACCTGGTTTAAAGTGGCTAACATTTTTTTACCTCCCAATAGCTTCTTTTTCAAATTTTTAAACAGACTGATTTCAAAAGATAAAACGCCTTAAAAAACGTTTTATCTTTTTTATTATACTTAGGTTCGGAGGAAAAAGAAAGTGGAATTCCAAAATTTCATTTAGAAATTCCACTTTTGACAGAGACGCTCCGCGACCCGCCGGAAAAAGCGTCAGAATTTATTCAGGGGAATTGGCCGCAGCGGCTGCCAAAGCGCCTTGCGGAAGCAGCCTTCCTTCAAGGACAAAGCGGGTAGGATAACGATGGAGAGACTGATAAAACAGACGGATGAAGCCAGAGGGAGCCTTACCCTTTGCGCGCCGGCAGTCCAAAGAATTGGAACAGCGGAGTTTCAGCGGCCCTGGGGTCCGGTTCGACGCCCTTACAGGGTACGCAAGGCAATGTTTCCGGCAGTGCCTGGAGCATCATACATGATTTTAATTTAAAGCGCGGGGGCTTCCGCGGGGCTGGCAGCCGACAGCGAACGGATCAGCATTTGATAGGCATAGGCTCTGGCCTGGGGCTCAGGCAGAAGCTGAGCCTGCAGGGATGCCAGATAGGAGCCTACGGCGCCTAAAAAGCACATGGTCTGGTATTCCTCGGAGAAGCCTCCGGAGATCAGCCCTTCCTCTGCCCCAAGCGCCAAAATCCGGCGGATCTGCTCCTGGACGACATTGCGGATTTCCTCTGCGGGCTCCTGACCCTCGAGGCAGCGCTTCATTTCGAAGCAGGAAAAACCGGAAACCATATGAAAAAAGGAAAGCCTGCTCTGAACCGCTTCCGCCACGGTGGTCATAGAGGACTCCGCCGCGATCCGAAAGCCCCGATCCAGAGGGATCAGGCCCTGGAGGGCGGTGAGCTCCCGGCGCATGTAATAGCACACTGCGGCGGCGGTCATAGCCTCCTTAGAGGGGAAATACTCGTATACAGTTCCCTTTCCAATGCCCGCCCGGGCCGCGGTTTCCGATACGGTCAGGGCTTCCAGGCTTTTTCCCTCCATTACCAGGCTGATGACAGCCTCTAAAACCGCCGTTTTCTTATCCTGAGGGCTGTTCACTGCTTTTTTCTCCTCGGGACCGCTCACGATAAATCATCCTCCAAATCTACTTTCTTCATGGGCCTTTTATGGAATACGTCGTAAAGCACCGGCACCACAAGCAAGGTCAGCAGGGTGGCGTAGGTGAGGCCGCCAATGGTGACGATAGCCATGGGCTGGGTCATTTCCGCACCGTCTCCCAGGCCCAGAGCCATGGTGACCATAGCTAAAATGGTGGTCAGGGCGGTCATCAGAATGGGACGCAGGCGGGTGCGGCCGGTCTGGATCAAGGCATCCTTTTTGTCCACCCCCTCCAGCCGCAGCTGGTTCACATAGTCCACAAATACAATGCCGTTGTTGACCACCACGCCGGCCAGCATTAAAAAGCCCAGCATGGCGATAATGGAAATGGGGCTGCCGGTGAGCCACAAAGCCAGAAGGCCGCCGGTGAAGGCCAGAGGAATGGTAAACATGACGATAAAGGGAGACAAAAGGCTCTGGAACTGGGCCACCATAATCAGATAGATAAACACCACGGCCAGAACGATCATCAGAATCAGGTCGTTCATGGCGGAGTTGATGGTTTCGGTTTCGCCCTGGATCTCTACGGTGTAGCCCTCGGGCACCTCGTAGGCCGCCAGCTTTTCCTCCAGCTCACGGCTCACCAGGCCGATATTATGGTCATTATCCACGCCTGCGGTCACGGTCATATACCGCACCTGGTTTTCCCGGTTAATGGAGCTGACGCTTTCCGCGTCCTGGGCCTCGGCGATCTCATGGAGGGGAACGGCTTCTGTTTCCCCGGTCTGCTGGTTGGTAACGGAAATCTCATGGGACATCAGGCCTTCCCGGGTCAGAGCATCCTCCGGGCTTTTTACCACGATCACCGGCAGGTCATCCGAGCCGATGGTCAGAGTGGTAGCGGTGGCTTCCGTCTGCAGAGCGGCGGCGATTTCCTGATAGACCTGGGCCACGGTCAGGCCGTGCTCCATAGCCTTGTTTTTATCCACTGCGATCCGGGTTTCCATATCCCCCTCGGTGATGCCTCCGGTCACCTCGGTGGTGCCCTCGATTCCGCTGAGCATCTCCACCAGATCCTGGGAGATATCGTTCAGGGTATCCACGTCGTCCCCTTTGACCTCCAGGGAGATTCCGCTGCCGCCCAGCGCGGACATATCCATGGTGGAGGCGGAAACGCTGAGCTCACAGTCCAGATCCTGGGTAGCTCCGGTGATTAATTCCGCCATTTGGGCGTTGGAGCGGGTGCGGCCGTTTTCCTTCAATAAAATATAGAAGCTGTAGGTGCTGCCGGAGGAGGACGAGCTCATGGACATTCCGCCGGAGATCGCGCCTACGGTTTCCACATCGTCCAGGCCGCCGATCCGGCTCATGACCTCGTCGGCCATTTCATAGCCTTCCTGCTGGGTAGCCTCCTTGGGCATTTCCATGGTGGCCATCATCTGGGGGGAATCCATCTCCGGCATGAAGGCGGTGCCCATGTTTACCGCTTCAAAGACAGCGAATACCAGCAGCGCCAGCACGCCGGCGATGACCACGATTTTATGCTTTAAGGAGAACCGCAGCACCTTTTCGTAGCCGTTGGTAAAGCCTTCGAACCAGCGGTGCTTCTTCTCCTTGGTTTTCCGCAGCATGGTGGAGCCCATGGCGGGCACCAGGGTGAGGGCGACCACCAGGCTGGCCAGCAGGGAATAAGCGATGGTCAGTCCCATGTCGGTGAAAAGCTCTCTGGAGATGCCCTGAGTGAACACGATGGGCAGAAATACGCAGATGGTGGTCAGGGTGGAGGCGAAAATGGCTCCCGCCACCTGGGTGGCTCCCTTGACAGCGGCCTTTGCCGCCGGTACCCCCTGGTTTCGCAGCCGGTAGATATTCTCGATGACCACGATGCTGTTATCCACCAGCATACCGACCCCCAAGGCGAGGCCGGACAGGGAGATGATGTTTAAGGTAATGTCGGTGAAGTACATCAGTACCATGGCGAATAGTACGCTGATGGGAATGGAGAAGGCGATAATCACCGTGGGCTTGACATCCCGCAGGAACAGGGCCAGCACCAGGATCGCCAGAATACCGCCTAGGATCAGGTTTTGCAGCACCGACTGGATGATCATATTAATGTAGTCCCCTTGATCCATCAGAGGGATAATATGTAAATCGGGGTTTTCCGACTGAAGCTTCCCGATGGCCTCGTTGATCCGCTGGGATACGGTAGCCGTGGACGCGGTGGACTGCTTTTGAAAGGACAGGACCACGCCCTCATTGCCGTTGACCTTGGCATAGGCTTCCCCGGCGTTGCTGGCCTGCTCCACAGAGGCTACGTCGGAAAGGCGGATGTCGCCTATGCCCTCCGTGCCGATGGAAAACAGCACGCTGTCCTGAAGCTCCTCGATGCTGCCGTACTGCTCTCCGACCTTTACCAGATACTGCTGCCCGCTTTCAGAATCCAGATAGCCGGCGGGCATATTGAAGTTCTGGGCCGTTAGGATCTGGCTGATCATTTCCTGGGTGACCACGCCGGAAATATCGGCTTTTTCCAAGGCCTGGTCTCTGGCCTGCTCAAATTCCGCCTTGGCGGCGTCCAACTGGCTTTGGCCGGATACGATCTGGGCGCTGGCCTGGGCAAATTCGCTGCCTGCTGTCAGCTTGCCGCTTTCCAGCTGCTCGTAGCCGTCCTGGGCGGCTTTCAGCTGCTCCTCCAGCTGAGGCCTCATGGCCGCCAGGGTGGCCTGGCGGGTCTTGATATTTTGCAGCTCGGTATCGATTTCCGTGATTCTGGCCTGAGCGTCGGCAATGGTGCCGGGCAGGGAATCCACGGTTTCCTGTAGCTGGGCGATCCCATCCGTCATCTGGCGGAGACTGTCCTGGGTCAGAGAGGCGAAAGCCTCTCCCAAGGTGGGGATGGAGGACACGGCGGTGCGAAAAGCCTCAAATTCCTCCGGGGACAGGCTTAACAGCTCCTCCACCGTGGAGGCGGGCAGACCGTTGGGGAACAGGGCCGCGCCGGTGGGGGTGGACGCGAAGGCCTCCAGCCCCTGAAGGCCGGTGTTCACAGCCTCATAGCTTTGCTGCAGCTGGGTTAAGGCGGCCTGAGCCTCCGCCAGGCCGTCCTGGGCCTGCTTCAGCCCGCCGGCATAGGCGGCCCGCTCCGTCTCGAAGCCCGCCTTTTGGGAGGACAAAATGGTGTCCTCCGCCAGCAGGGCGTTCAATTGGGCCACAGCGGAATCTACCTGAACGCTGCCGGCGGTCAGCTGGGAAACCGCGCCCTCCTGGCCGGACTCCAGCTGCTGCCTGCCCTCGTCCAGCTTGGCCTGGGCGTCGTCCAGCTCCTTTTTCGCATCGTAAAGCTGGGTGTCCACCGCCTGGAGCACCCTATCGTTCAGCTCGTCGATTTTGCCCTGGTCCAGGGTGATTTTCAGCTGCTGCTCCACCAGGCCCGAGGCTGTGACAGAACCGACGCCGTCCACCCGCTGGAGGGCGGGAAGCACCGTGTCGTTCACCAGCTTGGTGACTTCCTCCACGCTTTTGCCCCCGGCGTCTACGCTGGCCACCATCACCGGCATCATGTCCGGTGAGATCCGCATCATGGTGGGAGAGCCGACCCCGTCGTCGAACTTGGCTTTTACCTGGTCCAGCCGGTTGGAGATCTCAATGGAGGCGGAGTCCATATTGGTGCCCTGCTCAAATTCCAGCATGACGATACTGGCGTTTTCACTGGATATGGAGCTGACGCTTTTTACGCCGGATAAAGTGCTCAAGGCCGATTCCATCGGCTTTGTCACGCTGGATTCCACCTTTTCCGGGCTTGCCCCTGCGTAAGTGGTGGATACTACCACATAGGGAAGCTCAATGTTGGGAAGAAGATCGGTGGTCATATTCATGAAGGAGACCGCTCCTAGAATGAAAACCATGATAACGGCAACCACGACGGTAAACGGTTTTTTAACGCTGAATTTTGAGAGCATGGAATAGTCCTCCTGGCGATCTGTTTTCTGCCGACCGACCGGTCGGTCAATACACGCCAGTATTATAGCACACAGAGGAAAAAAGAATAAAACAATTTGTAAATTTTTTCAGAGATCCTGCTGTGCTTTTTAGAAAAGCCGTGTTATAATAGCTTCAGCTTCCAGGCATAAAATTGGTAACGCTATGGCTTTTATGTCCTGTTTTGCGGCTTGATTAGCGCGGAAGCCTCCCGCGGCGCCGCAGCAGGCTGGGATAATAAAATTTTTTGGAAGGTCAAGGGAATAATAATTACCATTTGTATTATAAATTGATAGATATACTTTTGGTTTTTGAAAAAGCTTGATAATCATCGAAACAATGGGGAAAAGTCTTTCGATAGGTCTGGAAAGACGCTGATAGATGAAAGGAGGAAGCTGTATCATCATGGGCTTTCAGAATAAAACGGCTGTCATTACCGGCGGCGCTTTAGGGATCGGCAGATGCTTGACCCGGGCGTTTGCGGACGCTGGATGCAGGATCGCTTTTTTTGACTGCGGCCAAAGGGCTGGAGAGGAAAACCTGAATTTTCTTCAACGAATGGGAAAAGACGCTCTATTTTTCTGCGGGAATGGGGAAGCCCCAGAAGCGTTGGAAGCGTTTGTTCAGAAAACAATTAATACATATGGTAATATTGATTATTTAATAAACAATATGTGCATCAATCGGGGAGGGCTTTTGACTCCTTGCGGCTATGAGGACTTCCTGGCGGTTTTAAAGGTGGGGGTTGCGGCTCCTTACTATTTGACTCAGCGGTTTCTTCCCTATTTTAATTCGGGAGGCTGTGTGGTGAACCTTTCTTCCACCCGAGCGGTCCAGTCCCAGGAAAACACGGAAAGCTACACGGCGGCCAAGGGCGGCGTCGCCGCCCTGACCCACGCTATGGCAGTCAGCCTGGCGGGCCGGGTTCGGGTGAACGCCATCGCCCCCGGCTGGATCGACACCGGCGCCTATTATCGGGAGGGCTATGTTCCCGGGGATTCTCCGGCGGACCGGAGGCAGCATCCATCCGGAAGAATCGGCGTGCCGGAGGATATCGCCCGGACGGCGCTGTTTTTATGCGACGAGGAAAACAGCTTTATCAATGGGGAAACCATCACAGTGGATGGCGGCATGACGAAGCTGATGGTGTACCATAACGACTGCGGATGGAAATATCGGCCGGAAGAATAGCGGAAAAAAGGGCGCGGCCGTAGGCGGAGAGAACGCGGCGTTTTTACACTTAGAGAATAGGGAGCAGCGGCGCTTTTCAATATGCTGGAGGGCTGCTTCCCGGAAAAGAGGCGTTTTCCAGAGGAAAAGCCGGCTGTCTGGACAGAGCCGGCGCCGGCTCCTGAATTGATTTCCCGCCGCAAAAAGATATCCATACTCTGGAATTTGGGAACGGCGAGCGTTATTGTAAATTTTCCTGAGCCGCCGCAATGGGCGGGAATTTTCTGTGCACCAAGAAACAGCCGGGCGGACGGGCCTTTGACTGTCCGCAAATAAATATTATGAAAGGAAAATATCAGATGGAAAAATTTGAATATCCGGTTCGGACCGATGAAGAGGGCTTTTACAACGTGACCCGGCAGGTGAGGGATGCAGTGGGGAAAAGCGGGGTTCAGGATGGCGTCTGTGTGATTTACAGCCCCCACACTACCGCGGGGATCACGATCAATGAAAACGCGGATCCCAATGTAGTGAAGGATATGCTGTTCGGCCTGAAAAAGACCTTCCCGGACCGTCCGGAGTACCGGCACATGGAGGGGAACACGACAGCCCACCTGAAGGCCAGCTTCATGGGCAGCAGCGCCACAGTGCTGATCGAAAACGGCGGCCTGGTGCTGGGCACTTGGCAGGGAATTTACTTCTGTGAGTTCGACGGCCCGAGAAACCGCCGGTTTTACGTCAAGGTGCTGGGCAGCGTTCCTCAGGGGGAAGCGCGGTTCTGCTGAGTCAGGGAGAGCGGGTGGCAGCGCAGGGCTTTTGGGCGGATTTTTTGCCGTGAGGCGGCGCTGGGAAGGCTTTCCTTCAATGGGGAAAAGCCGTGGAAATCGTTAACAGCGTTGGCGATCCTAGCAAACGCGGAACGGGCGCGGTGGATCCCTGGTAATGGGAAGAATCCTAAGCTTTATTGAATGATAGGGAGAAAAAATGAAACGGATCGCAGCGGCTATTTTGAGAAGGAACGATAAAATATTGATTTGCCGGAGAGGCCCAGGCGGAAGCTGCGGCTATCTTTGGGAATTTCCCGGCGGGAAAATTGAACCGGGAGAAACCGGAGAGGACTGCGCTGTCCGGGAGTGCCGGGAAGAGCTGGGAGTGGAAATCCAGCTCCAGGGGCTGCGGGAGGAGACTGCGTATGAATATCCCGACGGGCTGTACGGCTTTGCGTTTTACGACGGGGTAATTATCAGCGGAGAGCCGGAAAAAAGGGTTCATCTGGAGATCCGCTGGGTTTCTCCGGGGGAGCTGACAGATTTTTCATTCTGCCCCGCAGACCGTCCCATGGTGGAGCGGCTCAGCAGGCCGATTTAGGGAAAACGCCGCTTTTGCTCCGGCCTTAGCCTTTTTGCGGATTTGGGAGGATGTTCCGGGTAAGGTGAAAATAGTGCTGCCCGTTTGGATCTGTTCGTCCGGCAGGCAGCGGCCAGTCGGGTCCAATGGCCAGGCTCCGGCGCTGCGTAAGGAAATGTAAAGCTGTTGACAGCAGTATGGAAAGCGGAGGAAAAGCCTCGGCCTTCGATTTCAGTGCCGGCTGGATTCCAATGAAAATGGAAAGGGCGGCAGGCGGGGAAAAGGAGCCGGCGCAAAAAGCGCCCCGACGAAATAGCCAGGGCGCTTATAGGACCGGAGCAGTCAAAACAAATGTAGGAGTTTATTCCGTTTCACCTTGAATTTCCTCTTTTACGAACATCAAAATAAATCCAAGAAGCATTAGGCCGGCGGCGATCCAGATGGCTGGATTTCCGAATTTTTGCGAGGCTACCGCGCCGATCGCGGCGCCTATGGCGAACACGAGGATGATAAAGTAATAGTGGAGGCTTTTTCGTTTTAACTCCGGGTCCTTGGTGATATGGTATCTGCATAAAAGCTCAGTGCCGCTGCGCATATTGCCAATGCACATGGTGGTGGCGCATGGGATGCCCCGGAACTTCCGAAAGCTGTCCACCTGCATGGCGCAGGCGAAGGACATGAGTACATTGGACACCACATTAAGGCTTTGGGGAAGCAGTCCGGCGATAGCAAGCATAACGATCTCAAAAGCCAGCACGATCTGCCGCCAGTGGAGCTTTTGAAAGCTTTTACACAGCTCCCGGACCCATTCGCTTAGGTATACCCCGGCTAAAAAAGCCAGCAGGGGGAACAGGTAGTGGAGGGCGTTTTGAAAGTTGCCGCTGGCGATATTTTGGCCCAGCAGGACAATGTTTCCAGTCTGCGCGTTGGCGAAAACCTGCCCCCGGCAGTTGTAGGAATAAGCGTCCTGAAAGCCTCCCGCCAGGGTGAGCACCACGCCCAGGATCATGGATTCCGACATTTGCTTTGGCTTGCGAATCATTTGGCTCTCTCCTTTGCTTTCGCTGAGTCCGGTTTCTTCCATATTATAACTGATATCCCGCGCTTTCGCTACTGCTTCCGACGCTTAATTTTAGCGCTCTGCTGATCTGCAATCTAAATAGCGTGCTGTTTCCCGCTGGTCCGGCATATTGGTATTATAGGGCGCTTCCCTTGCGCCGGAAGGGACTGCCGGACGCGCCGGCGGAAGCCTTCCCGAAGGCTTCCGTTTTACGAGGAGGGAGAACAAGCCTTCCCATCCGCTCTCTATGCGCGGAAGATCAGGCGTTAAAATAATGAGAGCCGGCTTATGCAGTGCGGAGCGGGCAAGCGGAGGCTTGCGCAAAGGCTGCTGAATCTATCGTCCAGCTTCAGGAGGGCTGAGAATTCTATAGCTTGGCAAAAATTTAAAGTGGAAATGGAGGAAAGGTCCGGGGTTTGTCCGGAACCTGAAAATCTATGAAACCGTTAACCTATCGTCATACCCGGATCGCCTGTTACGGCGCTTATGTGACCCAGGCCATTATCAATAATCTGGCGCCCCTGTTGTTTACGATCTTTCAAAGAAGGTTCGGAGTCACTCTGGAGGAGGTCGGCAGCCTGATCCTGATTAATTTTACAGCTCAGATTTTTGTTGATTTGGCCGCCGCCCGGTTTGCCGATAAAATCGGATACCGAAACGGAATGGTCATCGCTCATCTGTTTTGCATCGCCGGGCTGGCCTTTTTAGTGGTTCTTCCCCAGATCCTGCCCTCGGCCTTTGCCGGCCTGCTGATCGCCGTGATCATTTACGCGGTTGGCGGCGGTTATATCGAGGTGCTGATCAGCCCTCTGGTGGATAGCCTTCCCGGGGAGGAAAAGGAAAAGGCCATGAGCCTGCTGCATTCCTTTTACTGCTGGGGCCAGGCGGCGGTGGTGCTGATCTCTACTTTGCTGATCTGGGGCCTGGGAGAAAGCTTTTGGTTTTTGCTTCCCGTTTTGTGGGCGCTGCTTCCCTTGTGCAATACCTTCCTATGCGCCAAGGTGCCCGTTATCGAACCCAAGGAGCAGTCCCACCAGCCTATTCCGTTTAAAATGCTGCTGAAAAATAAGCTGTTCCTGATCGCCGTGCTGATGATGCTCGCCGCCGGCGCCTCGGAAATGGGAATGTCCCAATGGTCGTCCCTGTTTGCGGAAAAGGGCCTTCAGGTATCCAAGCTGATGGGGGATCTGCTGGGGCCGTTCCTGTTCGCTATTTTTATGGCGGTCGGACGGACGCTGTACGGCTTTTACGGCCACAAAATTAATTTAAAGAACGCCTTGCTGCTGTGCGGCCTCCTGTGTATCCTGTGCTATGGGGTCACAGCCTTGTCCCTGAATCCGCTCCTGTCTCTGGCGGGCTGCGCTGTCTGCGGCTTCGGCGTCAGCCTGCTGTGGCCCGGCACTCTCAGCGTCACCGCCCGGGGAATCCCCACGGGAGGAACCGCCATGTTTGGCCTGCTGGCGGTGGCCGGAGATATGGGCTGTGCCCTGGGGCCCTTCCTCACCGGTCAGGTGTCCGGCTTCAGCCAGTCCCTGCCGGTGGCGGCGGAGCTGTGCCAAAGCTTTGGTATTACGCTGGAGCAGTTTGGCTTAAAGGCCGGCTTGGCCGCGGCGCTGCTGTTCCCTATCCTGCTGGTAGTGGGAGTCCTTTGCTTCAAAAGACAGAAAGCGCCTCTGGACTCGTAAGAGCTCAGGGCGCTTATTTCTGGTTCCGGCCCGGCGCGGGCGGAGGCGGAACCGCTGGGGAGCGAGTCTCCGGGAATTTCCGGGCTGATAGAAATACAATGGCCAAAGAGCGGCGGAAGACTATTCGTGCAGCTCCAGCGGAAGACCGTCGGGGTCAAAAAAGAAACACAGCTTTTCCCCGGTGTAATCGTCCAGGCGGATAGGCGTGGCTTCGATTCCCAGCGCCGCCAGCTCCCGGACGGCTTCCTCTACGCTCTCCACCCGAAAGCACAGGTGGCGCAGGCCGCAGGCCTCCGGATTTGTGACGCGCTTGGGGGCGCCGGGCATATAAAAGACCTCCAGCTCCTGGTCTCCGGCCTTTAAATCCAGCTTATAGGAGCCGCGGCGCGCCTGATAGTTTTCCCGCAGCACCTGAAAGCCCAGCTTGCCGACATAAAATTCCTTGGCCCTTTCATAATCCGATACGATAATGGCCACATGGTGAATGGTGTTCAGCTTCATAAGGATCCCTCCGCTGTTAAAATTTGACGGCTGCCTCAGGGCTGTCCCTTTAGCGCGCTTTCGAAAAAGGCAGTCCGCAAGCATCGCTGATACCGATAATCGGTATCGGCAGCTTTCTATCATAATACCCGGAAAGCTGTAAAAGGAAAAGACGCTGTACGAATTTCTTTTTAAAATTGGCAATTTCAGCTTAAAAGAAAAGTAAGATTTCTGATAGAATCACTTTATTAGACATTGCGCAAATTGAGTTTCAATGGTACAATAATGAAAAAGCGTCCGAACGGCAGGACTGTTTGGGACGCTTCCGTTAGGAATTATAACTATGGGAGGTATCATACGTGAACCAGCAAGAGAAAAAAGCATTGAGTATCACTGCCTGTAAAGTCCGTATGGGTGTGATCGAGGGCACTTACCATGCCAAATCGGGACATCCCGGCGGATCCCTTTCCTTTGCGGATATTTTTACATATCTGTATTTTAAAGAGATGAACATTGACCCGAAGGACCCCAAAAATCCCGACCGGGACCGCTTTGTGCTGTCGAAGGGCCACACCGCGCCCGGCTTGTACGCCGCTCTGGCGAACCGGGGCTATTTTCCTGTGGAGGATCTGAAGACCTTGCGGCATATCGGTTCCTATCTGCAGGGCCATCCCAACATGAACACGACCCCCGGCGTAGATATGAGCACCGGTTCTCTGGGACAGGGTGTTTCCGTTGCAGCCGGTATGGCGCTGGGCGCTAAGTATGAGAACAAGAACCTGCGGGTTTACACCGCTACCGGCGACGGCGAGATCCAGGAAGGACAGATCTGGGAGGCTCTGATGTTCGCCGCCCATTATAAGCTGGACAATCTGTGCGTGATCGTGGATAACAACAATCTGCAAATTGACGGCGAGGTTTCCAAGGTTATGAGCCCCTATCCCATCGATGAGAAGCTGAAGGCCTTTGGCTTTGAGGTGATTTGTATCGACGGCCATTCCTTCGATGAGATCGAGGCGGCCTTTGAGAAGGCCAAGACGGTCAAGGGCAGGCCGACCGCCATCATCGCTAAGACCGTGAAGGGCAAGGGCGTCAGCTTTATGGAAAACCAGGCTTCCTGGCACGGCACCGCCCCCAACGGGGAACAGTACGAAACCGCCATGAGCGAATTGAAAGCTCAGCTTGCAAGTTTGGAGGGTTAACAATGGCAGATGTAAAGAAGATTGCAACCCGCGAAAGCTATGGCAACGCGCTGGTTGAGTTAGGTAAGAAGTATGACAACGTCGTGGTGCTGGACGCCGACCTGGCCGCCGCAACCAAAACCGGCGTGTTTAAGAAGGCGTTCCCGGAGCGGCATTTTGACTGCGGCATCGCGGAGTGCAACATGGTAGACGTGGCCGCCGGCCTTTCCACCATGGGCCTGGTGCCCTTTGCCAGCTCTTTCGCCATGTTCGCCGCCGGCCGCGCCTTTGAGCAGATCCGCAACACCCTGGGCTATCCTCACAATAATGTCAAGATCGGCGCTACCCACGGCGGTATCAGCGTGGGCGAGGACGGCGCCAGCCATCAGTGCTGCGAAGATTTTGCCCTGATGAGAAGCATCCCCGGTATGGTGGTTATTAATCCCTCTGACGATGTAGAGGCCAAGGCCGCCGTGGAGGCCGCCTACCACTATCAGGGACCTGTTTATATGCGGTTCGGCCGTTTGGCGGTGCCGGTTATCAATGATACGCCGGATTATAAATTCGAGCTGGGCAAGGGCGTTACCTTGCGGGACGGCGATGATATCACCATCATCGCGACGGGCCTGCTGGTTGCAGAGGCTGTTATGGCGGCCGACGCCCTGAAGGACGCCGGCATTCATGCCAGAGTGATCAACATCCACACAATTAAGCCTCTGGACAAGGAGCTGGTGATTAAGGCCGCGAAGGAAACAGGCCGGATCATCACTGCTGAGGAGCATAATATCATTGGCGGCCTGGGCGAGGCTGTGTGCAGCGCTGTATGTGACGAATGTCCGGTGCCGGTGACCCGTATCGGCGTCAACGACGAGTTCGGCCACTCCGGTCCGGCGGTTGAACTGCTTAAGCAGTTCGGCCTCAGCGCGGAGCACATTGCTGATGTGGCCAAAAAGGTTCTAAAAAAATAATGAAGCGTGTTTTTACGCAAGGTATGATGGCGGCGCGCCGTTCTCCCCTGCTGGTGTGGGAGAACGGCGCGCCGCTTTTCTTCTTTGGAGAATTTGGAGAAAATAAGCCCTTAGACTCGGTGGAAATCAATGGGAAAATGATTGGAAACAGAAAAATTTTCAAGCAGGAATATAAAAAATCGGGAGAGTATCTTTACTTTTTCCTATACGCGAGTGTATAATGATAGCAAAAATAACATATCATATAAAATTTGCAATTAATAATCATAAAATATAAGAATATGTGATATATATAACGGTGAATAAAGTAATATAATTAAATTTGTGATAAAAGGCGGCGAAATTAAAAATGGCAGGATCCAATCAAACGCTTCAAATTAAGATGTTTGGGAAATTTTCCATGAAAAACGGGAATTATGCCTTTCCCCAGGAGAAAAAGAAAAGCAAGCAGGTAGGACTATTATTCGCGTATCTTCTGGCGAACCGAAATGTGGAGACCTCGAAAAGCAAGCTGATTGAGGTGCTGTGGCCGGAAGAGGACAGCGGAAACCCAGAGGGCGCCCTGAGGAACCTGGTGTACCGGGGCCGGATGGAAATGAAAAAATTTTTTGTCCGGAATGGTCAGGAAGCGATTATTCTGAACAATAATTCCTATTTTTGGAATACCGACATAAGCTGTCAAGTGGATACGGATCAGTTTGAGGCTTTCTGCAAGCAGGTAAGCGTGGGCCACGACGCCGAGCAAAAATATCAGGACTGCCTGCGGGCGGTAGAGCTGTACCAGGGGGATTTTCTGGAGGAGTATGAGGATTCCCAATGGGTGATTTTCCGCAGCGTTTACTATAAGCGCCTTTACACCACCTGCGTTCAGGAAGCCTGTGAAGCCTTGCTGAAAGCGGAGCGTTACCAGCAGGTGGTAGAACTGTGCGACCAGGCGAAGCTGATGGAGCAGATGGACCTAAGGGTGCATGAAATGAAAATGGCGGCGTATTTAAAGCTGAACCAGCCCCAGAACGCTCTGGATTATTATAACCAGGTGGCAAATCTTTGTTACAGCAACCTGGGGATGGAGGTGCCGGATCACCTAAAGGAACTATACGAATTGATCTTGCAAAGCCTGCCAACCCAGAAGCCGGTAGATGTGGAGGAGCTGGAAAAGGGATTAAGAGAGGAAAAACTATCCTCTGGAACTTTCTACTGCAATTATGATATCTTTAAAAATATCTATCAGATCAATGTGCGCGCGGCGCGCCGGGCGCTGCGTTCCAGATTCCTAGTGCTGCTTACCCTAAGAGAGGGCGGGACCCAGGAGCATATTGACGACGAAACGGAAACTCTGCGGCAAGTCATTTCAGAGCAGCTTCGTAAAAACGACGTATTCTCTCAGTACAATGTGGCCCAGTATTCGGTCATTCTGGCGGCTCAGAACATAGAGGGCTGTGAAAAGGCCATGCGCCGTATTATGGACAAATACTGCCAAAGAAGGAAATTTGATACAGTCACCCTGGAATATGAGATAAAACAGATCAAATAGTGGATTTGTGATTTTTTTGTGACGGCGGCCCGGTATAATAAATAAGACAATCCGGCGGAATCCGCTGGAACTGACTGCTTTTTCGTATTTGGAAGAATACTACAATCCGTTGGGCTTTATTAGGAGGATTTTGCTATGAAACACGGAAAGCATTTACGGAAAAAGGAAAACCGCGCGGGCCGGTCGGTTTGGCACCGGTGTCTCGCGGTTCTGCTTTCTGCCGCCATGCTGGCGGGAGTCATGATACCCAGCGCGGCAGGCGCCGGACTGGGCGCGAATGTGGAATTCAGCGCCAAAATCGTAAAGGATACCGGCGACACCGCTGAAGCCATCCAGTCTGTGGACAGCGGCGACAGCTTCTTCCTGGCGCTGGATTATAAATTCAGCTCCTCGCCCGACGGCGTATCCTACGGCGGCGCGGCCATCGCGATTCAGCTGCCGGAATACGTCAAGGTGGATTTGGCTGGCTCTGTGGTGACCTCTGATTTCAAACAGCCGGAGGTGGCAGAGGTTACTCTGCCCGGCGGCCAGGTCATCCAGCGGGTGACCATTCCCTGCCAGGACCGCATCGACCAGGGACGGGCCGGCATTATTTATCTGAAATGCTATTTTGAGAATATGGTGACCCCTGACCAGACGGTGGGAAGCTTTAACAGTATTTTGTTTACCGGTACGCTGACAGACGGCAGCGGGAATACCGAAAAGCTGGATCAAAGAATTGATCCTGTCAGCATTACCAGCATGGCGGACCAGCAGTGGAACATCCAGAAAACCGTCACTGATCCAGCGCCAGCCGGAGAGGAGATCCCGGTAGTAACCAAGCAGGACGGGTACTACTATGTCACCTACCAGATCGCCGTGACGGATCCGGTGGAAAATATGAACCGCTACGGCCGGCTGAACTGCGAGGAATTTTCCGTAACGGACACCCTTCCGGCGGCGGACCGGGAAAACGGCGGCGCCCAGCTGGTGAGCGTGGGCTACCTGGACCGTTCCAGCCAGTTCCAGCCTCTGGCGGAAGGCGACGGCTATACTAAGGAATCCAACGCGGACGGCTCGCTAAAGAGCCTGACCTTTCAATATGTGAATAAATTCGATCAATCCATGGTGACCGAGGGCCAGGTCCGGGTGCCGAATGGCTCTCTGCTGCCCACCACCTATCAGGTGACGGTCAAGTTTGACGCGGCCGCTTATCAGATTCCCACCAACGTTCCCTTCGTCCGGGCGGTTCTGGATAACCAGGCCCAGGTAAGCTATAAGCCTCTGGCGAAGGACGCGGTGGTGAAGGATTCCAGCGCCAAGGTTCAGGTCGGCGACGTGGAGGACAAAACCACGCCGGTAGAATTGATTGTGGAAAAGACCCTGACCATCCAGGGGGATGGCTTGGCGGTGAGCGATAATACATTTGTGCTCAACGGCGAGAAGCAGGCGGTTTACGGCAGCGCTCAGTTTACCCTGTATTCCGACCCGGAGTGCACCCAGGTGGCCAAGGACATCGACGGCAGCGAGGAAGCCGGGGCGGGCAGGCTGCTGGACGGCACCGGCAGAGTGAAGTTCTCCAATCTGCGCTATGGAACCTATTATCTGAAAGAAACTCAGACGCCTGACGGCTTTACCGGCGTCGGGGAAGCCATTCAGGTGACCCTGAACCAGGACGGCACCGTCACCGCAGGCGGCAAAACCCTGCAAAAAGGGGAAGCCCTGACAGTGGATAACACCACCGATGAAAACGGCCCGGGCTATGCGGCCTTCTGGAAAAAGGGCATGGGATCCGGTGAAAATACGGAGAAATTCCTGCCCGGCGTTTCCTTCCGGCTGACAAACAATGCCGATGCAAGCAAGGTTTACACCGCGGTTTCCGGCTCGGACGGCCTGGTGCTCTTCGAGGGGATTCCCGCCGGCGAATACACCCTGCAGGAAACCGGCGTGCCGGAAGGCGGCGAGTATGAGGTTTCTGACAAAACCTATACGGTTACCGTAAAGGGCAACCAGGTGAATTACCCCGACGGCCTGCAGAAGGACGGAAATAAGCCTTACATACTGAACCAGTCTGAAAAGGGAATACTGAAAATCACTAAGGTGGATTCCACCGACCGCGGCGTAACGCTGCCTGACGCGGAGTTCGCACTTTACGGCCCCTATGCCAGCGAAAGCGCGGTACCGGAAAACCCGGATGAGGGCGATCTGGCGGCGGAGCTGATCACCGGCGCCGACGGCACCGCGGCCTCTGAGCCTTTAGAGACGGGCTGGTATCTGCTGCGGGAGACCAAGGCCCCGGATACCTATGCCATTATGCAGCGGGATACCAGGGTGCAGATCACTTCCAATCACACCGAGGCCCTTCAGATCGAAAACGCCCAGAGAGGCGCCTTGCAGATTATCAAATACGGCCAGCTGACATTAGGCAGCGTGGCGACCGAATCCCGGGTTCCCCTGGCGGGCGCGGTGTTCGGCGTATATACCGATCCGGACTGCAAAACACTGGCGAAGGACTCCAACGGCAACGACGCCCGGGTGACTACCAGAGTCAGCGGCAATGAGCCGGATACCCCCGCAATCACTCTGGATCCCGGCACCTATTATGTGCAGGAGATCTCCGCCCCCAGCGGTTACCAGAGAGACGACACCATTCATACGGTTGTCATTGAACAGAAAAAGACCTTTGAACTGACTGCGGATAATCTGGTGGACCGCCAGGGCCAGCTGAAAATCGAAAAGCAGAGTAACAAAACGGGCGATATCGATCTTTCCGGCGCCGTGTTCGAGGTGTACGCCGCTGACGATACCGATTTCACCGAGCCTTTAGACCGGATCACCACCGATGAAAACGGCGAGGGCTATTCCAAATTCCTGCCCTCCGGAAGTTATATTTTAAGAGAGGTTCAGTCCATCGCCGGACATATCACCCCCTCCGAGCCCTTTAAGGGTGTGGATGGCTCCAATGTGGCGGTTACCGACGGGGACGGCATCAAGGTAGCAAACAACCAGCTTACCACGGTGATCGTGAAAAACGAGCCTTACGTCACCATTCGGCTTCATAAGGTGGATTCCCAGAAGACAGGGATGTCGCTGAGCGGAGCGGTGTTCGCCCTGTACGCTACGGAAGAGGACGCGAAAAATGACAAAAACCGTCTGCCTGTGAACGGCCAGACCGGCGGTGCCGACACCGTCACCACCGGGACCGACGGCATGGCGGTGTTCACCGGATTGATTCCGGGAACCGACTATTGGTACCGGGAGCTCACCGCGCCCACCGGCTATGAGGCTTCCTCCGAGCCGGTGAAGATCACGGCTCCGGACCAGCCTTCCAACTACGCCGATGTGACGCAAGATGTGACAAACGACCGCTACGGAAAGTTCCAGGTTTATAAAGAGGGCGGCACCCTGGACAACACCGGCGTGATGCAGCCCCTGGCCGGCGCGGAATTTCAGTATTATCCCAGGCTGACGCAGAATCCGGGCGCCGACCTGCTGGCGGCCCAGCAGAACGGTACCCTCAAAACATTAGGAACCACTGGTGTTGACGGTGTTTTGACCACCGGGGAACTGGAACCCGGTACTTATTGGGTGCAGGAGACCAAGGCCCCGGACGGCTATGATCTGGATACCGCCGCCAAAGAGGTGACCGTAACCCCCGGCGCGGGGATCGACGGCTATTCCGCCGCGGTATGGGTCACCTTTACCGACGACTTTGATTCCGGTAAAATCCAGATTAAAAAGGTAAGCTCTCTGGATTCCAATACGACTTTGCAGGCCTCCTTTAAGGTACAGCAGAAGCAGGCCGACGGCACCTATGCCGATTATCCCAATAGCCAGAACCCGCTGATTCTGACCACCGGAGCGAACGGCACCGTGACCTCCGGCTGGCTGCCTGCGGGAGACTACCAGCTTATCGAGCAGAGCGTAACCGGCCAGTACGTGCTGGACGGCACGCCCCATCTGTTTACCATTACGGCGGGCCAGACCAACAAGGCTTATTTCGATAAGCCTATCGAGAACGTTCCCATGCGGAGAATCGGAATCGATAAGTTCGAGCTGTGGAAGATAAGCGACGGCAGCAGCCTGACCCTGCGCCAGTCGAACGTGACCTTTACGATTTACGCGGAGGATCCCACGAAAAATCCCGACGCTCAGCCGGTGACCACCGTGACCAGCGCCTCCGAGACCAAATACACCGGCTATCTTGCGCCGGGCGATTATTGGATTCAGGAGACCGTGCCTGAGGATTATTCCGTGGACTCCGTTACCACTGACGGGGCCGCTCCGGTTCAAGTGACCAGCAATGTATATAAGGTGACCCTGGCCCCGGATAAGGATCTGGTAGTCACCTGGAACAACGTTTCCGACAAGGCCCGGATCGAGCTGATCAAGGTGGACCAGGAGGATCACGACAAGTATCTGACCGGCGCGGAGTTTACCCTGTACCAGGTTGTGGATGACCAAGATCCGGCTGCCGAGGAGATCGAAGTCAACGGCCAGAAGCTGTGGTTGAAGGTCGTCGCGGAGAAGATTACCTCCGGCACCCTGACGGATGCAGTAACCGGCGCCGTGCCCGGCGGCGCACTGACCGGGCTGCTGGATACCGGCACCTATTATCTGCGGGAGACCCAGCCGCCTCCCCACGACAAGGATTATTTCTATGAGATCAGCCAGGAGTGGACCGGCCCCATCATGGTGACCGAGGCGGACGACGGAAAAATTGTCGGACCGCAGATCATTGAAAACTACTGGCCCGTGCCGGTAGAGGGCTGGAAAATCGACCAGGGCGGCAACGCTCTGGAGGGCGCGTGGGTCGCTTTGTTCAAAACAGAGGCTGACGCCCAGAAGGCCCAGGCCGCGCTGAACAAAGACGAGGACTTCTTCTCCAAACAGCTGGTGAACGGCGAGCTGCCGGAAACCGTGCTGAAAGAATACAATATGCTCCAGGCGGCGGAAAGCAAGGATGGAGGCGTTCTGCATTTCACGAACCTCCAGCCCGGCGCAACCTATTATGCCCTGGAGATCATCGGCATCGATTACTATGTCCATAACCTGGATATCCATAAGGTCTATCCCAAGCAGAACGGGGATCAGTGGAACCTGTACGAGATGACAGGCGATAATCAGGCGGAGACCGACCCGGTATTCCGGCTGGAAAACCTGGCGTACGGCATGATCTCCGTGAAAAAGACCCTGGAAATCTCCGGAGAGACCTATCCCCTCAACGAGGTAACATTCAACGTTTATGCGGCCGACCCCAACGATTACAGCCAGCCGGCGACGGGCGCCGACGGAAAGGTTTTGGATCCGGTGACCACCATCACCACGGGCACCGGCAATACCGCCGCGGGCGTTGGCGTCAGCAGCCTGCTGAAGCCCGGCTGGTATGTGCTCCAGGAGGCCAAAGCGCCGGAGTACGTGGACTTTGACCCGGCTACGGCTCCCTACTATTCCGTATACGTTTCCTCCGACGGCCAGGATAAGCTGGAGGGTGCGAACCAAGAGTTTACGACCCGGACGGATGGAAACGGAACCTGGACTATCAACTGCACCTATGAAAATACGCCTATCGCCAACGAGTCCGCCTGGGGCCAGGTGAAGATTCAGAAGATCAGCGCCGACCAGGGCGACAACGACAAAAAGCTGACCGCCACCTTTAAGGTGCAGAAGCTTCAAGACGACGGAACCTACGCGGATTATCCCGAGGGGAACGCCATGACCATCACCACGGATCCCGCCAAGGATTACGTGATTTCCGGGTTCCTGCCGGAAGGCGAGTACCAGCTGGTGGAGACCAGCGTCCAGTCCGGATATACGCTGGACTCGACGCCCATCAAGTTTGTCATCGAGCCCAACCGGATTACCGGCGGGGACAATAAGATTAACGGCGTATATTACCCCTTGGATGACAAGGATGCCACGCCCGACCCCATTGTGATTGAGAACCAGAAGCAGGGCTCCCTGGAGCTGACCAAGACGGGGGATATCCTGGGCGAGAAGGACCCGCTGTCCGGCGTGACCTTTAAGCTTTACCGGAACGAGACCGGCGACCCGGAAGCCGACTGCGCCGGCACGGCCCTGAAAACGGTGACTACCGGGGCAAACGGCTTGATTTCCATGACCAATCTGGACGCCGGCGATTACTGGCTCAAGGAAACCAGCGTGGGAACCGCCAATGAGGCCAACGGCTTTAAAGCCGGCATGGTGGTGGCGGTGACCATTGAAGCCGGTCAAAAAACCACCCAGTTCTACGATCCCGCCGACCTGAACACGGCGAAAACCGAGCTTTTGAACACCACTGCCTACGGAAAGCTGCAAATTGTGAAGCAGGACGCCGCCGACCAGACCAAGCTGAGCGGGGTGAAGTTCGGGATCTACTCCGACAGCACCGCTTCCACGAAAGTGGGCGAAATGACCACCAATGCCGACGGCGCGGCGCTGTCCGGCCTGCTGCCTGTGGGGGACTATTACCTGAAGGAGCTGAATACCCCCAGCGGCTATTTCGACAATACCGATACCGTTTACGGACCCTATACCGTAGAGGCGAACCAGATTACTTCTCAGAAGGAAGGCAAGGCTATCGTCATTGAGAACACCAAGATCCAGACGGTGAAGGTGGTCAAGGTCGATTCCAAGACAAACGGTTCCATTTCCGGCGAAGCCATGAAGGCCGCGAAGTTTGAGCTTTGGGATAAGCCGGAGGATCAGGGCGGCCAGGTGCTGCAAACGGTTACCGGCAAGGAAACCATTGAGTTTGTCAATCTGCAGCCCAACACCACCTATTATGTGAAAGAGGCCACTCCGCCTACCGGCTACACCTTTGAGGCCGGCAAGGAGGATTACTTCTATCCGGTGACCACCGGCAACACCGGCGCCGCCGAGGTGCGCATCAGCAACGACCCCCTTGGCGCCATCCGCCTGGAGAAGAAGGCCAACTGGGAAAACCCGGACGCCCAGCACATTCTGGCGCTGCCCTTAGAGGACGTTACATTTGAGCTTCACCGCTACGACGTGTCTCAGCCTGACGGACTGGGCGAGCTGGTCGCGACCAAGGAAACCGACGAAGACGGTGAAATCCTCTTCACCGGCCTGGAGCCCGGCGACTATATGCTGAAGGAGCAGGTGCCCGCTGATTTCGTCCAGGGCACCCAGCTGCAAAAGATTACGGTGGTTAAGGGAGAAACCGACGAAACCTACACCGGCGATAATTACATCGTCAACTACCCGAATAAGGGCCGGTTCACCTTTACCAAATTCATGGGCGACGGCAAAACTCCGCTGACGGTCACCAGCGACAGCCAGCGGGCGGAATTCGCCCTGTACGAAGGGGATCAGGCCGACCCCGGCAAGCTGGTGGACACCTTCCGGGTGCGCCTGGACGGCACCTTTGAGTCCGCCGACCTGGATGCGGGAACCTACACCATTGTGGAAACCAAGGCTCCCGACGGATATACTCTGGATTCCACACCCATTACCTTTACTGTAACCGCCAAGCAGATCACCAATCTGGATGAAACAGAGGCCACCAAGGTCATTAACCAGGCCAAGGGAAATCTGGAGTTTACTAAGAAGGGTGACAGCCAAAACGGCAGCCCGGTTCTGAATACGGCGGTATTCCAGTTGTACGATGAGAACAAGCAGCCTGTCGGAGACCCGGTGACCAACGTGAAAAACGGCGTTTACCGCTGGGAAGGCTTAGATGCCGGAACCTATTATATCCAGGAAACTCAGGCCCCCGACGGCTACTCCCTGGACGATACCTGGTATGAGGCGGTGATCCCCGCTAACCAGAACGATCCTACGGTTACCTACCGGCCTGAAACCGCCGGGAACATGAACGGCGGCGTGCTGACCAATGAGTCCGACAGCGGCCGCATCCTCATTAAAAAGGCTGACGAAAACGGAACGGGGCTGCAAGGCGCCCAGTTCGCCGTATACCAGCTTGAGCCGGGCGATGTTCAGGGCCAGCAGGTGGGCGGTATCATCACCACCGACGAAAACGGCGCGGGTGTGTCCGATCTGCTGCCGGCGGAGGACGCCGGAACCCGATATCTGGTGAAGGAGCTGAAGGCTCCCGACGGCTACAGCTTGGATGAACGGTATTATGAGACCCAGAAGATCGTGACAGTGAAACCGGTACAGGAGTTGTCTGAAATCGAAAAACTGGGTGTTCACAACAACGCATCCTTTACCAATAAGTTCAAGACGGATATCGTCATGTTCAATACTGAGATCCTGAAAGGGATTACGGATGATACCGCTGACAAGAGCCTTCTGGAGGAGGAGTTTACCACCTCCTTCACCCTGAGAGATTACGCCAAGGGTGAGAACGAGCTGGCGGCCTCCCGGCTGGTGGTTACCGACCAGGATATCCAAATGCAGTATCAGGAGCAGGGCGAATATAAGACGGAACCCACCAGGGATGACGCTTACCGGGTGAACTGGGTGAGGGTCTACAGCGCCTATAACGCCCAGACCGATCCTGATTTGGATGTGACAGTCCCGGATGCTTCCAAACCGGTGAGCGCTAAGGTTCAATACCAGCCGGCGGCTGACCTTGGAAGCGATGACGAATCCACCTGGCGGGATGTGCCCAACGGCGCCATTGAAAACGTCCAAAGCCTGGGAGCGGATGGCGCGACCGTTTCGATTCCCGCCGGACTGGAAGCGATGGCGTTCCGGGTGGTTTATACCGGCGTGGATGAGCATTTCGTAGCCAACGGCATCGATTTCGAGGTGACCTTCGCCCAGCGTCCCTCTGACGCCAGCCTCCATGAGATCACCAAAATCACCAACACCGCGGCTTACGAGTATACCTTTGTTCAAAAGGATGAGGAAGGCAGAGACGTGCCTGTCACCGACGGCCGGGCTTCCAACACTGTGGAAGCCACGCTGCCCCTGATCGAAAGCATCCGGATTCCTGTCAGCCTGACGGTGAAGCCGGAAGGAACCCAGACCACCTACGCGCCGAACAGCGACGTCACCTTTGTTGTCACCGCGAAGAACGAGTCTCAAACTGATAACTTCAGGGAGCCGATTCTCAGCTTTGACCTGCCGGTCGGCACCACGCTGAATGACTTTGTGGAAGGGGATTCCCAATTTGTCATCATGAGAATGTGGGAGGACGAGGACGGCAACACGGTGGGAACGCCGCTGACCCCGGATCTGTTCTCCATCGATACGGTGAAGGCCACCAGAGTTGGCAGCGGCGGCGAGCTGATTGAGCTGGAGCAGGATACCCAGAAGGTGACGATGACCTTCCCGGATGTGGAGCTGAAGCCCGGAGAGCGGATTGTGATCCGGTTCTCGGCCCATATCGACCCCAACAGCCAGGCGGATACCCTGTGGTGTCCCGCGTTCCTGGGAAGCTCCTATGAGATTCCCCAGTCCGTAGAAAACCAGTACGGCGTCAGCTACGCTCCGGTCATTACCGGAGACGGCGGCTCCTTTAAGGAAGACGAGGACCTGGATGAGATTCTCGGCAACGGCGGCAGCGAGTATGTGAATAACTACGCGAACATTGTCGTAGGACAAAACAGCAGCCTGAGCATTTACAAGCAGGTGAAGGGCGAATACGACGACCGTTATAAGAACTACTCCGAGCTGGGCCATACGGCGCCGGGCGGTTCCATTGATTATAAGATCCGGGTCAGCAACGGCTCCGATGACAAGGCGGTTTCTACCAGAGTGGTCGATATCCTGCCCTTCGCGGGAGATACCCTGACCGACCGGACCGACACCACTGTAACCAACCGGGCCACCGACCTGGAGAGAAGACCCGCTCTGAACAGCGTCACGGTGCTGAGCTCTGACGGCCAGCCCATTGACAGCGCTTTTGTGCGGATTTATTACTGCACCGATGATACCTCCGCCTGGACCGCCGAAAGCCGGTCACAGTATACGGCTGAGGAAGAGCTGCCCATGATTTATACTACCGGAAGAAACGGCGATCCGTGGACGTCATCCGCCGCTCACACCTGGAGCGCCACGCCGCCGGCTGACCTGAGCACGGTAACGGCCATCGGTGTTGAGGTGACGCAGCCTTTGGCAAACGGCGACTACATCGAAGTGCAGGTCAATATGACCGCACCCCAGTACGCCACCGATGAAATTGAGGATTACTACGGCAAGTATATTTCCAATTCCGCTATGTGCTCCGTGGTGAGAAACAGCAATACCGGCGACACCATCGCCCTATCCGACCGCCCGGAAAACCAGGAGGTCAAATGCGTGCTGGATCTGCCGAAGGGCGCCATCGGCGACTATGCGTTTTATGATCAAAACCAGAACGGCATCCAGGATGCGGAAGACCTTCCGGTAGCGGGCCTGGGAGTAAGACTGATCACCACCAGAATCACCGCGGACGGCACCCAGACCACAACCACGGAAACCACTACGGATTCCAGCGGCTATTACCTGTTCGACGATCTGGACTGCAATATTATGCTGTCCGGTAAAGAGGATGGGGATCCGGATGACCCCAGTAATTATGTAGGCGGCGTGATTTACCAATACCAGGTGGAATTTGACATGCCTCCTGCCGGGGATGACGGCGTTTATGTGCCTACCAGGCAGTATGAGGGCGGGGATACCGCCGTGGATTCCAACATCGACCGGAACGGCCGGTCTGAAATCCTGCGGCTGGGCGTTGTGAGCAATCCCGATACCAGCCGCCTGGAGGGCCAGAGGGATATGACCATCGATGCGGGCTTTGTAATCCCCGCGGCGTTAGGCGACTATGTGTGGATCGATTTGAACCGTGACGGCATACAGGATCCGGATGAGCCAGGCGTCAACGGCGTCAGGGTAAGGCTTTACACGGTGGATGACAGCGGTAAGGTATCCGATGCACCGCTGGCGGAAACCGTTACCGCCGCTCAGGAGGGCAAGGACGGCTATTATTTCTTTGACAACCTGACTAAGGGACGGTATGTGGTGGAATTTGACATCACCTCCCTGCGGAATGACCTGGGACTGTACCAGTACGGCTTTACCACAGCGAACCAGGGCGCCGGCGACCACCCTGAAACCGCCGACTCCGACGCGAAGAATGCAGTGGACGGCAACGACCGGATCATGCGTACCGACGTGATTCCCCTGGATTATCAGCAGACGGATCTGACCTGGGACGCCGGCCTGGTGTATTACAGCGCTCTGGGCGGCTATGCCTACGACGACCGGAACTATAACGATGTTCAGGATTTGGGCATCCCGCTGACCGGCACTAAGGTGTCCTTGTACCGTGTGATTGACAATGTGCGGGAAGAACAGCCCATCGCTACCGCTGTGGTGGACGAAAACGGCGAGTACCTGTTCGAGTACCTGCTGGAGGGCGAATATCAGGTGCTGTTTGAGTATCCTGAGGGCTATCAGGCTGTTCTGCCTAATATCGGCGGCGACGATGCTCTGGATTCCGATGTGTTTGAGACCGCTCCCGATTTAAACAGCGGCTATACCCAGACCATCCGCCTGCCGGCCAACTCTATCAGCCTCCATAATGACGGCGGCGCCAGATTGTACGGTGCGATCGGCGATTATGTGTGGCTGGACGCTAACAAGAATGGAATTCAAGACGCGGGCGAGGAGCCGGTGCAGAATGTGACCGTTTATCTGCAAATGCGGGAAGGCGGTTCCAGTATTTGGAAAAAGGTCGACACCACAACGACCAACGAAAAAGGCTACTATGTGTTTGAGAGCCTGAAGGGCGGCCCGGATGTGGATTGCCAGTACCGTGTGTGCTTTGATCTGCCCGGAGGCAGTGTGATTACCGTTCCCTTTGCGGGAACCGACAGAGCTGCAGACTCCAATGTCCAGGGCTTCTATCTGGATGGCTGGGGTTATCCCTCAGACGTGATCAGCATTGGTTACGGCCAGCGTGATATGACCATTGACGCGGGCATCGTGGTTACCAGCGGAAGTGTGGGAGACTATGTCTGGCTGGATACCAACCGAAATGGCATCCAGGACGAAGAGGATACCGGACTGGAAGGCATCCGTGTGGTTCTGGAGTATAGCCCCTCCGGTGACGTTTCCGACGATACCCAGTGGATCCAGGCAGGCGAGACCACGACCAATGAAAAAGGCTACTACCGGTTTGACGAGCTGTCCGAGGGCTATTACCGGGTGAAGTTCCAGATTCTTGAGCCTTATACCATTACCCTGGTGAACCAGGGCGACGCTGCTCTGGATTCTGACGGCAGATACCAGCTGAAGGACGGGTGGTATGCCGGAAGGCCGTTCTACTTAAACGAGGGCGGCTTCGATATGACCTGGGACTGCGGCGTGGTGTTAGGCTCCGGCGGAACCACTGCGGCCGCTCCTGGCGGCGGGGTTTCTACAGGCGACCGCTTCGCTGAGGCGGCCTGGATGCTCCTGGCTGGTGTATCCGCTTTTGGAGCGGTGGCCTTTGGCGCCACTTTATCCCGGAAAAGGAGAACCGGAAAACACGAATGATTGCGGCTTCCTTTCACGCTAGAAAAGGAGAGGAAGGTTAGAAACGCCCGGCAGCAAAAACTGCCGGGCGTTTTGATCTTGAGCTTTTGAGGCGGCTTCCTCTCGAATTTTTCTTGGGAAAAGCAGGCGTAGGCCCCAGGTGAAAAGATTTTTTAATAAAATCCGATTTTATCAAAAAATATGACGCGCTTGTGATATGTCATCTGTATGATGTAGTTGTAAGATCAATAACTGACGATGAAATCTATTCGTACCCAAGATGAAGGAGTGAGCAAGGTGAGAAAGAAAATTACAGCCCTTACCGTCGTTTTCTCACTGATTATTGCGATGTTTGCGGGAGGCCTGCAAACGTTCGCGGCAGGAGCGGATGACATTTCGATTACTGGTTTAGTGTCCGACAGCGCTACCGCCCAAAAATTCAGAATCGATAATCAGACGAACCGGCAGATTGAGGTGCAGTGGCAGACTGAGGAATATAATACCGGGTGGACGCCAGTGACGATCGCCGCCAATGGTTCCGCGGTTGTGAATTGCGCTGATCCCGACATGACCGGCGTGAAGCTGATGGTCTACTGCGACGGGGAAATTAAATCCCTAGCCAGCCTGAATACCTACAGCGTTAATGTGGTGTATCAGGATCAAAGCGGAAACCGACTGGGCGGCGCTACCGAGTATAACACGATTTCCGGCGGTGTTTCCCATACGGCGCCTTCGTCCTTACAGCTTTCCGGAGAAACCTATCTGATCAGCGGCCCGGAGTACAAGGAATTTTCCTATCAATCCAATACCACTGAGATTGTCTATACTTATCAGCACCAGCAGAAGCAGCCGATCACCTGTCCGGTTCTTTATGTGGATCAGTACGGCAATCAGATCGGAAGCGCAAGCTTTCAGGTACAGCCCAATTCTGCGGGCAGCTTCACCGCGCCCCAGAGCTATACCTCCAACGGCCGCAGCTACACTCTGATGGCGGGACAGTCCGCGTCAGTTTCCCATGATTATAATAAAGGCATCCAGGAGTATGTCTTCCGGTACCAGCTGGTAACCGAGGAAAGCACCCGCCCATACCTGTTCCGTGTGCAGTACCAGACGATATCCGGAGCTTTGCTCAAGTCCAGCAGTGTGACGGTGCAGTCCGGTTCTACCGCGACTTTCCAGGTGGCCAATGAATATATGACCGCCGATGGCACTTTGTATACTAAGGCGGCGGGCGAGCCTTCCGTGATCAGCCATAATTATAATGACAGCACCAGGCTCTACACCGTGAAGTATGAGGAGAGCAAAGCGACCAAGCCTTATGACATCAGCGTGCGCTATGTGGACGCACTCACCGGCCTGACCTTAAAGACCGACAGCGTGCATGTTGGGCTAAATGAAACCGCCAGATTTACAGCCGATTCGGAGATCACTGTCAACGGCGTTGAATATGTGGCGGCAGCCGGCCAAAGCAGGCAGATAGTCCATGCTTTTGAAGATTCCAAGCGGATTTATGAGATCTATTACAGCGAAAAAGGCGCGGAAGCTCAAAGCTATCCGGTGACCATCCGTTATTTTGACGTGACAGAGGGCAGAGTGCTCTATACCACTACCGTTACCGCCAGTTATGACAGTCAGCTGACGGTTACCGCCCCTGAAAACTACACGGCAGGCGGCGAAAATTATGTGATGCTGGGCGGGCAGTCCGCTTCGATTGCTCATGAATTCTATTCTACACGCCACGCTTATGTTTTCTTTTACCGTAATGTGAATGACACTGCTAACGAGGATACCATTGTAGAGGTAACCCCTGAGGATAATACAGTTGTTGTCACTCCTGACGGGGAGACCGTCGTAGCGACTCCCGGAGGTGAAGTGACCATCGACGATGAGCCGGTACCGCTGGCACCTGGCACGGATGATGATGCAAGCAGCCAGTCTTCCAGCTCCTCTAATTCCTCTGAGGCCTCGGAAGTGACCATTGACGACGAGGAAGTTCCTCTCGCACCCGGCCCCGGTAACCAGGGAGGCTCCTCCAGCAGCATCGGCTGGTGGATCGCGGGCGGAGGAGTCCTTCTTCTCGCAGCCGGCGCGGCAGTGCTTCTGATCGTGATGAAGAAAAAGAAGGCAAAAAAGGACGCCCAGTGAGGCGTTCTAAAACCTAAGCAAAGATGGAACCCGCCTCTTTAGGAGGCGGGTTCCATCAATTATTTCAGGGGGAAAATGATATTCCCACTGAAACGATTGGTGGGGAAGCGCCGCCGGCTGCAGCCGTTCGCAATCTTTACTTCCCGCGGGCTTGAGAGAGCGTTGCTCTGCTGGAAGGGTAAAGCGATTCGGAAAAGCCTCGGCCTGACGCCGGATCTTTTTCATAAAAAATGCTCTTTATTTTCGTTAAGAAAGCGTAAAGAAAATGTTTGATAATCTCCTTGATTATCGGGCCGCTTTTTGCTATAGTAATTATCACGTACTATTCAGAAAGGAGCGCTTTTGCGCCGGTAATTTTTATGAAGCTGGAAACCAAAAACTTTTACAAAACAGTAGGCGCTTTGGTGCTCCCAATCGCCTTGCAGAATCTGATTAACGTAGCCGTGACCTCCGCCGACGTGGTCATGCTGGGCAGGGTCGGGGAAACCGTCCTTTCCGGATCCTCCCTGGCGGGACAGGTGCAGTTTGTCCTGACATTGTTCCTTTTCGGCCTTACCTCCGGCGCGGCGGTGCTCACTGCCCAATACTGGGGAAAAAAGGATATGAGAACCATCGAAAAGGTTATGGGAATCGCCTTTCGCTTTTCCATTATCGTTTCGGTGATTTTTCTGCTGGCGGTGCAGATCTTTCCTGCCCAGGTTATGTCTATTTTCACACCGGAGCAGCCGGTGATCGACGAGGGCGTCAAATATCTGAGGATTGTCTCCTTCACCTATCTTTTATGTGCCGTCACGCAGGTTTACCTAAACGTCATGCGGAGCGTGGAGCGGGTGGTGATCGCTACCGTTACCTACTCGGTGTCTCTGATTGTGAATATCGTCATCAATGGAATCCTGATTTTCGGACTTCTAGGCTTTCCGCGGCTGGGGATTGTCGGCGCGGCAATCGGCACGCTGATTGCTAGAATTGTGGAAGTCTTAATCGTGGTGGTTTACGCCAAGACCAAATCTATTTTGAACTTTAAGCTGAGGGATTTGTTTGTAAGAGATAAGCTCTTATTCCAGGACTTTATCCGGTATGCCATTCCGGTCACCCTAAACGAGCTGATGTGGGGCACGGGCTGTTCGGTGATCGCTGTGGTAATCGGCCACATGGGCCAGGCGGCGGTGGCCGCTAATTCGGTAGCCCAGGTGACCCGTCAGCTGGCTACGGTGGTATCCTTTGGCATCGCGGCCGCCGCGGCGGTGCTCATCGGCAAGGCTATCGGCGAGGATAACTACGAGGAGGCCCAGAAATACGGCACCCGGTTTGTAAAGCTTTCCATCGTGGCCGGATTAGCGGGGGCACTGGTAGTGCTGATTGCCCGGCCTATTGTTTTGCAGGTCATGACGTTAACCCCCACAGCCCAAGGTTATCTTTCCACCATGATGTTCATTATGGCCTATTTTGTAGTCGCGCAGGCTTATAATACCACTATGGTTGTGGGAATCTTCCGGGCGGGCGGAGACACTCGTTTCGGCTTGGTTCTGGATGTGGTGACTATGTGGGGCTGTTCCATTTTATTTGGCGCCATCGCGGCGTTTGTGTTCCACTGGAGCGTGGAGTGGGTTTACGTGCTGCTGCTGAGCGATGAAATCATCAAGATTCCGCTGACGACCTGGCGGTATAAAACCAGGGTTTGGCTGCGCAACGTAACCAGATAAACGGCTTGATCCCATGAAATTCCCAGCTGTTTTATGCTTGTCAGGCCGGAGGGAAGGCGTGAGGCCATATTCATAAGAGCCGCGTGCGTTAGCCACGCGGCTCTTTTTATGATATAGACGGCTGGAGGAGATTCGGCCATTTCTGGGGGGCACGTCATAAAAGTTTTCCGCTTTTTCGGCTGAAGGGATTGGACATTAAGTGAGCCGGCCGCAGGCAGGATTTTTTGACGGCAAAGACGGCGGCTTGCCTGGCAGGAAACGCCGCCGGCAGCGCAGGTAAAAGCTTTTAAGCGCCTTGCAAGGAAAAGCTCGTCCCACCGATTTAGGTAATCCGAGGGCTGGGAGCCTTTGAAAAAGCATTAGCTTCAGAGGCGGTAAGGCTGCGGGCACGAGGGAATCCAAAGCTGAGGCGTATCTGGGATGCCCCCTTGACAGGCTGTAGAATTTTTCTAGGTTGTGCTCGAACACGATTTATCTTGACAGCGATATGAAATCAGGGTATCATGAGTTTATATAAAAACCGATCTTGAAGAAAACGAGGCGATACTATGGCGGTGACCATTAAAGATATCGCGGCGGCGGTTGGAGTATCCAGGGGCACGGTTGACCGGGTGATCAACCACCGGGGCGGCGTCAGCGAAGAGGTAGCCGCCAGGGTCGAGCAGGCTGTGGAGGAGATGGGCTATTTTCCCAACCGGGCGGGCAGGATTTTGGCCGCCAGAAAAAAGCCCGTGACCATAGGCTGCCTGCTGCCCAGTGATAAAATCACCTTTTTCCACGACGTGATTCGGGGATTTTTCAGGGCGGAGCGGGAGCTCTCTGATTTTGGAGTTTCCTTGCGGCTGAAAGAAGTGCGCGGCTATGATCCGGAGATCCATCTTGCCGCGCTGAGGGAGCTCTTGGCGGAGAATGTGTCGGCCCTGTGCGTAGCAACGATAGAAACTCCTGAAATCACAGCTCTTCTAAACCAAACGGCGGCCGAGGGCGTTCCGGTGGCGGCAATCAACATTGACCTGCCTCATGTGAACCGGCTGTTTTATATCGGCAGCAATTATCTGGCCGGCGGCAGAACCGCTGGGGGCTTGCTTTCCCTGATGGCCAAGGGGCCGGTGAGCCTTTTTGTGGTGGCGGGCTCCAGCAATATTCACAGCCACCATCTCCGGATCGAGGGATTCGCTCAGGTGATGAAGGAGAAGGAAACGGCTTACACTCTGGTGGATGTCCAGGTGACCCAGGATGACAGCGAGGTGGCCTATGAGGCCACTAAAAGGGTGCTTCAGGAGCATCCGGAGATCAATTATATTTATATCACCACCTCAGGCAGCGCTCCCGGTGTATGCAGAGCGCTGGAGGAGTTGGAAAGGAAAAAACGGGTGACTGTTATCGCCTTCGACGACAATAAGGAAAATAAGCGGTTGATGAAAGAGGGCAGCATCGATGTACTGCTGTGCCAGGAGTCCTTTCGGCAAGGCTATGACGCCATCAACCATCTGTTTTATTATCTGGTGGATGGAACTGTGCCGAAGGCAGAGTATTTTACCCATACGGTGATAAAAATCGGGGAAAATCTGTAGCTTTCCCATCCGGCGTTTTTCACCGCCCGGCTGCTCCTAAAATCCAGGGCGGCAGATTTTACCACGGATCACTGACCAGAGAGGAGGATATGCCATGAAAAAGGGATTCAGGGCTGTCCTGATGGGAATCGCGGCGGTTTTTCTGCTGGCAGCCGGGTGTTTTATCGGATACAAAACGGCTTATGACAGCGTTGAAAATATGGGAGCGGCGCAGGCGGCTGATCAGCAAACCTTTTACGCGGAGATTCGTGAAAGGGAAGCCGGCCGTTTTTTGGTGAAAGGGCTGGCTGTGAATGATCTTAATTACAGAGGGGAATTCACTTTTTCAGCCACTGGGGAAACGGCGCTATTATGGCGGGGAACGGCGATCGGATTGTCTGATTTAGATGCCGGCGATATCATAGCGGTTACTTTTGATGGTTATGTCTTAGAATCTTATCCAGCGCAGCTTCAGGAAGTGATAAGGATTCAACTGCTGGACGATGAAAAGTAGGTATTTAACAATTTATTATAAAGGAGACGATTGCATGAATTATTTAATTGGTGTGGATTTAGGAACCTCTGGGACCAAAACCGTGCTGTTTGATACAGAGGGAACCGTGATTTCCAGCGCTACGGTAGAATATCCTATGTATCAGCCGAAAAACGGCTGGGCAGAGCAGGCGCCGGAGGACTGGTGGGACGCCACCATGCGGACCACAAAAAAGGTAATTGAGGATTCCGGCGTAGATTCTAAGGACATCAAGGGTATGGGAATTTCCGGCCAGATGCACGGCCTTGTCATGCTGGACGAAAATGGAAGCGTTTTGAGAAGATCCATTATTTGGTGCGACCAGCGCACCGCCCGGGAATGTGAGGAAATCACAGAACGGGTTGGAGCCAAGCGGCTGATTGAGATCACCGCTAACCCTGCTCTGCCTGGCTTTACCGCGTCGAAAATCCTGTGGGTCAGAAACCACGAGCCGGAAATTTATGCGAAATGCCGGCACATCCTTCTGCCGAAGGATTATGTCCGTTACATGCTGACCGGAGAATTTGCCACAGAGGTTTCCGACGCATCAGGGATGCAGCTTTTGGATATCCCCAACCGCTGCTGGTCCGACGAGGTTCTGGAAAAGCTGGATATTGACAAGAGTATGCTGGCTAAGGTGTATGAGTCTCCGGAGATTACCGGCTATATCACCGAGGAGGCCGCGAAGCTGACCGGACTGGCGGCGGGCACGCCGGTGGTTGGCGGCGCCGGTGACAACGCCGCCGCGGCGGTAGGAACCGGCGTGGTGGAAGAAGGAAAGGCCTTTACCACCATCGGCACCTCAGGCGTGGTGTTCGCACATTCCGATAAGGTGACGATCGATCCCCAGGGCAGGGTTCACACCTTCTGTTCCGCAGTGCCTGGCTGCTGGACGGTCATGAGCTGCACGCTGGCGGCGGGCCTTTCCCTGAAGTGGTTCCGGGATAATTTCTTCCTGGAGGAAATGCAGACCGCGAAAGGCATGGGGGTCGATCCCTATTACCTGATGGACCGCCAGGCTGAACGCGCGCCCATCGGCGCCAACCGTTTGGTTTACCTGCCTTATCTGATGGGAGAGCGCTCTCCCAAGCTGGATTCCGACTGCCGCGGCGTATTCTTTGGGCTGTCCGCTATGCACACTAAGTACGATATGCTCCGGGCTGTGATGGAAGGCGTTATCTACTCCCAGCGGGAATGCCTGGATATTCTTCGAGGGATGGGTGTGGTCTCCAGCGAGATGCTGGCCTGCGGAGGCGGCGGAAGCAGCCCCATGTGGCGCCAGATGATGGCTGATGTTTACAATCTGCCGGTAAAAACGGTGGTTTCCAAGGAGGGCCCCGCTCTCGGCGTGGCGATTCTGGCGGGCGTAGGCGCGGGAATTTATCCCAGCGTGGCGGAAGCTTGCCGCAAGGTGGTTAAAACCAATCCCGCCCAGGCCCCGATTCCGGAGAACACAGGCCGCTATGAGGAGTTTTACCGTGTTTACTGCGGCCTGTATCCTCAGCTGAAGGATTGCTACAAGGCGCTGGCCGCACTTTGATGAAAGCCTGGCGGAAATCCAGCTCGCCTGCCAGGGCAACACCGCTGCCATAGAATTTGTTTTTCAACCAAATGAAATAAAAAACAAGCCGGGGAGGTTCTTGCCCAAAAGAGCCTCCCCGGCTTGTTTCTGTATTGATAAAAACGGTTGCTGCTTAATATACGTAATATGGATTGGGCTTACACAAAATACTGATGAATCAATGATCCAGCCAATACTGAAAAGACCGCCGGTGAACAGGTATAAAATACCCGTTCCGGCTTTGCCTTCATAAAATTTATGTCCTCCCCAAAGCAGGCAAAGACAAATTTAACTGATGAGCCGAAGCTATAACTCACAAAAGAGCGGAAAGATGAAATGATATAAAAATCATTTTGCCGTTAGAGATAAATTTTGTGAAAAATTTTACGAGTTTAGAAGAAAAGTACAAAAAAATATTGATTTCTTAGGGATATTTAGGTATACTAAAAGGTAATTACAAGAATAATTATAAGGAAAAGAAGGATCCGCGATGCAGAAGAAATCAAGGCGCCCCCGGGAAAAGGTCCTTTCCATGGCCCTGATGCTGGTAATGCTGGTGTTGGGTATTCTGTGCTTTTTGACACCTTTAAGCACTCTGGTCGGGGTTCAATATCTGGCGTTTGGCTGTTTAGCTATTTACGGCGCCGTAATGGTGGTGCGTTATATCGGCTCTGAACATAAAAGCAAATTTTTACTTCTGGGAGGAGTGGCTTGTTTTTTACTCAGTGCGGCGGTGCTGCTGGTGTGGATGTTCCAGTCAGCCGAAGCGGCGGAGGGAATGATGTCTTTTATCTGCTGTATTGTGCTGGCAGTGCTGTCGGTATCTATGGGAATTAACCATTTCATGATGGCCTTTCCCTTTCAGAGAAAAGACGATAAGGCCAGAGGCTGGCTGTTCGCTGGGGCAATCGTCAATTTTTTAGTAGGCGTTTTGCTGGTGCTATTTCCTGTCTTTGCCGCAATGCCCCCAATTTCCGCGCTCCTTGGAACTTATCTGCTGTCAGGAGGCATCACAATTTTGCCCGAGCTTTGGACAGCTTCCTCTGATCAGAACCCGAAATCCTCACAGAAAAAATAGCGCCGATATATCCCCTGGCCGCCAAAGGGCCTGAGAAATGGCCAGACGGCGTCTTAGCACAAGCGTCAAAGGGGATCGAAAGGAAGAGACTTTGGGCTTTTTTGCGCTGAGAAAAAAAGAACCCCATTTTTCACCGGTCTCCACTCTGTTTTCCCGGCACGGCTTTTTACCGCTGAAAGGAGCTTTTTCACGCCGCTGCGCGGATGCCAAAAGGGTTTCCGCTTCCTATATTTTTTAAAGGATGCTTAACTGCCCATAAGAGAGCGGTGTATTCCCCTTTGAAAAGTCTTCTGAAAAATAAAACATAAAAACGCCGCTGGTTTTCAGCGGCGTTTTTTCTGTGAGTTTTATCTCGCGGACTGACGTTTTTTCTGTGGCTATGCAGGACTAAACCCTTTTGCCGTGCTTTTCCAAAGGGCGGCTCGGCTATCCTTTCAAGCCGGCGGCCTTTAAAAAGTCCCCGTAGGCCTCCTGCCATTCCTCCCACTGGAGAGGCTGGTAAACCTTAATATCGTTGGACTCCCGGATGATTTTCCGGGCTTCCCTATGATCCCTGATTTCTCCCAGGGCCAGACAGGCGACGCCGATATTTCCCATTACGGTAGCTTCCACCGGCCCGGCATATACCGGAACGCCGCAGGCGCTGGCGGTCATCTTGCACAGCAGAGTGTCCTTGATGCCGCCGCCAAACATATGGATGGTCTTATATTTTTTTCCGGTGATGGAAGAAAGGGTCTCAAAGGTATATTTATAACGCATGGCGATGCTTTGATAAATGCATCGCATGATCTCGCCGCGGGTTTGAGGCACGGTCTGCCCTGTGCGTTCGCAGTACTCCTGGATCCGGCGGGGAAGATTGCCGGGAGTCTCAAACTGGGGCGCGTCGGTATCAATATAGCACTGGAAAGGCCGGGATTCCAGGGCCTCGTTTTCCAGAACGTCGAAGCCAACCTCGCTGCCCTCCCGCATCCACTGCCGACGGGATTCCTGGATCAGCCAAAGACCCATAATGTTCTTTAAAAAACGTACGCTGTGATGATAGCCGATCTCGTTGGTAAAGTTGGCGGCTATCGCTTTTTCACTCATAATCGGCTTGCCGAGTTCAGTGCCGAACAGGCTCCAGGTGCCGCAGCTGATGTAGACAAAATCCTTTTCCTTAGCGGGACAGCTGAACACCGCCGAGGCGGTGTCGTGAGTTGCGACCGCTACCACAGGTACGCTGGGACAGCTCAGCTCCTCACAGATTTCCGGAAGAAGATTGCCGTAAATTTCTCCAGTGGAAATAATCGGCGGGAAAATCTCGGTAGGAATCCCCAGAGTCCGGCAAAGCTGGAAATCCCAGCTTTTCAGGGTGGGATTGTATAGGTTTGTGGTAGAGGCGTTGGTCACCTCACACTTTTTTTCTCCGGTGAGAAAATAGGCCATTAAATCCGGCATCAGAAGAAATCGATCGGCTTGGGCCAGCAGAGCAGGCTCCTCCCGCGCCAGATAATATAATTGGTACAGGGTGTTGAAGCGCATGAGCTGAATCCCGGTTTTTTCGTAAATCTCCTCTTTGGGGATGATTTTAAATACCTGCTCGGGCACGCCGACGGTATGAGGATCCCGGTAGTGAACCGGATTTTGCATCAAATTGCCCCTGCGGTCAAGAAGGCCGAAATCCACTCCCCAGGTGTCGATGCCGATGGCGTCAAAGCCCCCCTTGGCCAAGGCCAGAGAGATGCTCCTTTTGATCTCAAACATCATACGCACGATGTCCCAGTAAAGAACCCCGTTTAATACGACGGGATCATTGCTGAAACGGTGGATTTCCTCCGCCTTTAATTGGTTCCCCTCAAAGCGGCTGAGCATTGCCCGCCCGCTGGAAGCGCCGAAATCAAAGGCTAAAATTCTTTTCTCCATGCCGGCTTCCTCCTTCAGATCATTTCTGTAATGATGATACCATTTACAGGATCAGGCGTCCACAATTGTCCGGAAGGTTTCTATAAAATCTTTATTCCAGAACAAAATAGTCAGAAACAAAAACAATCACGCAAAATCATTCTTTGAGATTCGCCCGATATAAGGTAAGGCCGCATTGTGCGGAGGAAGAACCGATTTCAGCGGCCAGGGCTTCATAGGAAACCTGCCGTACCATCACCGTACACTGTCTGTCGTAATTGCAGTCATAAACCGTGAAACCTCCGGTGATTGTTTGAAGAAACACCATGGTGTGGGGATAATGGGGCGTGCCGTATTGAATAATATCCCCAGGCCGGCCTTGGGACAGCAGGCGTTCCAAGGCCGTTTTGCTTATATTTTTTTGGGTGAGCTGTCCTACCACGGATAGGTTTTCCGTTCCATCCAGCTGATACCAGGTATCCCGATAATAGCTGTTTGGCATATCGCAGCCATAAAGGGCGTGAAAGACATAGCCTGCAAAGCCAAAGCATTGGGTGGCGCCCCGGTATGCGCCGGTGAAGCTGCTGCCAGGCGGGTATTCCTCCTGAATTTGGTTCAACCGGTTCCAAACGCTGTCGGAGCTTTGAGAAAATGGGTGGGAAAAAGTATAGAAAAAAGTTGAAACAACACAAATTAATACTGATAGTATAGAAAATACCGCTTTCCATCGGGTGGAATGGCAAAGCTTCCTTAAAATACCCATAGGCACACCTCGCGTTATTCCTCTTTCCAAGGCATATGCGGCTGTGGTATGATAAATGAAAGACTTTAAGGGTTTAGGAGGCCGGATCATGGAAGCTTTATTTATTTGCTATCCCAAATGCTCCACCTGCGCTAAGGCTAGAAAATTTTTGCAGGAAAAGGGCATCCCGTTTCAGGAAAGAAATATTAAGGAGGAAAATCCCACGCAAGAGGAGCTGGCTCAGTGGATTTGCCAAAGCGGGCTTCCGGCGGAAAAATTTTTTAATACCTCTGGAATGCTCTACCGGGAGAAGAACCTGAAGGCGGTTTTGCCAGGATTAACCCAGCAGGAAAAAATCAGACTGCTGGCCGAGGATGGTATGCTGGTCAAACGTCCGCTGCTGATTGGGGAAGGCTTTGTTCTGGCAGGCTTCCGGCAGGGACAGTGGGAGGAAGCTCTGGCAAAATAGAAAAAGGGACGGAATCCATTCCGTCCCTTTTTCATCTTTCGGCCGCTGAGGCTTCTCTTTTTCCTATCAGCCATGGGGATAAGCCTTTTACTCGGCTATTAAAGCGCTGCGGACGGCAGCTTCGTCCGGCGGGACTATTCCCAGCGGATCACGGACCTTTCATAACGGGGACAGACCCTCATGCATATGCCGCATACAGCCCCGCGGCCAATATGCTGGTACTGGCGCTTCATATGCTGGCTGCATTTTTCCGGATCGAAAAGCAGCTTCCGAGGCATACCAGGGACCCATTCCGGGCCGAGAATCGCGCCGCTGGGACAGGAATCCACACATTTGCGGCAGCTGCCGCAGAGAGAGGCTGGAAGTGCGTTTTCCACAGGAAAGGGGCAGTCGGTGAATAATGTGGCCAGCCGGACGCGGGGGCCAAACCGATGATGGAGAAATAAGGAGCTTTTTCCTATGACGCCCAGGCCGGCGGCGCAGGCCGCCTGCTTATGGGAAAATCTGCCCTGATAGTTCCAGCCCTTTTGATTCATACTTTGACTGGCGGCCACAGTGATATACTGATAGCCGGCCCGGTCCAAAAACAATCCGGCCTTCAGCAGGCATTGATCCAAGAATGCGTTTACCGCCCGGTAATGACTAAAATAGGTCAAAGTGGGCTCTCCTTCGATTTCATCCACAATGGCGTTGGACAGCCGAACCACCAGGGTAACGGCATAGGGCGTTTTCTCCAGGCCCTCGGCTTCCGGCTTGGAAAAGCCCACGTCGCTGACGCCCAATGATAATAGAAAAGCTTCCAGCTTCTCCCGCAGCTCCACAGGCGTTGGAAGGGCGGAGTCTTGGAAACCGCCGGACTTCCGGATAGGCTCCGCCTGTGAGGAGGCGGCCTGAATGGCCTTCCGTTTCCAAGAGGTCTCCGGCAATTCCTTTGCCGTTTCAAAGGAGCTTCCAAATTCGTCTTGCGGTTTCATAACATTCCCCATTTCCAGCTGTTATTATACCTTGTTATCATACCACAAAACAGCGGGAAAGGGTACGGCTCCCTTACCGTTTTCCATGGAAACGCCCCGGTCGCACAGTCAGCGGAAGAACAGCTTGGCAAAGGCTGGCAGAGAAAGCCGCCTTGAGGAGAATGTGCCGCGGATTTGGAGGGACGGGCCTCGATGGAGGCCGCCAAATATACTCAAGGAACGCGCGCCGGAAGTCCGGGCCGCGCGCCCGTTGGGAACGGCTGTCCTTCCGAAGCGCCATTGCAAAGGCGGTCCGGTTCTTTTATAATGAATATATGGGCAAGAGAAAGCTGGAGAAATCCAGGAGACGGCCGGGAGGAAGAGGAATGAGAAAAACAATTGGAATTTTAGCGCATGTAGACGCGGGGAAAACCACTTTGTCCGAGGCGGTTCTGTACCATGGAAAGGCAATCCGCGCAAAGGGACGGGTAGACCACCGGGATTCCTTTCTAGACGCCGACGCCGTTGAGAAGCAGCGGGGCATCACTGTGTTTTCCGGGCAGGCGGCCTTTTCTCTGGGAGAAAACCAATATTACCTGGTAGACACGCCGGGACACGCAGACTTCGCCGGGGAAATGGAACGGACTCTGGGGGTGCTGGACTATGCCGTTTTGGTGGTGAGCGCCGCCGATGGGGTTCAGGGGCATACGGCGACCCTCTGGCGGCTGTTGGAAAAAAATCAGATCCCGGTATTTTTCTTCCTGAATAAAATGGATCAGCCGGGGGCGGACGGAGAAAAATCTCTGGCGGAGCTCCGGGAACAGCTTTCGCCGGATATTTACTGGTTTCCGGCGGAAGGGCTGGAGGCTGCGGCGGAGGACCTGGCGGCCCTGGATGAGAATTTGCTGGAACGCTACTTGGAGACCGGCTATGACGAAAAGCTGTGGTACGGCAGGACGGCGGAGCTGATTCGGAGCCGCCGGGTGTTTCCCTGTTTTTCCGGCAGCGCGCTGAATGACCAGGGCGTGATAGAGTTCTTAGAGCAGATGGACCGGCTGACGAAAACGGAATATGAGGCAAAAAGGGACGAGCCCTTTTGCGGAAGAGTGTACCAGGTGCGTCACGACGAAAAGGGAAACCGGGTCAGCTTTTTAAAGGTTCTGTCCGGTGCGTTAACGGTAAAGGACGAGGTCGCTACTCTGGATGGGCCGCAGAAAATCGACGAGCTGCGGCATTATCAGGGTTTGAAATTCCAGACTGGAAAAACGGCGGCGGCCGGGTCTCTGTGCGGAGTAACCGGCCTGACAGTCAAGCCAGGCGAGCAGATCGGGGAAGCTCCCTGCCGTCCGAGGCTGGAAACCACTCCGGCTTTAACGGCAAAGGTGGAATACGGCGAAGGAGTGCCGGCGAAAACCGTGCTGGAAGAATTTAAACTATTGGAGGCGGAGGAGCCGCTGCTGAATGTTTCCTGGGAGGAACGGCTGGAGGAAATCCGGGTGCATATTTTGGGGACAGTACAGCTGGAAATCCTTCAGGAGCTGATGGCGGAGAGATTCCGGCGGAAAATACGATTCGGGGAATGTCAGGTTTCTTACCGGGAAACCATTGGAAACACAGTGCTTGGCTGCGGCCATTTCGAGCCGCTCCGCCATTACGCGGAGGTGCATCTGGCTCTTTCTCCCGGAAAAAGAGGCTCCGGGATCACCTTTGAAAGCAAATGTCCTTTCGACCAGCTTGACCGCAGCTATCAGAACCTGATCCGAACCCATGTCTTTGAGCGGGAATTGAGGGGCGTGCTGGTCGGCGCCCCTCTCACCGATGTAAGGGTAACTCTTTTGGCGGGGAAAGCGCATGAAAAACACACCGAGGGCGGAGACTTTCGGGAAGCCGTCTACCGGGCTCTGCGCCAGGGGCTGATGCAGGCGGAAAGTATTTTGCTGGAGCCCTGGTACGCTTTCCGGATTCAGGCGGACAGCAGGCAGCTGGGAAGAATTTTATCCGATATCCAGCGGCTGCAGGGAGTCTTTGAGCCTCCGCGGCAGCAGGAAAACCGAGTGACGGTAAATGGACGAGGGCCGGCGGCGGGTTTTATAAATTACAGCCGGGAGCTGGCGGCATTTACCAAAGGAAAAGGGAGGTTCAGCTTCCGGTTCGACGGTTATGAGCCGTGCCAGAACCAGGAGGAGCTGGCAGCCCGGTTTTCCTATGACCCGGAGGCGGACTTGGAATACACCCCGGATTCGGTTTTCTGCTCCCATGGCGCGGGCTATCCGGTCAAATGGCATCAGGCCCGGGAGCATATGCATCTGAAGGTTTCACTGCCATAAAAACTGCCGGAAAAGACTGGGACGGAGAGCGGCGGGCAAAATCAAGGGATCTGGCAGCGGATTAAAAAGCAATATTTTAAACGTGCGGCGTGGAGCCGCTTTTTAAGCGATTTAGAAAAACCTCCGGCCCAGCCGGAGGTTTTTACAACAGGATGATTTTTAAGTGGTTTAGGAAAAGAAACGGTTTTCTCCAAAATTAAGCAGCCTGTTACGAATTTTTGCAATCAAAAATTTTTCGTAAGGCACAGTAAAAAATGAACCGCGCCGTGCCGTCATTCTAACGATTACAGATACGGCGCGGTTCCATAAAAAACATTGCGGCGAAACAAAAAATAATAGGATTCGCAGCCTCCCGGCACCTGTTCTGACGGCGGCTTTTTTACAGCCGGGATTTTCAAGGAATCTCAAAGGCTGTTTCAAGCGGCCGGACTAAACACGGCGCAGGCGGTCAAATCAGGAAACCGCCGTTGGGACTGAGCACCTGGCCGGTAATAAAATCGCTTTCCGGAGAAGCTAAAAACCAGATGGCCTGGGCGATGTCCTCCGAGGTGCCGATGACGCCCAGAGGGGTTTCGTCCCGGAGTGCCTGAAGCTCCTCTGGAGTGAGGCCGGCGTTCATTTTAGTATCCACCACGCCCGGAGCCACACAGTTTACCTGAATGCCGGAGGGCCCCAGCTCCTTAGCCAGGGATTTGGTCAGGCCGATGAGAGCCGCCTTGCTGGCGGAATACACCGCCTCGCAGGAGGCGCCGGTGATTCCCCAAATCGAACTGACATTGACAATTTTTCCCCGGTGCTCCCTGAGGAACAGGGACGCCGCCTGCTGGCTGCACAGAAAAGCCCCTTTGACGTTAACGCCGAAGACCCGGTCCCACTGCCGGGGTGTGCAGTCGGTGAACAGGCCCGTCTGAGAAATCCCGGCGTTGTTTACTAGAATTTCCAGCCCGCCGAAAGCCGCCTCTGTCCTTTGAAACAGCTCCTTTACCTGGACAGGGTCGGAAACGTCCGCCTGCACTGCGAGAACAGAGCAGCCCTCCTGCGTGAGGGAACGGGCTAGAGAGAGGGCCTCTGATTCCGAACGATGGTAATTGATCACCGTGGAATAGCCTTTTCTGGCAAACAGAACAGCGGCGGCCCGGCCGATCCCATGAGAAGCCCCGGTGACGATGACGGCGCGGCTCATTCCTTCACCAGCACCTTGATAACTTCTCCTACGAACATTTTGTGATAATCCTTATCCGGATACCACCGGCTGTTCAGGGTTTTGTCTACAAACCCGGCCGGGTCCATCGGCTGGGCGTACAGCTTTTTGCATACCAGCACCAGGCTGGCCTGTTCAAAGTACGGAGCAGCCTGGTCGAAAACAGGAATCAGGCCTGTCTCTTCCGCCTTATCGATCTCCCGGCCGGATTTGCTGCCGCAGAGGGAAAGCGCCTTTTTGTATTCTTCAGGGTAAAAGCTCAGGGTAAAGCAGTCGTGGGATTCTACAAATTCCTTGGTGTAGCGCTGGGGACGGATTACCGTTACCGCCACGTTTTTGCCCCACATGACGCCTATGCCGCCCCAGCTGGCGGTCATAGTATTGTATTTGATTTGATCGCCGGCGGTAACAAGCATCCACTGGTCGCCGATCATCTTAAAGGGCTTCATGGAAAACTCACGGACATTGATTTCTTGAAAAGACATAGCAATCTCTCCTTTATAAAATAATAGCCTGCTGGGCTTTTTCTCCTTACAATTTTATGATACCATAAATTAGAAGATTATGGTACCACAAAAGCTTCGCGTTTTCTGCTGATTTTGGACGGGAAAAAGTGTTTTATAACATTTAAATTTATTTATATGCATGTAGCTTTTGCGGCGGATATGAAAGAGGCGTCATTTTAATATCATAAAAAATAAGAGCGGAGCCGATTTTTCTTTCGATTTTGTGGAAATGTCACCAAATTCCAATTGTGTGAATATTTATGCACAAAACTCTTGATTTTTTGCATAAAGGGTGTATAATAGGAATCGTTGAATGAAAACATCAGCCATAATAAAAATATTTTGGGAGTTGGTTAAAATGGCAGAGATCAAAAAAGTAGTGCTGGCGTATTCCGGCGGATTGGACACCTCGATTATTATTCCGTGGCTGAAGGAGAATTACAACAACTGCGAGGTCATCGCCGTTGCCGCCGATGTCGGCCAGGGTAAGGAGCTTTCCGGGCTGGAGGAAAAAGCGAAAAAGACAGGAGCCTCCAAGCTGTACATCGAGGATTTGAACCAGGTGTTTGTGGAGGATTTCATTTTTCCCACCGTCAAGGCTGGCGCTGTTTATGAAAACAAATATTTGCTGGGCACCTCCTTCGCCCGTCCGATTATCGCCAAAAGAATTGTAGAAATCGCCAAAGCGGAAGGCGCCGACGCAATCTGCCACGGCTGTACCGGAAAAGGAAACGACCAGGTGCGGTTTGAGCTGGCTATCAAGGCTTTCGCTCCGGAAATGAAGATCATCGCTCCCTGGAGAATCTGGAATCTGAAGAGCCGTGAGGAAGAAATTGAATACGCTGAAGCCCACAACATTCCCTTAAATATTACCAGAGAAACCAACTACTCTAAGGATAAGAATATCTGGCACCTTTCCCATGAGGGCCTGGATCTGGAGGATCCGGCCAACGAGCCGAAATATGACGAGATCCTGGAATTGGGCGTTTCTCCCATGAAGGCTCCCGACAAGGCTACCTACGTGACCCTGCACTTTGAAAAGGGCGTTCCAACCGCCATCGACGGCGAGAAAATGGATGGCGTTTCCATCGTGAAAAAGCTCAATGAGCTGGGCGGCGCCAATGGCATCGGCATCGCCGATATGGTGGAAAACCGGCTGGTAGGCATGAAGAGCCGCGGCGTTTATGAAACTCCCGGCGGAACCATTTTGTATCACGCCCACAACAAGCTGGAGGAAATCTGCCTCGACAGGGACACCTACCATTATAAGCAAGGCGTAGCCCTCCGGTTCGCGGAGCTGGTTTACTACGGCCAGTGGTTTACTCCTTTAAGGGAAGCCCTTTCGGCTTTTGTGGATTCCACTCAGGAGACCGTAACCGGCGATGTTAAGCTGAAGCTTTACAAGGGAAATATCATCGACGCGGGCGTTACTTCCCCTTATTCCTTGTACGATGAGGAGATTGCTACCTTCGACGAGGATGAGGTTTATAATCAGGCGGATTCCGCCGGCTTCATCAATCTGTTTGGCTTGCCAATCAAGGTTCAGGCGATGAAGAAGGCCAAAAATCAGCAGCAATAAATTTATCCAGGATTCAGGGCGGACGCTGTCCGCCCTATTCGTGATTATTAGGTAAGCCCTGGCTTTTGGGTGCGGAAAGCGAGCTTGCTTCTTGATGCGTCCGCGGTAGAAAACAGGGAGCTATCTCCAAGCCCTAGGCGCGAAATGAGTCCAGGTTCAGCCTGGGGAAACAGCTGAAGGAAGCGAACAGACAGCGGCGCGTGGGAGAAGGCCAATGGATACCGCCACCCCCCGAGCGCGAAATGAGTCCAGGCTCAGCCTGGGGAAAGGGTGAATCAATTTGCCGTTATGGACAGGACGGTTCCAAAAGGAACTGGATCAAAAAACCAATGATTTTAATTCCTCTATCTCTTTTGACTGTAAAATGGCGCGGCAGGATATCGAGGGCTCTATCGCCCACGCCACCATGCTGGGACAGTGCGGAGTCATTGACAAAAGCGAGGCTGACGCAATCTGCCAAGGGCTGGAAGGGATTTTAAAGGATCTACAGTCCGGGACGCTGGAAATCGACATGACCCAGGAGGATATCCATACTTTCATGGAAGGTGAATTGACCCGCCGGCTGGGAGATACCGGTAAACGGCTGCATACCGCCAGAAGCCGGAACGATCAGGTGGCGCTGGATATCCGGCTCTATCTGAGAGAGGAGGCCCAGGGCCTGCTGGAACAGATCAAAGAACTGACTGAGACTATCTGCGTCCAGGCCGAAGCCTTCGCTGGGACAGTAATGCCTGGCTATACCCACCTGCAGCGCGCCCAGCCCATCACCTTTGGCCACCATCTGATGGCTTACGCCGAGATGTTCCTTCGGGATTTGGGCAGGCTTCAGGACGCGGTAAAGCGTATGAATGTCAATCCGCTGGGGTCAGGCGCTTTGGCTTCCACCACCTATCCCATTGACCGGACTGTCACCACCCGGCTTCTAGGATTTTCCGATACTATGCGCAACAGTCTGGATGGGGTTTCCGACCGGGATTTCTGCATGGAGCTGGCTGCGGCCTTATCCATCGTAATGGTGCATCTGTCCCGGTTCTCTGAGGAAATCATCCTCTGGTGCTCGTGGGAATTTAAATTTGTAGAGCTGGATGACGCCTTTTCCACCGGCTCCAGCATCATGCCCCAAAAGAAAAACCCTGATATCGCCGAACTGGTCCGGGGAAAATCCGGCAGGGTATTTGGCGACCTGACTGCTTTGCTGACGGTCATGAAGGGCTTGCCTTTGGCCTATAATAAGGATATGCAGGAAGACAAGGAGGCTATTTTTGACAGCGTGGAAACGGTGAAGATGTGCCTGACCGCCTTTACCCCGATGCTGGCCACCATGAAGGTGCTTCCTGAGAATATGCGGAAGGCGGCGGCCGGAGGGTTTATCAACGCCACCGACTGCGCCGACTATCTGGTAAAAAAGGGCTTACCCTTCCGGGATGCGTATAAAGCCACCGGAACTCTGGTTGCCCGGTGCATTGAATTGGGGGAAACCCTGGAAACTCTGCCGATGGAGGAATATCAAACGGTATGCGAGGCCTTTGACGAGGGCGTCTATGACGCCATTTCTTTAGAAAACTGCGTCAACGGCAGAAGCGTGCTGGGAGGACCTGCGAGGGAAAGCGTGCTGGCTCAGGTAAAGCGGGTGCGAGGCCTGCTTCGGGAGGATGCCGCCTCTGAAAGCTGATAAAAGGCGCGCGGACGGAGACCGTAAAGGGCGGCCGCCCTATGCGCCGCCTGGCATGAACCCAAGCCGGGCGCTTGGACCATGCCAGCCGCCCTTCTGACTGGCGGCCGCGGGACAGGCGCTTTGTGCTGCTGTCGTCTGCTCCCACTACACAAAATTTAAACGATAGATAAGAGGGATTTATTTATGATACATGCGGGAATTGTCGGAGCCACCGGCTACGCCGGCTCTGAGCTGGTGCGGCTGCTGCTGAGCCATCCGGAGGCGGAGGTTACGGCCATCAGCTCCGTCAGCTTTGAGGGAAAGGCAATCAGTGAGGTATATCCCGCCTACTTCAATCTGTGCGATATGGTTTGTGAAACCGCCGGCCAGGTGGTGGACAAATGCGACGTGGTATTCGCCGCTCTGCCTCATGGGCTTTCCCAGGAGCTGGCCAAAGCCTGTGACGAGAAAGGCAAGGCGTTTATTGACCTGGGCGCGGATTTCCGGCTGGACAGCGAGGAAGAATATCAGAAATGGTACGGCGGAACCTATCAGGACAAGGAGCTCCATGAAAAGGCGGTTTACGGCCTGCCGGAGCTGTTCCGTAAGGATATTCTCGGAAAAAGGGTCATTGCCAATCCGGGCTGCTATACGACTGGGGCTCCGCTGGCTCTGGCGCCGGCGGTAGCAAACGGCTTGATTGAGCTGACGGGAATCATCATCGACTCCAAATCTGGTGTGACCGGGGCGGGCCGCGGCCTTTCCCAGGGCACCCATTACCCGGATTTAAACGAGGGCCTGCACGCCTACAAGGTGGCCAGCCACCGGCACACTCCAGAGATTGAGCAGACGCTGTCCCGGCTTTCCGGGCAAAAGGTGCATGTCACTTTTGTGCCCCATCTGCTGCCGGTGAACCGGGGAATCTTATCCACCTGCTACGGAAGGCTGAAGCCGGATGTCACCAAGGCGCAGGTGCGGAAGGCTTATGAAGATTTTTATCAGGACGAGTATTTTGTCCGCCTGCTGCCAGACGGCATGAACGCGGACATCCATAATATCAAGTATTCCAACTTCTGTGATATTTCCCTGCATATCGATACCCGGTGTGGCAATTTGATCGCTATTTCCGCCATTGACAACATGGTGAAGGGGGCCGCAGGCCAGGCGATTCAGAATATGAACCTGATTTTTGGCTTGGAGGAAGCCTCGGGGCTGGCATTGGTGCCCCCGGCATTTTAATCAGGGCGAAAAGGAGAGAACAATTATGCCAATCAAACAAATTCCAGGCGGCGTGACCGCGGCTCAGGGCTTTACCGCCTCCGGGGTTCACTGCGGCATCCGTAAAAATAAATCCAAGCGGGATCTGGCGCTGATTTATGCTGATACTCTTTGCTCTGCGGCAGCGGTCTATACTCAGAACCTGGTAAAGGGCGCCTGTATTCTGGTGACCCAGCAGCACCTAAAAAACGGCAAGGCTCAGGCGGTTATCGCCAACTCCGGCAACGCCAACACCTGCAACGCCGACGGCGTGGAAAAGGCGGAGAGGATTTGCCTGCTGGCGGCTAAAGAGCTGGGCATTCCCCAGGAGGATGTTTTGGTGGCGTCTACCGGGGTTATCGGCCAGGTGCTGCCCATCGAGCCCATCGAAAATTCCGTGGCGGCCCTAACGTCGGCTCTCTCCAAGGAGGGAGGCACCGACGCCGCGGAGGCCATCATGACTACAGATACCGTTAAAAAAGAAATCGCCGTCCAAATTGAAGTAGGCGGCAAAACAGTGACCATCGGGGGCATCGCCAAGGGCAGCGGTATGATTCACCCCAACATGGCCACCATGCTGGGCTTCCTCACCACTGACGCCGCCGTTTCTCCAGAAATGCTTCAGTGCGCGGTCAAGGAGGCCGCGGATGTCAGCTTTAATATGGTCAGCGTTGACGGGGACACCTCGACCAACGATACTTTGGCGGTTTTGGCCTCGGGAAAAGCCGGAAATCAGGAGATTACGGAAAAATCAGAGGATTACCAAGCGTTTCTGGAAGGCCTGGTATTTGTATGCAGGGAAATCTCCAAGCTGCTGGCCGGCGACGGAGAAGGAGCGACCAAGCTGCTGATCTGTAAGGTCAGCGGGGCGAAAACGCTGGCGGACGCTAAAGGCGTGGCGAAATCGGTGATCTGCTCCAGCCTGCTGAAGGCCGCCATGTTCGGCGCCGACGCCAACTGGGGACGGGTGCTGTGCGCCATCGGCTATTCCGGCTGTGATGTGGATATCAGCAAGGTGGATGTGGCGTTCCGCTCGGCAAAGGGCGCTGTCACGGTATGCGTGGATGGCGCGGGCATCGAGTTCAGCGAGGAAAAGGCAAAGGAGATCCTGCTGGAAAAGGAAATCGATATTTTGGTGGACCTGAAGGACGGTTCCTTTGACGCGGAGGCCTACGGCTGTGACTTGACCTATGATTATGTGAAAATTAACGGGGATTACCGCACCTAAATAAAATATACGACGGCTGACTGTTTTATGGGCGCTGGAGTGAAAGAATTAAAAAGACATAGATCTTTCGTATGATATTTTTAGATAGAATGGGCGTGACGAGTTATGGAAATTCCGATTCAGGATCGGGCAGACGTGCTGGTAAAGGCATTGCCCTATATTCAAAAATGGGCGGGTAAAACCATCGTGGTAAAATACGGCGGCAATGCCATGATCAACGAGGAGCTTAAGGACGCTATGATGCGGGATATCGTGCTGATGCAGCTGGTCGGCATCAATGTGGTCTTAGTTCACGGCGGCGGTCCGGAGATCAGCGCGATGCTGAAGAAAATCGGCAAGGAAAGCAAATTTATCAACGGTATGCGCTATACGGACGCGGAAACCATGGATATCGTCCAGATGGTGCTGGCCGGAAAGGTGAACAAAGACCTGGTGAAGCTGCTGGAGCAGCTGGGAGGCCGGGCGCTGGGCTTGTGCGGCCTGGACAACCGGATGCTGATGGCGGAAAAGAAAGCCGCCGCCGAGGATCTGGGCTTTGTGGGAGAGATCACCAGCGTCAATACGGCTGTGATCAACGACGCGGTGGAAAAGGGCTATATCCCGGTGATTTCCACTATCGCCGGAGGCTATCACGGGGAAACCTATAACGTCAACGCCGATGTGGCGGCCGCCAGCATTGCGGCTAAGCTGGGGGCAATGAAATTAATTTTGATGACCGACGTCAAGGGGCTGCTGCGGGATAAGGATGACGAAGGCACCTTAATTCCGGTGGTCAACGTCAGCGAGGTGCCCATGCTGAAGAAGGAAGGCATCATCAGCGGGGGAATGATTCCTAAAATCGACTGCTGTGTGGATGCGGTGCGCCAGGGCGTGGGCCGGGCCCATATCATCGACGGCAGGATCAGCCATTCCATTCTCATCGAGCTGTTTTCCGACGAGGGCATCGGCACCATGTTCTATTAAGGAAAGCATAAGGGCTTTTCAGATGATTTTCTACTCAGCCGGCAGAGTTTCGCCAGCCCGCCGGTCTGGGCTTTCTTGTAAATAGAGTTCTGGTGCCTATCCGATGACGGAGGATCAGAAGAATTTTGCGGCAGGCAGGCCGGAAGGTAAAACACTGGCAGGAACCTTGCTGGCAGGGATGAAAGCACTGCCGGCGCTGCCAGCCTGTTTCCGGAGGATGAAGCATGGGGGGCAAATCAGGAATTCGATTCCCTTTGAGGGACGGATCCGCGCATGCTCCGGTCCATTCTCTGGTCGTTTAGATTACGGTAAGAAAAGAGGAAGCAGCATGAATTTTGAGGAAGTCAAGCGGCAGGAGCAGGAAAACCTGATGCCTACCTACGGGCGGTTTCCCGTGGCGCTGGTTTACGGAAAGGGAGCTGTCGCGGTGGACACCGAGGGAAAGGAATATATTGACTTTACCAGCGGTATCGGTGTTAACAGCTTGGGCTACTGCGACGACGGCTGGGTGAGCGCGGTCGCTAAACAAGCAGGCGCGATTCAGCACATGAGCAACCTGTACTATTCCCCGGTGCAGACCAGCCTGGCAGCCGAGCTGTGCCGCCTGACAGGCTTTGGCAGGGTGTTTTTCTGCAATTCCGGAGCCGAGGCCAATGAATGCGCTATTAAGCTGGCCAGAAAATACAGCGCCGATAAATACGGCAAACAGAGGACAGAGATCGTCACGCTGGTGAACTCCTTTCATGGAAGAACGGTGACGACCCTGGCGGCTACCGGCCAGGACGTGTTTCATGAGCATTTCTGGCCCTTCACCGAAGGCTTTTCCTACGCCAGGGCCAACGACTTTGAGAGCTTGCTTTCCTGTGTTACTGAAAATACCTGCGCCGTGCTGATCGAACTGATTCAAGGCGAGGGCGGAGTCATGCCTCTGGAACAGGAGTTCGTGCGGAAAACCGCCGCCCTCTGCAAGGAAAAGGATATCCTGCTGATGATCGACGAGGTGCAGACCGGTGTCGGCAGGACCGGGTCCCTTTACTGCTATGAACAGTATGGGATTGAACCGGATGTGATCACCTCGGCCAAGGGATTGGGCGGAGGGCTTCCCATCGGTGCCTGCCTGTGCGCTTCTCGTTTGGGAGAAGTGCTGGGCGCCGGAATGCACGGCACTACTTTTGGAGGAAATCCTGTCTCCTGTGCCGGCGGTTTGGAAGTTTTACAAAGAGTAGCAAAAGATAGTTTTTTACGTTCTGTAGAAGAAAAAGGCCGTTACCTCCGGGAGAAGCTGAGTAAAATGGCGGGCGTTCAGGAGCTTCGGGGGCTGGGTATGATGATCGGCATCGTACTGGCAAAGGATAACGCTAAGGAAGTAGCCGGCCGCTGTGTGAAAAACGGACTTCTGGTGCTGACAGCGAAAACCGTACTGCGTCTGCTGCCGCCGCTGAATATCACCTATGAGGAGATCGACCAGGGCCTGGAAATTTTAGAAAAATCAATTTTGGAGGGCTAAGCCAATGAAACATTTATTAAAGCTTTTAGACTGGAGCAGCCAGGAAATCATGGATACCTTAAATTTGGCGGATCAGCTGAAGTATGAGCTGAAGCATGGAATCGAGCACAAGCGCCTGGCGGGAAAAACCTTGGGTATGATTTTCCAGAAATCCTCTACCCGCACCAGGGTTTCCTTTGAGGTGGGAATGTATCAGCTGGGCGGCATGCCCATTTTCCTCTCGGCCAAGGATATGCAGATTGGCAGAGGCGAGCCCGTTCAGGATACCGCCCGAGTGCTTTCCCGCTATTTGAACGGCATTATGATCCGCACCTTTGAGCAGAGCGAAGTGGAAGCTCTGGCGGAGTACGGCAGTATTCCCATTATCAACGGCCTGACCGATTTCTGCCATCCTTGCCAGGTGCTGGCTGATCTGATGACCATCCGCGAGTTTAAGGGCAAGCTGGAAGGCTTGAAAATGTGTTTTATCGGGGACGGCAACAATATGATGAATTCTCTGATCGTTGGAGGGCTGAAAACCGGCATGTCCGTCTCTGCGGCCTGCCCCGAGGGATATGATCCCGATCCCCGGGTGCTGGATTTCGCCAAGGAGTACGACTGCTTTGAGCTTTGCAGAGCTCCTCTGGAGGCGGCCAAGGACGCGGATGTGATTATCACTGATGTTTGGGCTTCCATGGGTCAGGAGGGGGAAGCAGAAAAACGGAAAAAGGCTTTTGCCGGCTATCAAATTAATGAAGAGCTGATGGCGGCGGCCCACAAGGATGCTATGGTGCAGCATTGCTTACCGGCCCACAGGGGAGAGGAAATCACCGCCGAGGTATTCGAGGCCCATGCGGCTGAAATTTTTGAGGAGGTGGAAAATCGTCTCCACGCCCAGAAGGCGGTCATGGTGCAGCTGATGGCGGATAAGGCTTAAGCTTTTTCGCCCCTTTGCTGGGATGGGCTTATCAGGATTGGTTTCGGAAAACGGAGCTTCCAAGCAGGAAGCCCCGTTTTTTATTGAGGATTTATCCGGCGTCTTATCTCTCCGGGCCTGGATTTTCGGACAGAGAGCGGAAAGACGGTAGAATACAGCGTTCCATCGGGAAAGAAAGGGGAGAATCAATGAGAGCTAAGCAGACAGCCGTGCCGCCGGGGCCTTGTGGGCTTATAGAATTTGCAGACACCGTATGCAGGCGCCCTTGAAGCGCCTTGCCGGTTCTCGGAAGGCCGCTGAATCCTGTCAGGCAGCTTTATAAATCAACGGGCTAAAGCCCGGTATGGAATTTCGCCCTTCAGCCGTCCACCATTGACGATGGCCTTCCCGTTTTATAAGATATCGCTGAAAAAACACGAAAAAAACAGCTGCGGTTCAGAAAATGTTCACCAATTGCCGGAAGCTTTGTACTATAATAAATTAAATAATGTTTAATTAAAATCACATTAAAGGAGAGATTTTAATGGAATTAGGCAAAATCATGGTCGTTGACGACGATAAGAATATATGCGAATTACTCCGCCTTTATTTGGAAAAGGAAGGCTATCAGGTGGTGATCGCCAATGACGGCAAGGAGGCTGTGGAGCTCAATGAAAAAGAGGACCCGGAACTGATTTTGCTGGATATTATGCTGCCCCAGCTGGACGGCTGGCAGGTCTGCCGTGAAATCCGGAAAAAATCTCAGGTGCCGATTATTATGCTTACCGCCAAGGGCGAGGTGTTTGACAAGGTGCTGGGCCTGGAACTGGGAGCCGACGATTACATTGTGAAGCCCTTTGAGACCAAGGAGGTAGTGGCCCGGATCAAGGCGGTGCTGCGCCGCACAGGGCAAAACCAGGGCGAGACCGTGAAAGAGGTCAAATATGATAAGCTTTCCATCAACCTGACAAATTATGAACTGAAGGTCAACGGCGTGCAGGTGGATACTCCGCCGAAGGAGATGGAGCTGATCTACCATCTGGCCAGCAATCCAAACCGGGTGTTTACCCGGGATCAGCTGCTGGACGAGGTGTGGGGATTTGACTATTACGGCGACAGCCGTACGGTAGACGTCCATGTAAAGCGCTTAAGAGAAAAGCTGGAAGGCGTTTCCGACAAATGGGCGCTGAAAACAGTTTGGGGCGTGGGTTACAAATTCGAGGTGAAGGAGTAAGTGGCCGCACGTAAGACATTATTTAAAAAGTATCTCCAGGTCAGTATGTCGATTGTGCTGATCAGCTTTTTGCTTCTGGGAACTATGCTGCTGTTTTTTATTTCCCAGTACTGGCAAAACGATAAAAACGAGCTTCTGCGCCGGAACGCCGAAAGCATTTCCGCGCTGACCCAAAAGAGCTTGGTGGAGGATGCGGATACGGGAACTTATTATATCTCAAACCGGTATGTGCTCCAGGGGTTTCTGAGTACCTTTTCCGATTCCAGCAACGCCGATATTTTTATTACCGACGTTCAGGGGAAAACACTGCTCTGCTCTGAGGGGGGCAATTGTATTCACACCCAGCAGAGCATCCCGGACAAAATCATGAAGGATGTTCTGAACAACGGCTTTGTCAGCACCAGCAATCTGGGCGGCATTTATCCCTATTCCCATTTTACCGTAGGCGTGCCGGTGACCTCAGAATCCGGCGTTCAGGTAGGAGCCGTGTTTACCTCAACCGACGCGCTCTATCTCACCTCATTCCGCAACGATGTTTTGAAGATGTTCCTGTTCGCCGCCATCGCGGCGCTGACGATTTCCTTTTTCGCCGTGGGTTTGTTCTCCTATAAAATGGTCAGGCCTTTGCGGGAAATGGCGGAGGCTGCCCGGTGCTTCGGGTCGGGGGATTTCTCCCGGCGTGTTCCGGTGACCAGCGATGATGAAATTGGGGAGCTGGCGGTGGCGTTCAACAACATGGCGGCTTCGCTGTCCTCCTCTGAGGGAACCCGGCGGAGCTTCATCGCTAATGTTTCCCACGAGCTGAAAACCCCCATGACTACCATCGCCGGCTTTATCGACGGGATTCTGGACGGCACGATCCCGCCCGATAAACAGAATTATTATCTGAAAATTGTCTCCGACGAGGTAAAGCGGCTTTCCCGCCTGGTAAAAACCATGCTGGATCTTTCCAGAATCGACAACGGTGAGCTGCGGATGAACAAGACCTGCTTTGAATTGAGAGACATTATTCTGTCGGTAATGATTACCTTTGAAGACAGCATTGAGAAGAAGGAAGTGGAAATCAGAGGACTGGAGGACGCCCCCGCTATTTTTGTGGATGGCGACCCGGATATGATTCACCAGGTGGTTTATAACCTGGTGGAGAACGCCGTGAAATTTGTCAATCCTCAGGGATATATCGACGTACAGGTTTTGAATAAAGGAACCAAAGCGGTGGTCAAAATCAGAAACAGCGGCCAGGGAATTTCCGCCGACGAGATTCCTCTTATTTTTGATAAATTCTATAAGACCGATAAATCCAGAAGCATGGATAAAAACGGTATGGGCTTGGGACTTTATATTGTAAGAACCATCATCAAGCTTCATGGCGGAGACATCACTGTCAGCAGCGTGGAAGGCGAATACTGCGAGTTTGAATTCTGGCTGCCAAAGCAGCCGGAGGAGCAGCCTCCCTTACTAAAGGAATAATTTACAGCAAGGAGTGTTACCATGACGGATAGAGAATGGCCGGAGTATCCCAACCAATCCGGCGGGGAAACGGTTACAGGCCCAGAGTCCGCTCAAGAAGAGGCAGCGTCGGAAAGAGGCTGGGAGGCGGATCCGCCGTCCCCCGCTTCAGAGGAGTGCCAATCGGAAGAGGGTTCAAATTGGGAGCGGACCGCCCAGGAGGCAGAGGAAGAAGTCCCCGGCGGTCAGCGCGGGGAAGATTTGGGAACGCTGGGCCAGGCGCAGGAGCTCCAGGAGGCCGCGCCTTTCTTCCAGGAGGAAGGCTCAGAGCCTTCCCAAACCACAGAAACATCGGGCTGGAAGCCCGGAATGGAATCCTCAGAGGATAGCAGAGAGGAACCGGATCTGCCCGCCGAATCTCCGGAATCGTCCGGCCAGGAGCTCCAAGAGGCTGCGGCTCTCTCTCCGGAGGAAACTCAGGTGCCGTTTCAAACGGAAAACGCATGGGAGCCTGGAGCCGAGCGCCCGGAGAATCCTGACGGCGGGGAAAGCCAGGAGCCGGTGGCAGAGCGGCCGTCTGCCCAACCGTATGATCAGAGCCCGGCGTTTTCCAGGCCGGCTCCCCAGGCGCCTCCGCCTGTGTGGAATCCCGGCTGGCAGGCGTCTTACCGTCAGGCGCCGCAGAATTATCCCTATGGGCAAGGCCAATATCAGGGAGGCTGGCATCCCCAGCAGCGGCAGGTCCCGCCGCCTTACTATGGAGGGACGCCTTATCAGGCGCCTAACCCCTATCAGAATCAAGCTCCCTATGGTTATCCCGGCCAGGCGGCCCGGAATCAAGGGCAGCCTGGTTACCAGGAAAGCCGCTGGTATCCCCAGCAGCCAGCCCAGCCGGCGCGGACCGGCTCTGTGCCTCCGCCTTCTCAGCCTCCCCAAAAGGAGGCTGGAGAGCTTCCAGATGCCAAGCCGCCGGAGAAAAAGAGGATGAATAAGAAAACCAAGGCGTTCCTCTGGGTGATTGGAGCCGTATTGGTTTTGCTTGGCGCGGCAATGGTTTTGTACAGTGTGGGATTGACCTCCGGCTGGTTCGGCGGAGAGACTGCGGAGCCGCCCCAGGCCAGTTCATCCACTCCTGCGCCGGAGGACGACCAAAAGCTGCTGGAAATCGAGGAAATTCCTCAGGATGGCATGATGACCCCGAATCAGGTGTATGAAAAGGTGAAGCACAGCGTAGTTGCGGTGGTTACCTACGGGCAGGGCTCCGATTTGACCGACAGCCCTATCAGCTCCGGTTCCGGGATCGTGTTTTCAGAGGACGGCTATATCGTTACCAACTCCCATGTGATCGGGGATTCTAATCAGTATCCGGTAAAGGTGGTATTCACCGGTCAGGATGAAAATGAGGAGGATCAGGAATATCCGGCGCAGATCGTCGGGTATGACAAGCGGACCGATATCGCGGTTTTGAAAATCGACGCCGCTGGCCTGACCCCCGCTGAATTTGCGGATTCCGACCAGCTGAAGGTGGGAGACACCGTGCTTTCACTAGGCAATCCCGGCGTGGCGGGCGAGAACTTTACCAACACCCTGACCAAGGGTATGGTTTCCGCCGTCAACCGCACGGTGACTATGTCTTCCATCAATATGCAGTATATCCAGACCGACGCCGCCATCAACCCCGGCAGCTCCGGCGGCGCTCTTTTGAACCTGTACGGCCAGGTGGTGGGCATCAACGCCGCGAAAATTACCACTACGGAGATTGAGGGCATTTGCTTTGCCATTCCAACCAACATTGCAAAAGATGTGATCAACGATATCGTTAAAAACGGCTATGTCTCCGACCGGGTGCGCTTAGGCGTTACCATACGGGGGCTGTCCTCCTATGAGGCCGAAATGTATAACGTACCCCAGGGCCTGGTGATCGTCGGCTTTTCCAGCGACAGCGAAATCCCGTCAAAGGGCGCTGAGATCGGGGATATTATTACCGCGATCAACGGAGTGAATACGACCTCCTCCAATACCTTGTACAATGAACTGGAAAAGTTTAAGGCGGGAGAAAAGGTAAAGCTGACCATCTACCGCCAAGCGAGCGGGTCTCAAAGGGCCAGAACCTTTGAGATAGAGGTTACGCTGCTGGAAGACCGGGGAGAAACCCAGAGCGCAGTAACGCCGACGCCGGAAGCACCGTAAAGAACCGTTGAAATAGAAAAAGACTCCCAAAAAGAGCCACGGAATTTTTCCGCGGCTCTTTTTTTGCGATTGGATTGGAAAACAGCCGGCGGAGGCGTTCTTCAGGGCGGGTTCCGCTGCGGCGGAAAAGCGGGATATCAATCGACGGGGGGCCGCCGTTAGGGCTGCGGCCGCATGGAAACGGCCGGGGGCACAGGCAATGCGGGAAATCAAGTCAGAGCGTTTTGAGACGCTTGCCGTCAGCAGCGCCTTATAGGATCAACGCAGACCGCCGCCTTAGCCGGAGGTTATGGCTTTGTCGGAGAACATGGAAAAGTGTAAGAAGAATAAAAAAATTTTTTCTTTTCGGAAGCTTCGGAATTTTAGGGCAACCATGGGCTGCTGGAAAGCTAAGGGTGGAAAGGACGGAGGTGTGAAATGATCTCAAGCAAAGAAAATGATATGAAAGAGGAGATTTATCAAGGCTATCAGCAGCTCGCTTTCGGTTCTATTGCCGACGCGATTAAATTGCTGTTTATGGAGGAGCCTGCCCCCAGGGCCTTAGGAAAAATGAATTTTATCAACGTGGCGGAAATCCGAAGAATGAAGGAGGGGGCCATGGAAATCAAATTCTTTGACCGGCTGAAGGCGCTGGAAAAGCTGGAAGAAATTACAGATCAGGGACAAACGGATACTCTCCCGTTTTATGAGGCGCTGGAAAACAGCGCCAAGCTGCTGCAAAAGCGGGCTGGGGAGGATGAGGCTTGAAGTTCCAGGAGTTTTCTATCCGGCAGCTGCAGGCCCTTTCCTGGTGGTGCAGGAATAGTCCCTATGCCGGCTGCGACGCGGTTATCTGCGACGGAGCGGTACGCAGCGGAAAAACCGTGTGTATGGGAGTCTCCTTCTTCGCCTGGTGCTTCTATCGGTTCGACCAGCAGAGCTTCGCCTTGTGCGGCAAGACCATACGCTCCTTAAGGAGGAATCTGGTAACGCCCCTTTTACCGATCTTAAAGGAGCTGGGGTTTACCGTTCACGGAAGAGCGGGGGAAAACATGCTGGAGGTGACTCAAAGGGGCAGGATCAACCGGTTTTACCTTTTCGGAGGCAAGGACGAGGGCGCCTCCGCCATGATCCAGGGGATTACCCTGGCGGGAATCCTTCTCGATGAGGTGGCGCTGATGCCCCGGTCCTTTGTAGAGCAGGCTTTGGCCCGGTGCTCGGTGGAGGGGTCTAAATTTTGGTTTAACTGCAATCCGGAGCATCCCAGGCACTGGTTTTATGAGGAATGGATTCAGAAGAGGGATGAAAAAAACGCCTATTATCTTCACTTTCGCATGGAAGATAACCCTTCCCTTTCCGAAAAAATGATCGAGCGCTATCGGGGGTTATATTCCGGGAGCTTTTACCAGCGGTTTATCGAGGGCAGATGGGTGGCGGCTGAAGGACTGGTCTATCCCTTTATGGAGGAGCCGGACAGGTTTCTGCCGCCGCCGGAGGGGCCCTTTGAGGAGTTTATCGTTTCCTGCGACTACGGAACGGTAAATCCGGCCTCCTTTGGATTATGGGGACGGAAGGAGGGCGTATGGTACCGGCTGAAGGAATATTACTACGACTCCAAGCGGGACGGCGGCCCGAAAACCGACGAAGAGCATTATCAGGGGCTTGTAAGCCTGCTTGGAGCCAGAAGGCCCCGGTGCGTCATCGTGGACCCCTCGGCGGCAAGCTTCCAGGAGGTAATCCGCCGCCATGGGGAATACCGGGTGATCCCGGCAAAAAACAACGTTCTGGATGGCATACGCCAGGTGTCTACCGCATTAAAGGAAGGCGCTGTGGAGATCTGCCGGCCCTGTAAGGACAGTATCCGGGAATTTGGGCTGTACCGCTGGGATCCGGCGGGAAACAAGGACTGCCCGGTCAAGGAAAACGACCACGCTATGGATGATATCCGGTATTTCGTGGCCACGGCCCTTTGGGATGAGCAGGAGGAGTTTATCGTATTCGCCAACCGGCGCACAGGAGGATTTTAATTTGAAACAGGATATGGAAAGGGGGCAAGGCAGAGGATGAACCGATACCCGGCAAAGAAAACAGGCCGCCGGAAATGAGGCTGTTTGGAAGAGCCAGGGCTGCGGAGCCAGCGGCGGCGGTGCAGACCGTGCCCGGCGGGAGGGGCGGCGCCTTTTCAGGAGCCTTGGACCGATACCAGGCCGCCGGCATGGAGCGGAAGCTCTACGACACCCTTCGCCTGACGGTCCCTATTATCGACGCGGCGGTCTGCAAAATCGTCCGGCTGACAGGCGGGGTTTCCGTCCAATGCGAAAGCCGGAGGGCGCAGGAGGATCTGAACCGGTTCCTGGAGTCGGTTCAGGTCAACGCCTGCGGCACGGGAATAGAGACGTTTCTGGGAATTTATTTAGAACAGCTTCTCACCTATGGGACGGCTCTGGGGGAAATCGTGGTTTCCCAAGATGGGAAGGAAATTTCGGGCCTGTATAACGCCTCCCTGGATGATGTGGAGCTGCGGACAGGGGACAGCCCTCTGGAACTGAAAATTTACAGCAGAGACGGGGCGGGCAACTGGCTTTTGGTCCAGCGTCCGGAGCTGATCGCCGTTTCTACCCTTAGCCCCAGGCCCGGCGAATTGCTGGGGGAATCTGTTTTAAAGGGGCTGCCCTTTGTCAGCTCCGTGCTTTTGAAGATTTACAACAGCATGGGCCTGAACTGGGAACGGGTAGGAAACGTCCGGTTCGCCGTTACCTACCAGCCCGGAGACGGAAACGAGCGCGCCTATACCAAGGAACGGGCGATACAGATCGCCCAGGAGTGGCGTAAGGCTATGAAAAGCGGCGGTGATATCAGCGACTTTGTGGCGGTGGGAAATGTGAAGATCCAGACCATCGGCGCGGACAATCAGATTCTGGACAGCGAGGTGCCGGTGCGCCAGATGCTGGAGCAGATCATCGCCAAGCTTTCTATCCCGCCGTTTTTACTGGGGCTTTCCTGGTCCACCACCGAGCGGATGTCCGCCCAGCAGGCGGATATCCTGACCAGCGAACTGGAGGCCTACCGCCGGATTTTGAACCCGGTGATAGGAAAGGTGTGCTCTCTGTGGCTGCGGCTGCACGGGTATTCCCCGGAGCATACCGTAGTGTGGGATGACATCAATCTTCAGGACGCGGTGGAACTGTCTAACGCCAGGCTGCTCGAGGCCCGGGCCAAACAGATTGAACAGGAATTGAAGCCGGAGGGAGAACCGGAAGCGCCCCTGGAAGGAGGAACCCAATGAAGGAAGGCTATTTGCTGAAACGGAAGACGGAGCACGGAGTGGTAAGCCCCCAGGAGCTGGAAAAGATCAATCAGTATACCCGGAGGGAATTCCAGGCCCAGGAGCTTTACACCTTTTCCGTGGTGCTGTGCGACAACCAGGTGGACCGGGATTTTGAGTGTTTTACCAAGGCCGCCTTGGAAAAGCTGAAGGAGCTGTTTTTGGGAAAGACGGGCATTTTCGACCACAGTATGCGGTCCGGCGGGCAGACCGCCCGGATTTATGACTGCCGGGTGGAAACCCTGCCGGAGAGAAAAAACCAGCTGGGAGAACCGTACAGCAGGCTGGTGGCCAGAGCTTATCTGCCCAGAACGGCCAAAAATCAGGATTTTATTACAGAGCTGGATTCCGGCATCAAAAAGGAGGTCAGCGTAGGCTGTGCGGTGAACCGTCTGCGCTGCTCCATCTGCGGAGAGGACCTGAAGAAGGGAGCCTGCCGCCATCAGAAGGGGAAAACCTACGACGGCAGGCTGTGCTGCACTGTGCTGGACGATCCCTACGACGCGTATGAATGGTCCTTTGTGGCGGTGCCGGCCCAGCGGGAAGCGGGAGTGATTAAAATGTACACGCCAACGGATACCGAGGAAGGGACAAGAACTAGCAGCGATATCATAAAGGCTTTTTCAGAGGGAAAGGAAATGACCCTGTCTCCGGAGGAGTGCGCGGAAATTTCCGGCTGCCTTCGGGAACTGGCCAAAAAGGCGGAGGCCGGAGAGGCCTATGAGCGGGAGCTCCGGCAGGAGGTGGTCAGGCTTTCTCTGCTGTCCCAGCCGGGTGTGCCTAAGGACATCATGGAGCGGGTCGCCAAGCGAATGACCCTGGAGGAGCTTAAGGCGTTCCAAAAGGCGTACCGTCAGGAAAGCGGTAAGCTGGCACCCCCGAAGCCTCAGCTGGCTGGGGCAAGGGCTGAGGGAGCGCCTATCGAAAACGCTGAGTTTAAGATTTAGCAGGCAGAGATTCCCGGAATAGGAGGGCGAAAGCCTAGCTCGTACCGGGACGCGAAAAAGTCAATTTAACCATCTAGGAGGAAAATAGCATGAATGTTTCATTCGCAGGATTTGGAGAGAATATTGCCACCTTTGAGACTGCCGCCGCGATTCCGGCAGGCACGCCGGTAAAAATGAGCGCTAACGGCACGGTAGCCGCCTGCGCCGCCGGAGACGCCTTTATTGGCATCGCCGTAAGTCAGCGGGGAGATTTCGTAGGCGTTCAGCTAAAGGGCTACCGTAATGCAGCGGTAACCGGAAGCGTGCCGGTAGGCTGGGCCCAGCTGGTGGCCGACGGCTCCGGAGGCGTGAAAGCGGCCGGAGAGGACGCCGCGGGCATCAGCGTGCTGGTGGTCTCCGCGGGCACCGCCGAGATCGGCATGATTTTATAAGAAACGAGGAGGAATACCTATGGCTTTTTACGATACCGTCCGCTTGGAGAAGGGGATGTACAACACCCCGGGAAAAAGCTTCACCCAGGTGCTGGAGGAGCTGGACCCCAGCGCCAGTTATGAAAACACAGAGTTTGCCGGCCTGGACGCTTATCAGCGCCAGCTGAAGCGGTTTGACATTAAGGTTGGCGGCAGAGGCTCCGACGTGGTGGAAAAGTTCTTTCAGAGCACCGACAGCGCGGCTTTGTTCCCCGAATATGTGGCCAGAGCGGTCACCCAGGGAATGGAGTCCGCTAATATCCTGCCCAATCTGGTGGCAACCGTCACCAAAATTGACGGCATGGATTACCGCACCATTACCTCTGAGCCGGAGGGCGAGCATTACTTCCCGCCTGTAGCGGAGCTTGCATCCTTACCCCAGACTACGGTGAAAACCCAGAATAACCTGGTGAAGATGAACAAGCGGGGCAGAATGCTGGTGACCTCCTATGAGGCGCTGCGCTTCCAGAAGCTGGACCTGTTTACCGTCGTGCTGCGCCAGATCGGCGCCTATATCGCCAGAGCCCAGGCTCAGGACGCGGTAGGCGTGCTCCTGAACGGCGACGGGAACAACAATCCAGCAGAGGAAATGAACGGCGGCTCACCGGCGGCCCTGAGCTACGATTCCCTGGTGAAGATGTGGGCGGGCCTGGCCCCCTTTGAGCTGAATACCATGCTGGCCGGCACCGAAACGGTAAAGTCTGTTTTGAATCTAACGGAAATGAAGGACGCTCAGGCGGGCCTGAATTTCCAGGGCACCGGCCAGATGGTCACTCCCATCGGGGCCGCTCTGATCCACGTGCCTACGATGGCAGATAAGGTGATCGTGGCCATGGATAAGACCTGCGCCCTGGAAATGGTCCAGGCGGGCGAGCTGATGACCGACTACGATAAGCTGATCGACCGCCAGCTGGAGAGGGCTTCTATCAGCGCCGTCACCGGCTTTGCCAAAATTTTCAGCGACGCGTCCAAGAAGCTGACGATTTCCTAACATTTTCGAATAAAGCGATGGGGAAGCCTTTTTAGGCTTCCCCTGAGCAAAAAGAGGAGAATTTTTTGGGGAAAGCTGCCTTCCCCTCAACGGACGGCCAGAAGGCACAGCCTTGTCCGGCTGCGTTCTTGAAGCGAGACGGGTTGAAACCTACTGGTACAAACCTGGGGGGAGGCAGATTCAACGAAAGCTGTGTGAAAATCTTAGGATAGGAGGAGTGGCCGATTGAAATTAGACATCCAAGAAATTTTAGAGCGCTTCGCCCTGATCGCCAGTCTGCCCATGGAGGAGGCGGTAGGTTATACCGCCCTTTGCTCCGACGCCGCGGGAGAGCTTACTAGGCGCCTGCGGGGAACGGTCAGCGAGAATAACGCTTCCCGCCTGGAACCCGCGGCCGCAAGCCTGGCTTATTACCGGTACGCCATGTACCAGGCCGCCAACGCGGAGGACTTCACCGTTGGAGATATCACCGTGGCCAGCGGCAGGGATGACAAGATTCGGCTGGCGCGGGAGGTTTGGATGGAGGCGGAGAGGGAGATTGCCGACCTGCTGTCGGATGACGGCTTTGTGTTCCGCGGGGTGCGAGTATGAAAAAATACGCGGCAGTCCGCAGGCTGATAAGGCTCTGCGGCCGGAATGTAAAACTGGTGATGGAGGCCACAGGAGAGATCAAGAACGTCCGGGCGGTGATCCAGCCTCTGCGCTACCGGAACAACGCTAATGCGGGAGGAATTTATCTGCCTCCAGGATTCTCGGATTTGGAGAATTACCTTTATCTGGGGCCGGCCGACAAACCGTTGGATCCATATCGAAAGGCGGGCTATGTGGAGGCCAACGGAGAAAGCTATCTGATCCGCAGGGCCCAGCGGGTTTATTTTGAGGATCAATGCGTTTATGTCTGGGCGATCCTGCAAAAGCGTCATGAGGAGGAATAGGATGGGCTTTTTTGACAGCGTTATTGAACAAACCATAGACCTGCTGAAAAGAGACGGGGAATTGTCCTCCTGCCGGATTTTAAAGGCCCATCCAGACTGCTTTCATCAGTCGCCCCTTTCCAAAGTGACGGTGACGGTCAGCCTGGGCGGCGCCCAGGTGGCGAGCGCCGCTATGGGGGATTTTCTGGGAACCCGGTCCTCCGGTGATTTTTATGGCAAATCCGCGGAAGTGACCCTGGATATCACAGTTTGGTCGCCTCTGTCGGCGGGAGGCGAGGCGGCGTGGGAAACGGCCTCCAGCCTGTGCGGTGACTTGATGTTTTCCGGCCTGGGATTTACCAGTGTCCAATGCGGGGAGATTTCCTATCACAGCGGGGCTATGGCTCTGACTCTGCCATGCCAGGCAAAAATCAGGCTGGCCTTTGGGAAAGCATCCGGCGGGGAAGCGGTCTCCGGCGTGGTTGTAAAAGGAAAGCTGGCTCAGGGAAAGGAAGTGGAATAATGCTCATTGCAAAAGAAAGGCCGGGAGTCTATTGGGATTACGACGCTTCCGGCGTGCTGTGGGGCTCTGACAGCCTCAAACAGGTGGGAATCGCCGCCCTGTGTGAAAAGGGCGAACAAAACCGGGTGTATTCCATCCGGAGAATCAGCGATGGTAAAGCGGTGTTCGGTGAGGACAGCATTATGGCCGGAATGATCGAGAAAGCCCTCATTAACGGCGCCTCCGGGGTGAAAGCGGTGAAGGCCGGGACAGAGGAGAGCTTTGATTATGAGGCCGCCCTGGCGGCGCTGGAGCAGGAGGACGATCTGGGCGCTGTCTGCTGTGACAGCACCCAAGGGGCGGTTTTACAGCTTCTAAAGGCCAGCGCGGCGGCCGCCTCAGACAGCGGCCGGGAACGGGTGGCGGTAGGCTGCTTTTCCGGAGAGGATCCGGCAGCCTTTGCCAATCAGTTAAACTGCGAGCGGATGATGCTGTTGTGCCAGGCGCCGGAGGGCAAGCCTGCTGGCGGCGGACTGCTTGCGGCCGCCTTGGCTGGCAGGCTTGCGGCTGCGGCGGATCCATCCGCGGCTTTCAACGGCGCGGTGCTGGAGGGAATCACAGGACTGTCCAAGGCGTTTCCCGAGGAGGAGCTGGACATTCTGCTGCAAAACGGCGTGGCGGTTTTGGAAATGCGGGCTGGCCGGGCAGAGCTGATTCGGGGCGTCAGCACCAGAACGAAAACAGACGGCGTTTCCGACCGAACCTTCCACGACATCAATACGGTGCTGATCATCGATACAGTGATCGCCGGGATTAGAGCCTCTCTGAAGGGGATGCTGGCAGGGGCCAGAAACAATGAAAAGACCAGAAGCGCCCTTGCGACTCAGACAGCGGTGAAGCTGGAGGAGTACCGGCTTCAGGGAATTCTGGACAGCTACCGTTCCCCAGTCGTGGCCGCTTCAGGAGAGGACCCGTCGGTGTGCGTCGTGACGGTGGAATTTACCGCCGCCAGAGGCCTGAACCAGATCGTGATCCAGGCCAGCATTACGGTATAAGGAGGAGCCTATGGAAAATGGAAATTTTCCCACCAGCCGGGATATTTATTTGGAGGTTAACGGCAGAAAGCTGGCGGTGGTAGAGGGATATAAAGCCCACTCTGCCCGGGAGAGCCACTATGTGGAGGCATTTGGAAGCGCTGAGCCGGTAGGCACTGTGCCAGGAAAAACCAAGCATTTTGTGGAGCTTTCCCGAGTCTATGCCTGCGAGGGCGCGTTAGATGACGGGGTCAGCTTTTTTGAGCTTTCCGGCTTTAACCTGGTGATCGTCAAGCCGAACCGCCGGATTATCTATTCCGGCTGTGAATGGAATGAGATCAGCGAATCTGCCGGGATCAACGACACGGTTCTGGAGGGCGTTTCCCTGATCGCTTCCCATAGGATGGAGCTGACATGAAGGAGCCTAGAAAAGTGAAGGTGCGCCGGAGAACCAAAAGGGAAATCCCCTGGTCAGGCGGAAGTCCGCCGGAAACCAAAATCGTTTACAAGCGGGAAGCGACACCCGTTCAGAGTGCGGGAAACCGCCGGCCTGAAACAGAGGACATCTCCCTGGCCATGGAGCGGGATGCCAGACGGTACTCCGGCTTATGGGAGGTAGAGCTATGAACACAGCGCTGATGCGGTTTCAGGACTACACCTGGAAGCACAACCCGAAGACCATACAGGTGGCTTGTCGCCGGGAGATCAAAGAGTGGAAACTGCCCGGACAGGGAAACCTTTTGCAGGATCTAGGCCCGGGAAAGCGGATCGTCACAGGAGAGGGGGAACTGTTCGGGGAAGATTGCCTCCTCCAGTTCCGGACGCTGGCCGCCCTGTGCGAACAGGGAGGAACCGGCTTATTAATCCTGCCGGATTCCACCGGGTTCGAGGCCAGCTTGGTTTCTCTGACCATGGCCGGCCAGGCGGGACCGGATATCGTAGGCTATCGGTTCGAGTTTTGGGAACAGGTCGGGGAAGGAATTCCGGTCCTCCGGGAGGGCAAGGATTACCATATCGTACAGGAGGGGGAAACCCTCTGGGACATTTCTAAACTATATGGGATTTCCATTTCTGAGCTGGCACGGCGGAATCCTAATGTGAAGCGCCCCGACCAGCTGGCTGCGGGAGAGAAGGTGGCGCTGCGGTGATTTACCGATTAACGGCTTATGGAGGAGAAACGAGGGAATTCACAAAGCCGGTATCAGTCCGTTTTTCCGCAGACCGGGACGCCCCGGCTCACAGCCTGGAAGCCCGGTTTCCCCTGGAACCGCTTGGGAGCGGACAGCGTCTGCCGGAATTTCACGCGATTCAAGTCGTAAAGGACGGAGCGGTGTTTTTCCGGGGATTGATCGACGAGCAGACGATCCTTGTGGATGGGGACGGGGCGGGAATTGAAGTGTGCTCCAGAAGCATGGCGGCGCTCCTGCTGGACAACGAGGCGATCCCTCAGACCTATTACGTGCCATCCACCAGGCTGATTTACCAGCGCCATGCCCAGCCCTATGGCTTTTCGGAGTTTTCGGGAAAAGACAAGGCCTTTTCCACCAAGCTCCAAATCGAAAAGGGCGCCAGTGAGTGGGAAGTGATCGAGAGCTTCTGCCGGGACGCTTTAGGCACCCGGCCCCAGGTAACCTTTACCGGAGAGCTTCAAATGGAGCCCCAGGACCCGGAGGCTGAGGCGCTGTTTTCCAACTGCGGAGGAATTTTCTACGCCTCTATCCGGGAGGAGCGTCTGAGGTGCAAGCGGCTTTCCCAGGTTTTAGTCCGCTCAGAGCGGCTGGGCGGCTACAGCACCCAGGTATGGGATTCCCAGGCGGCGGGAGATGGAATCCTCCGCCGCCGCCTGCTGAACGCGGTGGATGATCCGAAAACCCCAGTATTCCGAGGACAATTGCTGCTGGACAAAAGCCGGGAGCAGGCCTACCAGCTCGAACTGGCCTGTCCGGGAGAAAGAATTTTGCCGCTGGAGACCCGGGCCAGGGTGACGGACCCGGTTCTGGGTGATTTTGAAGCGCTGAAGGTGAGCGGGATTTCTTACCGGCTGGACTCCGCGGGAGAACAAACGCTGGTAATTTTAAGGAAGGATTGGGAGGCGGAAAGCGATGTGGCTGGGTAAAAAGATAGCTTCCCGGCAAAAGGAAGCGGAAAGGCCGGTGGCGGGGACAATCTCGGGGGAACAGAACGGCGGCTTGCTGCTTCAGTCTTCGTCGGAGTACCGGGAGGTAGCCGCCGCAGGACCCTATGGAGTGAAGAGCCTGCCTCCCGCCGGGGAAAACGCGGTGGGCGTGGTTTCCGGAGAAAAGACCTTCTGCCTGGGAGTGGAAATCGACCCAAAGGGCTTGCAGCCGGGCGAGCTGGTTCTGTTTTCCTCAGGAGGAGCGAAAATCACCCTGACCCGGGATGGGAAAATCCAGCTGGAGGGCCAGGTGTTTATTAACGGCGCAGAACAATAAGGAGGCGGTTATGGATACAGCGATCAAAGACGGGGATTTTCAAACGAATGGCAGCGGACTGCCGGTGCGGATCAGCGGCGCCCAGGAGCTTTTGCAGCGGGTGATGTTCCGGCTCACGGTAAAAAAGGGAAGCTTCTTTTATGACCAGCAGCTGGGGAGCCGGTTGTATACCCTAAAGGGCAGCTATGGAAACCGGGAGGCACTTTCGGAAACCGCCATGCAGATGGTGAGGGAGGCCCTCAAGCCCATGGCGGAGGTGACCCCTCTGGGGGTGCGGGCAGGTATGACCGGGCCCGACCAGCTTTCCTTAACGGTCTCCCTTTTGGCGGACCGGAAACAGATGGAATTGGAGGTGTTGATATGAGCGAAACCTATGAATCCATACTTTCCAGAATGCAGGACCGGTTTCAGGAGCTTGCCGGCTTTCCAGCCGACGACGCCTCGGACATCGGCATCCGGCTGAAGGTTCTGGCGGGAGAGCTGTTCTCCGCCTGCACCAATCTGGACTGGCTGAAGCGCCAGGTCTTTCCTCAGACGGCCCAGGGCATCCAGCTGGATTATCACGCCCAGCAAAGGGGAATCCAGCGGAAAAGCGCCGTCCGTTCTCAGGGAACGCTGGAATTTTCCCGGGAGGCCGCCCTGCTGTACGATGTGACCATTCCCGAGGGCACGGTGTGCGCTGTTTCCCAGGAGGAGGGACTGCGTTTTGTCACCACCCGGAAAGGAATCTTAAAGGCGGGGGATTTTTCCGTTTCCGTCCCGGCGGCCTCTGAGGAAGGCGGCGCGCAGGCTAATGCGGCGGCGGAAACCATTAAGGTGCTGGTGACGCCGCCTCCGGGAGTGACGGCGGTAACCAACCGGGACGCGTTTACCGGCGGCGCCGACGGAGAAAGCGACGAGGAGCTTCGGGAGAGAGTGCTGGAAAGCTGCCGCAACATTCCCAACGGTACCAACAGCGCCTTTTACCGGGAATTTGCCTTGCAATATGAGGGTGTGTATTCGGCGGCGGTATCGCCCAGAGCCAGAGGCACGGGCACGGTAGACGTATATGTGGCCTCCAGGGGGGATGTCCCCGGAGGCGAGGTGATTACCCAGATCCAGAACGACCTGAACGCTTTGAAGGAAATCAACGTGGACGTTCAAGTGAAGGGAGCGGAAAAGGTTTCTGTAGATATCATATTGTATCTGGTACCAAAGGCGGGATACGATTATTCCGAGCTGAAGCTGTTGGCGGAGCAAGCCTTACGGGATTATATGGGAGGCCTGTCTATCGGGGAGTCTGTTTACATGACCAGAGCCGCCGCTGTAGTTTACGGAGTCGAGGGCGTAGAGCAATGCTGGCCGGAGCCGTTGCTGTGTCATGATGTGGCGGTGCAAAGCGGCCAGCTGGCGGTGGCGGGAACCATAGGGGTTTCTCCCAAAGTGGAGGACGAGCAATGAGCAGGCTGCAAGCGTTACGGGATGCCCTGCGTCCGCTGGGTATCTATAAGCTGGAGAAGAGCACGCTGGTTTACGCGGAGCTGGCGGCTTATGCGGCGGGGCTAGACTTATTGGAGGACGGCCTTGACGAGCTGGAGCGGGAGGTGTTTCTCCCCACCGCCCAGGGGGAAGGAATCTCCAGGAGGGAAGAAATTTATGGCAAGCCCAAAACCTTGCTGCCTTTGCGGGAACGCAGGGAAATGCTGCTTTACCGGGGAGCTATCAATAATCGAAACAATACCCGGGAGGATTTGGAAAGGGCGCTGGTGGCCTGCGGACTGCGGGCTCAGGTAAAGGAAAATCTGGATGGCGCGTCCATTTACATTAACTGCTTTGACTTTCTGGAGGATTTTCAGGGCCAGGAGGAGATCAAGGCGGCGGCCAAGGAGTTTTTGCCCTGTCACCTGGAAGCGGAGTTTGATTTCAGGACCCTGGATTGGAATCGGATTGACAGCATGGACAAGACGTTTGACCAGATGGATGCCGCCGAAATGACCTGGAACCAGATTGACGCATACAGTCCGGAATAGAAGGAGGTTACTTTATGCCCACAAGCAATAAAACGCCGGCGTTAAGCCTAAATAATTGGCTGGGCACCGATAAGCCCATGAGAAGTGATTTTACAGAGGATAACCTGATTTTAGACAGCGTGATCGGAGGGCATCTGCAGGATGCAGTGTCTCATCTTTCCGCCGCCGACCGAGAGAAATTTGATTCGCCCTATTTATTGGACAGCTATGCCGGCACCGGTGACGCGGAACAGCACTTTACACTGCCGTTTACGCCAAAATTTGTGTTTGTGTTTTATCAGACCAGAGCTTTCAGTGAGTATGTGGCGGAGGGGGATTACACAAAATGCAACGCCGGGTTTGCGGCTCCGGGCCTGAGTACGGCAGCGGTTTCCCTACAAGGGAATAGGCTGACGGTGAAGCAGACCACAGGCGAGGCGGCGGGAAAGCTGTTTTATAATCTGAATCTGAGAGACGGACAGTATTTTTATCTGGCTGTAAAATAAATCGGCGCGGACGGCTTTTTAATGGCCGGCGGACGTTGGCCAGCGCATGTGTAGAAAACGGCTTCTTACACCCGGTTAGAGCCACAGACAGGGCGGCGGAGAATTATTTTTTTTGATGCCCCTTGGCGTTCAAACGGTCCGGCCGCCCGATCCTCCGCCGCCTGGAGCGGCCTGTTTCCCGCGGCTTGGGCCATGCTGGAAAGCTTGCCTTAGGTCTTGCTTTTTTATTTCGCTTGCGCTTCAGGCCGGGACAGGGTATACTGTCTTTAATGAAAAGATGCGCCGCTGAACCCGGACGGAGCGGCAAGAAAAAGAAATGAGCGGGAGGAAGAGCATGAAGCTGAAAAAACCTTTGCTGGTGGTATCCGACTTAGAAGCGTCGAAACGGTTTTATCGGGAAGTTCTGGGATTGAGGGTGATCCTTGACTTTGGCGCAAACGTCACCCTGACCGGAGGGCTTTGCCTGCAAACCCAGGAAAGCTGGATGGGATTCCTCTCAAAGGCTGCGGAAGACATCAGCTTTGGCGGCAATGACGCAGAGCTTTACTTTGAAGAAGAAAATTTCGAAAGCTTTTTGACAGGGCTGGAAGCGCTGGAAGGAATCCGTTACGTTCACCCAGTAAAGGAGCACAGCTGGGGACAAAGGGTGGTTCGTTTATATGACCCGGATCTTCATATCATAGAAATTGGGGAGTCTATGAAGACAGTCTGCCGCAGGTTCTCAGCCTCTGGGATGACCGTGGTTGAAATCGCCGAGCGAATGGATGTGCCCGTCAAGTATGTAACCGCCTGCCTGCGCTGACGCTTCCGCTTTTTACAACAATACTGAACACTTTCAAACGGAAAACTGAGGGGTAAGGAATAACACCTTACCCCTCAAAGCTTATGCTTTAAAAATGGCTTGAAGCCAGGACTTTTTAGCCTTTAATTTTCTATGTAACAACTGAAAAATTAGAGGAACGAAGCATTTGAGTATTGTTGATTACAATAGAGATTCAAATTAAGAATATTGATTTTAGCCTTATAGCTATGATAAGCTAATGTCAAAAGATTTTTCATATATGGGAGTAGTCATGAAAATTATTGAAGCAACAGACAGGATTCCGAATTTAATCGATCGGTTACTGGAGGTATGGGAAAGCTCCGTAAGAGCCACCCACCTGTTTCTGTCGGACGGTGAAATCAAAAGTATCAAAGAATATGTCCCACAGGCATTGAAGGGGATCGCCCATCTGATGATTGCAGAAGATGACGCGGGCCGCCCCGTGGCTTTTATGGGGGTTGAGGATGGCACATTGGAAATGCTGTTCATCTCCCCGGAAGAGCGCGGCAAAGGCTTAGGGAAACGCCTGATCCAATACGGGATCGAAAGCTATGGTGTAAAACGGCTGGCAGTCAATGAGCAGAACCCGCAGGCCAAGGGGTTTTATGAACACATGGGCTTTCAGGTTTACAAAAGGACGGATTATGATGAACAGGGGAACCCCTATCCGCTTTTATACATGAGCCTTGCACAGAAGCCTTGGGAGAACTTGAGCAGTGAAAGGAACCAGATGAATACACCGGCATTAGAAACAGAGCGTTTGATTTTGAGAAAATTCACGGAACAGGATATGGAGGCGCTGTTTCTTATCCTTCAGGATGAGGAAGTCAACAGATTTTTGCCTTGGTATCCTGTGAAAAACATGGAAGAAGCGAAGCGGTTTTATGAGGAACGGTACGCGGCAAAATATGCCCAGCCGCAAGCCTATGCCTATGCGGTCTGTCTGAAAGCGGACGATTATCCCATCGGCTACATCAAAGTGGACATGGAAGAGCATCACGATTTTGGCTACGGGCTTCGCAAGGAGTTCTGGCATAAAGGGATTGTGACAGAAGCGGCTAAGGCGGTTATTAAGCAGGTAAAAAAGGACGGCCTGTCCTATATCACGGCAACCCATGACCGAAACAACCCCCGAAGCGGCGGCGTGATGCGGAATGTGGGTATGAAGTACCAGTATTCGTATGAGGAGCAATGGCAGCCGAAAAACATTTTGGTGACATTTCGGATGTACCAGCTTAACCTAGATGGGAATGAAAGCCGGGTCTATAAAAAGTATTGGGATACTTCTGCCGTGCATTTTATCGAGCCGAATTTGTGAGTGATTTTAGAAGAATCATCAATGAGTGAGTTAAAGCAAAACTATTACGGCAGCTTATGCACCGAAATGTACGAAATCTTACATGAGCAAGCGCCGCAGGACGAATTGGACTTCTATCTTTCCTATGCAGAAAAGGGCAAGAAAATTTTAGAACCCCTGTGCGGCAGCGGGCGCTTCCTGATTCCGTTTTTAGAGCGTGGCTTTGATATCTTCGGAATGGACTTATCAGAAGAAATGCTGGGAAAATTAAAGCGGAAGGCGCCGAACGCAAGAGTAATGCAGGCAGACATTATCAGCTTTACCGTACAGGAAAAGTTCGATTATATTTTTATCCCCTCCGGCTCAATCTCCTTGTTTACAGACATGAGTGTATGCAAAGGGATTTTACAGAAGATGAAAGAGCTGCTGGCTCCCGGCGGGAAATTTGTGTTCGCTGCTGATACCGTCTTTGACAGGTGCGACGAGGACAGCGGCTACCAAACAAGTGTTTCGGTGAAAACGAAAGAGGGATTTGATTTACTCCTGAAAGGAAAAAACCACTATGATGAAACCAGCCAGACGCAGTTTTCTCCATCTATTTACGAACTCTATAATGGCGCTGAGTTATTGCAAAGCGAAAGCATGGATTTTCAGACGCACTTGTACCGATACGGCGAAATGGAAGCATATTTAAGAGAATGCGGCTTCAAAAGCATATCGACCTATTCCAATTACAAGAAAGAACCGGCAGTTGACGATCAATGTGAAATGCTTATATTCGAGTGCGATATATAGAGGAAGACGCTTTCAAATGCAAAATCGAGGGGTAAGGTACAAATACCTTACCCCTCAAAGTTTATGCGCTAAAAACGGTTTGAAATCAAGCTTTTTCAGTCTCTAATTTTTACTCTTGTAGGCAGAGATCATCTCAAGGCGGCCTTGTATTCCTCTCCCCAATTCCACAGGGCGTCTAAAATGGGCTTCAGGCTTTTTCCAAGCTCAGTTAGTGTGTACTCCACTCGTGGAGGTACCTCGGCATAGACCGTGCGGGTAAGCAGTCCGCTCTCCTCCATTGCCCGAAGCTGCGCCGTCAGCACTTTCTGCGACACATTCCCGATTGATTTTTTAAGCTCTCCAAATCGCTTTGTCCCCGGCATCAGATCACGCAAAATCAGAACCTTCCATTTATCCCCGATCAGCGTCAGCGTCGTTTCCACCGGACAAGCAGGAAGGTCTTTCACTGATTTTTGCTCACTCATGATTCTTACCTCCTATAGTTTCTGATAGAAACCTTGTTTCTAATTATACAATATGGCGGATTTTTCGTCAAGAAGCCGCTGGAGATCAAAATTTTTTAAGCCTTCAAAGGCTTAAAAATCCCGTGGATACACATTTATTTTCTTCCGGCAGCTGCCTAATAGTATCCTTTAGGTAACTACAGCACAATATTGTGCTTACTTTACAACAGAGCCTTAAGCGCTATAATAAAGACAAGAGTTACGCAGGACGGCCGCTGCGGAGCCAGAAATATGCAGATTCATTTTCAGGAGGTTATCATCATGAACAAAAATACTTTTACATCTGTAAAACTTACAAAAGGCGAAATGAACATCTACGATTTTGGCGGCATTAAACTGCACGCCTATAAGACCAATGACTTTATCGACGACGAGGTGTTCGTCGTGGAGAAAAACGGAAAAGCCGTTATCATTGAGTCTCCCTGCTTCTTTGACAATATCAGAGAGCTTACGGAATATTTGAAGGATATGGAAGTAGAGGGTATGCTTGTTGCCTATCATGGCGCGGGAGCGACTTTTTTGCCCAGTGTGCCGAAATTTGCAACGCAGAACGCCGTGGATTATTCCGAAAACGGCGGCGGCAAGACTCTAATCGACAGCTTTACCAGCTCATTTGGAGAAAGCTTTGATTCCTCCGTCCACAAGATCACCAATGTGGTGAAATCCGGCAAGGTGACCATCGGCGGCATGGATTTTATTATCAAGCAGACAGCAGATGCTTTTGATGTGGAGATTCCTGAAATCAACGTGGTTTACACCCACATGCTGGGCCATGACTGCCACTCCATCGTGGCAGGTGCAGGTCATGCCGACGCCATGATTGCAGAGCTTCGCAGCTACATTGCAAAGGGCTATAACCTGATCCTCACCTCGCACTACACGCCGGAGGATCTGAAAGACGCCCAGACAAAGATCGACTATCTGGAGAATCTGAAAAAGATTGCGGCAGGCCGCAAGAACGCAGACGAGTTTAAGGCGGAAGTCGGCAGGCAGTATCCTGCATACAGCGGTCAAAACTATTTGGATATGACAGCAGGCTTCTTCTTTGCCTAAGCGGAAAATTCCAATCGGCCGGGGCTGTCGGAAGAACGGCTCCGGCTTTCCTTTTGGAGGGAGGGGATGCTATGTCAGCAGGCAGATACTTAAAATATTTACAGGAAGAAATCCATACAGCTATCGCAGCAACGATTGACGATGGCGGGCTGCCTGTTACCTGCGCCGTCGATATGATGGACGCCGATGAAAACAGCCTTTACTTTCTGACTGCAAAAGGCAAGAGCTTTTATGACCGCTTGAAGAAAAAGGGATATATTGCGCTGACGGGAATGAAGGGCAAGAGCACCATGTCCTGCGCGGCAATATCGCTGCGGGGAAAGGTAAAAGAGCTTGGAAATACGCTTTTGCCTCGGCTGTTTGAAAAAAATCCATATATGTGGAAGATTTATCCCACACAGGAATCCCAAAATGCGCTGACAGTGTTCCAAATTTATGATGGCAGCGGAGAATGGTTTGACCTTTCCAAAACACCGATAGAACGATTTTCTTTTACATTTGGGAAAATGAAGGCGGAAGCGGGAGGATATTTCATCACAACCGGTTGTACCGGCTGCGGGGATTGTGAAACGGTCTGTCCGCAAAGCTGTATTGACTTGATCTCTGTTCCGGCGGTCATCAAGCAGGCCCACTGCCTGCATTGCGGGAACTGTTATGAAATCTGCCCGGAAAAGGCAATCGAACGGAGGTAACGGTATGACACAGAACGAACGGCTGGATTTTCTGCTCCATTATCTGATAAAGGAGCGCAAAGAATATGAGAATATCCGTGTACCGGATTCCCATTCAGAAAAGCAGCGGTATCTGCGGAGCCTGATGAATGTGCGCCCGCCCTTACCGGTCAGCGCAGAATTTTTGAGCGTGCAGGACGCCTATTTGTCTGAACGCCTTGTCGAACGGGGCGTCACAAGATTTCAGGATTTGACGCCGGTACAGCCCGGCCTGTATCTCTGGAGGGGCGATATTACCACCCTTGCCGCCGACACTATTGTCAACGCGGCGAACAGTGGTATGCTGGGCTGCTTCGTTCCCTGCCACGGCTGCATCGACAACGCCATCCACACCTATGCGGGCGTACAGCTCCGTCTGGAATGTTCCGGACTGATGAAGCGGCAGGGGCATAAAGAAGAACCCGGTAGAGCGAAAATCACAAAAGCCTACAACCTGCCCTGCCGGTATGTGCTACACACGATCGGCCCGGTCATCGGCGATGCTGTTGCGGTTTCCGACCGAAGGCTGCTGGCAGACTGCTACCGTTCCTGTCTTGATTTGGCGGCGAAACACGGGCTTCACAGCGTAGCGTTTTGCTGTATTTCCACCGGTGAGTTTCGTTTTCCCAACGAGCTGGCGGCACAGGTCGCTATTCAGACGGTGATCCAGTGGCAGCGGGAAAATCCAAACCAAATCGAGGTGATCTTCAATGTATTCAAGGAGCGGGACTACGACATCTACGAAAAGCTGCTCAGAGCAGATAGAAAAACTCAAATATGAAATTAAAACAGCCGATGCAATTGTGATCGGCGCAGGAGCCGGACTTTCTGCCTCTGCCGGCTTTACCTATACCGGCGAACGCTTTGAAAAATTTTTCGGCGATTTCATCGAAAAGTACGGGCTTTCCGATATGTATTCCGGCGGCTTCTATCCCTTTGAAACCTTGGAAGAACACTGGGCGTACTGGAGCCGGTATATCTATATCAACCGCTATATGGATGCGCCGAAGCCGATTTACAACGAGCTTCTCCGGCTCGTCGACGGCAAGGACTATTTTGTGCTGACCACTAATGTGGATCATTGCTTTCAAAAAGCCGGATTTGATAAGAGCCGCCTGTTCTATACACAGGGAGATTACGGCCTCTGGCAGTGTTCAAAGCCCTGCCATCAGAAAACCTATCACAATGAAACGGTTGTCAGAAAAATGCTGGACAAACAGGAAAACAGAAAGATCCCCGGTAAGCTCGTGCCGTACTGCCCCGTCTGCGGTGCGCCTATGGCGATGAATCTGCGGACGGATATGACCTTTGTGGAAGATGAGGGCTGGCACAATGCGGCTCGCCGCTACGAGGATTTCCTGCGCCGCCATACGGGACTGCATATCCTCTTTCTGGAACTGGGCGTAGGCAGCAATACTCCTGCTATCATCAAATATCCGTTTTGGAAGATGACCTATCAGAACCCGAAAACGGTTTACGCCTGCATCAATCTGGGAGAAGCTGTCTGCCCAGATGCCATCGCAAAACAATCTATCTGTATCAATACAGACCTTGCCGGTGTAATAACTGCTTTGAAGGAAGCGAAAAATGAAGCTTAAACAAAATGATGTCTCCGTTTTTTGGAAAGCATGTGGGAACTTTCCCCAAAGCATTGACAAACATTTTGTCCTGCGGCGAATAATCAAGCATCATGTTCCCCGCCGTGCGGCAGGAGCTTGTCTCGTTTGCTCAAAACAGACGGGAACAGATTTCCGCTCTGGAGCGGCAGTCCGTATGCATCCAAAACCGACATAGGAAAAGCGACGAACGGAACACAGTACGGTATAAGCTTACAACCGGAGAATGGCCCGCGGTCGCAGAAGCCGGAGCGAAAGGTTGGATAAGTATATATGAAAGAGACAAAAGACCTTATCTTCAACCTCGATATGATGTGAAGGCTTCCGCCAGAGTCGATAGGAGAAAACGAAATAGACGGCAATCGCAGACATTACTCCTGAAGCCGTTATTGAGAGCGGAAAGCTGATGTGCTTCAGCTGAGAAGGCGGTTTCAAGCTAAAAATCGACGGCATGATTTATGATGTCAGAACTCATTCAGCACGACTGGAAGGTAGAATGCCTTGGAGCAGTTTAAGGAAACAGCTTATCGGATAAATCGCAGAATGGGAAAGAGAGGCTAGGCATAGTAGGATAAATAAGCCTTTGTTATGCCTAGCTGCCGGAAAGGAGAAAAAATCAATGGGCAGCAGGAAGGAAAATAACGGCGCTGTACTGCCTGCCTGACCGTAGACGACGGCATATAAAGACCGCCCTTTCAGCGCATGGAAAGGAGGGCGGAAAACGGAGAAATCGGCACCATAAAAGGCCTATCCCGCTTCAGGCGTGAGCAGGCTGACGCAGGTGGCGTATCTGTCGCGGGGTAGCCGCTTTATCGCCATACAGGAGAGAGTAGACATCTTGACCGGTGACGGCGTGGAGATGACGCCCTTCCACAATATTTCCAAGGAGTGGTATGCGGCGCAGACCTCCAAGAAAATCCGTGCGGTGTGGCAGGCCAAAGCAGTACGTAAAATCCACGCGCTTTGTCTTGCCGGGCGCGGTGCGTCGCAGATTGCAAGACAGCTGGAGAAAGAGCAAATCCTTATTATAAATGCATCGACTGATTATATGCGAAAAAGATAGAAATTGGCTCTTGCAAATAGGATCAGAAAACGATTGTCGGCATTCTTGAAAACAGGCAGTACACCAGCTGTTCTGTGAATTTAAAGCCGCTGCCGTCAGCTGCAAGGTGCATAAAACCATCTACAAGCCAGAGGAAGAGCATCAGATCGTCTCGGATATTGCACAGGAGCCGATTATTGCCGAGGAGCAATGGTTAAGGAGAAGCTTTGCAGACATCGCCGCGGACCTGCTGCGACAGGCAGAAAAGCTTGTTTTTGGGATGGGTGATATTTATCCCAACTGCGGCAAAAAGCTGCATTTCTGTACGGCAAAAGGCCTGAAACGCAATCAGAAATTCTGGAGATGTTAGAGGTGGTGGATTTGAAGCTGTCCTTCGCACCTTACGGGAGGTGACCGATATTAAGGAGCTTCACGCCAACTATCGCCAATTCACTGATTGAGTGCATTGAAGTCCACAACAACGACAAGTACGACAGCTATTGTTATGCCAGGGCGGATATCTATTTCACAGGAGTGGGGATTCTGGACAGCCCTGTCAAAAAGGAAAGCCTTGATATGTATGAAAGAAGTCCAGGATAATCGGCAAAGCTTCAAATTCGCAGCATAGCAAAAGATACCGTGCAGCACCTAGAAGGTACTGCACGGTATCCCTTATAAAATTACTTTCTTATCCGGCGCGCCTAATTTGGCAGGAACTCCTCTTTATTGTTCGTTTTAGCGGAAGGTCAGCCGTCGATGCTGTTCTTTCAGAGGCTTTTATATACCGCTTATTTACTGGCAGCTTCAATCGTTTTTCATCATAAGGAAATTTTCATAGAAATGTCGAAGGCCTTTACCGAATGGGTGAGGGCCCCGATGGAGATGATGTCCACGCCGGTAGCGGCTACGGCCTGAATCGTGTCTGCGGTAATATTGCCGGAAGCCTCCAGCAGAGCTTTGCCGCCGGTGATTTTGACCGCCTCCGCCATTTGCTCTATCGTCATATTGTCCAGCATGATGATATCCGCTCCAGCCGCCAGAGCTTCTCTCAGCTCGTCCAGGCTCCGGGTTTCCACCTCGATTTTGGTCATATGGCCCACCTTTTCCCGCAGCTTGCTGATAGCGCTGGTAATACCGCCCCCTGCGTCGATATGATTATCCTTCAGCATGGCGGCGTCGGAGAGGTTAAAGCGGTGGTTTTTTCCGCCGCCTATGGTGACGGCATATTTTTGCAGGGCCCGGAGTCCGGGCAAGGTTTTGCGGGTATCCGCGATAGAGGCTTTGGTGCCCTTCGTCAGAGCCACAGCCTGGGCGGTTGCGGTGGCGATTCCGGACATGTGCTGCAAAAGGTTCAGAGCAGTTCGCTCCCCTTTCAGAAGCTGCCGGGCGTTTCCGGTAAATTCCGCGATCAGGTCGCCCTTTTCAACCGGGTCTCCGTCGGATTGATAGGCTTTGGCGGAAAAGGTAGGATCTAACAGCTGAAAGACCCGAAAAGCGACATCCAAGCCGCACAGCACTCCGGAGGCCTTCGCCACGAATTTCGCGGCGCCAGTCTGTTCAGGGGGCAGAAGATAGTCGGAGGTGACGTCCAGATAGTTGATATCCTCCTGAATCGCCCGTTTAATGAGATCGTCCACATAAAAGGAATTAAGCATCATTTTCATTCAAAACCTCGCTTAAAATAATTTTCGCGCAGACCGCGGCGCTTTTCGCTTCCACAAAATCCTGGCCGCGGGCGTAGCCGCCGGTTTCCAGCTCCTGTAAAATTTGGTTGACGGTGCTGAGGCCCTCCTGAAAAGCCTCTGGCTTTGGAATGACAAAATAGGCATTCTGCAGGATTTCCCGGATCTTTGTCCGGTAGCCGTGGTGCATAGGCTTACCGCCCAGATTCACCTGTTCAGGGGCCGGCCCCAAGGGAGGCTGCTCCCGCTTCAGATGGGCGGAAATATCCTGTGCAGCCCGTCTGCCGAATACCAGAGCCTCCAAAAGAGAATTGCTGGCCAGCCGGTTCCTGCCGTGAACCCCGGTATGGGAGCATTCACCCGCCGCGTACAGCCGGGAAACCCGGGTACGGGCGTTTAAATCCACGTTGATGCCGCCCATCAAATAATGCTGGCAGGGGAACACTGGAATCCAGTCGCTGGTGATATCGATTCCCTCGGTGAGACAGCGCTCATAGATCATAGGGAAACGGCTTTTTAGGAAATCCGGATCCTTATACGTAATATCCAGATAGAAACGGTCGCTGCCGGTAGCGGCCATTTCCTGCATAATGGCATTGGATACCACATCCCGGGGGGCTAAGTCTCCCCGGGAATCATATTTGGAGGTGAAATGGGCGCCGTAGCAGTTTAACAGATTGGCGCCCTCTCCCCGAACCGCCTCGGAAATCAAGAAGCGCTCCCGGTCCTTTTCCGCGGCAAAGGCGGTGGGATGAAATTGAATCCAGCTCAAATGCTTGATTTCAGCTCCCAGCTCATGTGCAAACATAATGCCGTCGCCGGTAGCAATAGCGGAATTGGTGGTGTATTGGTAAATACGCCCGATTCCTCCGGTAGCCAGCAGCACATAAGAAGCTCCCGCATAAAAAGCTTCTCCCTGATGCTGGACCCCGGCGTAGAAGCCGTTTTCCGTTTTTGTCAGGGAAAAAAGCAAAGCGTTTTCCAAAATCGTCACATTGGCAAGCCTTTTTACCCTATATAGCAGCTTGTCCACGATTTCTTTTCCGGTAGAATCCTTGTGGTGGGCGATCCGATGGCGGGAATGTCCCGCCTCCAGGGTCATCTGGATTCGGCCGTCGCCGGCTAAGTCGAAATCCACTCCCAGACGCTGGATGTTCAGCACATCCTGCGGCCCTTCGTTCACCAGGACACGCACCGCGTCTGGATTGTTTTGATGCTTGCCCGCGATCAAGGTGTCCTGAAAGTGAAGCTCCGGATCATCGTTTTCCCGATATACTACGGAAGCGACTCCGCCTTGCGCCAGGGAGCTGTTGGAAAGAGCGAGCTCCTTTTTGGAAAGCAGGAGGACTTTCGCCTCCTTTTCCAGGTTTAAAGCGGCGTAGAGGCCGGCGGCGCCGGCCCCTACGATGATAACGTCATAATTTTGCTCTTGGGGCATAATTACGATTCCCCTTTCCCCAGGCTGAGCCTGGACGCAACCCGCGCGTTGAATTGTTATAAATAAAACTAAAAGCGGCGCCCGCGAGGAAGGCGGTTGACTAAGAGCTCAACAAATGCCAAGGCCTGGCAGGCGAAAAACGGTTTGACTAAGCTTCCGATATTTTGTGATATAGAAAATATCACAATGCGGTTTTAACTTTATATGATTTATCGATTATATGATAAAAACACAAAGAGGCTCAGCAAAAAGCTGGCAGCCTGCTGGCCGCGGCTATATTAATTTCCATACCGCAGCATACTGGCAATGCTGCCTAAGGCTCTGAGCCGGAGAGATTCATCCAAGGTAATGACTTCGCCGCCCTTACCGGTCAAGGCGTCATATACTTGCTGTAAATTGGTCTTTTTCATATCGGCACAGGTCATTTTTTGGGGACAAAGCTGGTAAAGCTTCCGGTCCGGAAATTCTAGAATGAGGTTGTCGTAGACACCCCGCTCAGTAGCCAGGATAATATCGTCATCCCGGGTATTCACATAGCTGATGATATCCTTGGTGGAACCGATCATATCGGCCAGCGCAACTGCTTCCCTAGGGCACTCGGGATGGATCGCCACTTTAGCGCCGGGATGGGCAGCCTTTATGCTTAGAATATCCTGGGCGGTGATCTCGTTATGTACCGGGCAATAGCCGTTCATCAGGTGGATGTTTTTTTCTGGCACGGCATCGGCCACAAAGGAGCCTAAATTTTTGTCAGGCAGGAATAAGATGTCCTGATAAGGAAGCTTTCTCACAATGGATACTGCGGAGGACGAGGTGACGCAGACATCCGCCAGGGCTTTCAGCTCAGCGGTGGTGTTTACATAAGCGCAGATTCCATGGTCCGGATGGGCTTTCCGGTATGCTTCCACCTCTTTTGGATTGATCTGCTCCGCCATTGGACAGCCGGCGTCAGGATGGGAGAGAACGACCTCCTTTTCCGGAGACAGAATCTTCAAGGTTTCCGCCATGAAGCGAACCCCGCACAAAAGCGCCCTGGGAGCCTCGAGGCTTTCGGCAGCCTTGGCCAAGGCGAAGGAATCTCCGGTTAAATCGGCTACCGCTAAAACCTCGGGGGGCTGGTAGGTATGGGCCAGAATTAGAGTGTTGTTTTTTTTCTTTTCAAGCAGAATTTCGTCGATCAGCGCTTGGTCGTTCGGCAGCATAATCGCCGTTACCCCTTTCAGCAGCGGGAAAACTTCCCGGTTACAAGCAAATTGCCTTTATTTTCTCTATTTTACCATAAAAATGGATTAAAGAAAACTATTAATAAATTCTTAACAAAAGAATTTTGAAAACAATGCTTGATTTTTTTAGTGAAAACAGGTAAAATTTCTTTTGTGGTTTAAAGCATCGATTAATCGATGCTTTAAAGTGATAAAGGAGGAAGGGCAATGAGCAAAGAAACAACTATATGGATCGTCATAGCGGTCTATGTCCTTTTCATGCTTGCGGTAGGAATTTTAAATTCCAAAAACAGCAAGGGCATGGCGGCGTTTACGGTAGGAGGACGCAATGCAGGGGCGTGGATTTCGGCCTTGTCTTACGGCACAGCCTACTTTTCCGCGGTAATGTTTATCGGCTATTCCGGCAGCTCGGGATGGAGCTATGGGCTTTGGTCGGGCCTGGTGGGCCTTGGCAACGCGGTGTTCGGCTCCCTTTTGGCTTGGCTCGTGCTGGCAAAACGGACCCGGGAATGTACCAGAAGATTGAAAATCAAATCGATGCCCCAGCTGTTCGAAATGCGGTATAACAGCCAGGCGATGAAGCTCTTTTCCGGCATCGTTATTTTTATTTTTCTGCTGCCCTACTCCGCCTCTGTGTATAAGGGCCTGACCAGCGTTTGTTCTGTGCTGCTGAATATTGATGAAACAGTATGCATGATTCTGATCGCCGTAGGTTCGGCGGTGGTTTTGGTGCTGGGAGGCTATATGGCCACCTTGAAGGCAGACTTTGTTCAGGGGATTATCATGATGTTCGGCGTCAGCGCCTTGCTGGCTATGATTATCATATGCCCCCAGGTGGGCGGCCTGCAAAACGGCTTCCAGAATATGATCTCCTACATGGAACAGAATCAGATGGCTCCCATGGATTCCCAAATGCTGGTTTCCCTAGTCGCCACCATTTTGATGACCAGCTTCGGCACCTGGGGACTGCCCCAGATGGTACATAAATATTATGGCATCCGGGATGACAAAGAGGTAAAACGGGGCGTGATTATTTCCACCTTCTTCGCTCTGCTGGTTGCGGGAGGCGGCTATTTTATCGGTTCCTTCTCCCATTTGTTCTTCGGCAGCGAGCTGCCCCAGGGAGGAAAGGACTACATCGTGCCGCAGATGCTGAATATGGCCGGATTGCCCAATATCCTGATCGGTATTGTGCTGGTGCTGCTGATTTCCGCGTCTGTGTCCACACTTTCCAGCATCACCCTGACCGCCTGCTCCACCGTAACCATGGATTTGGTGAAGGCGAAGCTGAAGCCCAATATGAAGGACAAAACCCTGGCCAAGCTGACCCGTATTTTCTGCTTGATTTTCGTCGTGGGCTCTTATGTGGTGGCTAACTATCCCACTCCTATCTTGGAAATGATGTCCTATTCCTGGGGAATCATCTCCGGCTCCTTCCTGGCGCCTTACGCTGTGGCGCTGTATTGGAAGGGCATCAATAAGGCCGGCGCCTGGGCGGGGATGGTCGGCGGCTTTCTGACCGCCCTTGTTCCGGTGGCGGTTTCCGGCTTCAAAACCCCAAACGGCCCCTTGTATGCCTGTCTGGCCATGGCCGTCTCTCTGGCACTGTGCTTCCTGGTCAGCGTCATCGCTAAAAGGGCCGGATGGAAAAGCGGGGAAACCAACGACTTTTTCTATACCGGCACCGCCGAGGAATGGCGGGCCAAGCATCATATCGTCAAAAATTGAACGGATTGGATTATTTTACAAAAAGCGAAGGCTGAGAAAAAGCGCAGGCGGATTGCCTGCGCTTTTACCTTTGCGGTGCCGCTGCTCCGCCGGCTGAGAAATCTTTCATGATGGAGAAAAGCGGACTTTCTTTTCCCGAAAAGAACCATGCTGTTCCTGCGGTTTCTATTTGTCAAACAGGCGGAATTATGGTATAATAGCTTCACGCCATAAAGGAGGGCGAAGGCCGCCGGAGGCTAAGGCGGCATTAGAACCATAAACGAAAAAACGCAGGTGCTTTTTGTTAAAAAAGCAGGCTGTGCCAGCCTGCTTTTATGGTGGAGCAATAGGGAAAATCTTAGGGGAAAAGGCCTTGCTTTGAAAAGAAAAAGGGAAGTGTTACGGTTGTTTTTTCAGAAAGACATTGAAACCATGAACCGCAGGGATTTGGAAGCCTTGCAATTGGAGCGGTTGAAGCATATTGTGGATTACTGCTACAATAATGTGCCGTTTTACCATGAGCGGCTGCGCCAGGCCGGCGTGACCGGCGATAAAATAAAAACCTTAAGCGACGTCCAATATATCCCTTGTACCACGAAGGATGACATCCGGGATAATTACCCCTTCCAAATGCTGGCCCAGCCCATGAAGAAGATCGTGCGGATCCACGCTTCCTCCGGCACTACTGGAAAGCCTACCGTTGGGGTGTATACCCGCCGGGACATTGAAAATTGGTCTGACCAGGTAGCCCGTGTGGCGGTGGGCGGAGGCGCCACCGAAGGGGACATCATCCAGATCGCCTTTGGCTACGGCCTGTTCACCGGCGCCTTGGGCCTGCACTACGGCCTGGAAAAGCTGGGGGCTACGGTGATTCCGGCCTCCTCGGGCAATACGGCCAAGCAGCTGATGATGTTCCGGGATTTTGGCGTTACCGGTTTGGTGGCCACTCCCTCCTATGCCTTGTATCTGGGGGAGGCCATGAAGGAAGCGGGCTATCCTATGGAGCAGTATAAGCTGCGGATCGGCCTGCTGGGTTCGGAAACCTGTACGCCGGAGATGCGGACCCAGATTGAAAATTCTATGGGGATTTTTGTATCCGACAATTATGGCATGACGGAGCTGGGAGGGCCGGGCGTGTCCGGCGAATGCGGGCTGCGGTGCGGACTCCACTTCGCGGAGGATCATTTCCTGCCGGAAATCATCGATCCGGATACCCTGGAGCACAAGGCTCCGGGCGAGGCCGGGGAACTGGTGGTCACTACCCTGACCCGTGAGGGAATGCCGGTGCTCAGGTACCGGACTAAGGATATCACCAGGCTGAATTACGAGCCCTGCGCCTGTGGCCGGACCCATGTCCGCATGGAAAAGTGCATGGGCCGCACCGATGATATGCTGATTATTAAGGGCGTCAATGTGTTCCCCACTCAGATTGAAAGCGTGCTGGTGGGCATGGAGAACGTGGGGCCCCATTACCAGCTGGTGGTCCGCCGGAGGAACTTCATGGATAACCTGGAGGTTAAGGTGGAGCTGCTCAACGGCGATCTGCTGGAGAATTACCGGGCGCTGGAGGCTTTGCAGAAGAGCGTTCACGACCGGCTGAAAAGCGTGCTGGGCCTGGAAACCAGGGTGACCCTGGTGGAGCCTAAGAGCCTGGAGCGGTTCCAGGGCAAGGCCAAGCGCATTCTGGATTTGAGAAATCAGCCGGAGGAATAAATCCGGTTTTGACAAGAATAGAAAATTTGGAGGAGCTACATAGATGAAACAATTAATGCTGGGCAACGAGGCCGTTGCCAGAGGCCTGTATGAAGCAGGCGTCCGTTTTGTTTCCAGCTATCCTGGAACTCCCAGTACGGAAATCACGGAAAACGCCGCCAAATATCAGGAGCTTTCCTGTGAATGGGCGCCCAACGAGAAGGTAGCGGCGGAGGCCGCCATTGGCGCGAGCTTTGCCGGCGCCAGATCCTTCTGCGCCATGAAGCACGTGGGCCTGAACGTGGCCGCGGACCCCTTTTACACCATGAGTTATATCGGCGTCAACGGCGGTATGGTTCTTGGAGTGGCCGACGACCCGGGTATGCATTCCTCTCAGAATGAGCAGGACAGCCGCCGCCATGCCATTGGCGCCAAGGTTCCCATGCTGGAGCCTGCGGATTCCCAGGAATGCAAGGACTTTACCAAGCTGGCCTATGCCCTTTCCGAGGAGTTTGACACCCCGGTGGTGCTGCGGCTGACCACCAGGATCGCCCATTCCAGAAGCCTGGTGGAGCTGCAGGACAGGAACGAAAGAGATTTGAAGCCCTATGAGAAGAACCCGGCGAAAAACGTCATGCTGCCGGCGTTCGCCCGGCCCAAGCACGTAAAGGTGGAGGAAAGAACCCAGAGGCTGACCCAGTGGGCGGAGACCGCGGAAATCAACCGCATGGAGATTAATGACCCATCTATCGGCATCATCACCTCCGGCAACTCTTATCAATACGCCAAAGAGGCCATGGGCGGCGGCGCCTCTTACCTGAAGCTGGGCATGGTGAATCCCTTGCCGGTGGAGCTGATCAAAACGTTCGCGGAAAAGGTGGAAAAGGTCTATGTTATCGAGGAACTGGACGACGTGATCGAGTCCCACTGCAAAAAGATCGGCGTGGACGTCGTTGGCAAGGAGCTGTTCCCCCTGTGCGGCGAGTTTAACCAGAGCCTGGTGCGCAGGCTGCTCACCGGCGAGGAACTGCCCGCCCAAGCCCTGGAGGCTGAAATTCCGGTGCGGCCTCCGGTGATGTGCTGCGGCTGCCCCCATAGGGGCCTGTTCTACGCCCTGAAGCGGGCCAAGGTTTATGTGTCCGGCGATATCGGCTGCTATACCTTAGGCGCCAGCGCCCCCTTGGGCATGATGGATACCTGCGTCTGCATGGGCGCGTCGGTGTCCTCACTCCACGGCTACAATAAGGTGCTGGGGGAAAAAAGCGAGAAAAAATCCGTGGCGGTCATCGGAGACTCCACGTTCATCCACTCTGGGATTACCGGCCTGATTGATATCGCCTATAATAACTCCAATTCCGTGGTTGTGGTTTTGGATAACTCCATCACCGGCATGACCGGCCATCAGGAGAACCCCACCACCGGTAAAAATATTTACGGCGACCCGGCGTCGGCTGTTTCCCTGGAGGCCTTGTGCAAGGCCGTGGGCATCGACCGGGTGCGGGTGTGCGATCCCTATGACCTGAAGGAAACCCAGAAAGCCGTCAACGAGGAGCTGGCGGCGGACGGCCCCTCTGTGATTATTTCCAGAAGGCCCTGTGCCTTGCTGAAAACCGTGAAGCACAACCCGCCGCTGGCGGTGGATACCGATAAATGCATTGGCTGCAAGGCCTGTATGGCCATCGGCTGCCCGGCCATTTCCCAGCGGGATGGCAAGGCGGTCATCGACAGAACCCAGTGCGTGGGATGCGGCGTGTGCGAGGGCCTGTGCCCGAAGCAGGCTATTGTGAGCAAGGAGGCGAAAGCATGAGCGAGGTAAAAAGCGTTTTGATCGTGGGCGTTGGCGGCCAGGGAACATTGCTTGCCAGCCGGCTGCTGGGCAACGCTATGGTGGCTGCGGGCCACGACGTGAAGGTCTCCGAGGTTCACGGCATGAGCCAGCGGGGCGGCTCGGTGGAAACCTATGTCCGGTACGGGGAAAAGGTTTACTCCCCGGTGATTGAAAAGGGCGGCGCCGACTATATCCTGGCCTTTGAGCAGCTGGAAGCCGCCAGATATCTGCCTTACCTGAAAAAAGGAGGCGCCATTATCGTCAATACCCAGCGGATCGATCCTATGCCGGTGGTGGCGGGCAACGCCGTCTATCCGGAGGGTCTGATTGAGAAGCTCCAGGAAAAGGAAGCGAAAATTGTCGCGGTGGACGCCTTGTCCTTAGCGGAACAGGCGGGATCCTCCAAGGCGGTTAATGTAGTGCTGATCGGCGTGATGGCCAAACACATGGAGCTGAGCAAGGAGGAATGGCTGAAAACCATCGAGGCAACAGTTCCTCAGAAGTTTATTGAGATGAATAAAAAAGCCTTTGAGCTGGGCTACGAGAGATAAGCCGCTGTAAGAGGCTTGAAAAAGAGCATATTTTATTCAGAAAATCTTTTATGTCCCGGCTCTCCGGAAAAGCTTCCGGAGGAATACGCCTGCGCTCTTGCGGGCGCGTGCTGCACAGACCAGCGCGGCGCGCTGGGAAACGGCGCTGCGCCGGCTGAGTCTGCCGGACCGGGCCGGGGGAAATAATACGCTTCATTTTACCCAAAAAGAGCTCCCGGCTTTTGGGGGACGGCCCGCGGCTATGCGGAATAAGAATTCCGGTGGAAGCATGGCTTTTCCGGATTCTGATTTTAGGAAAATCAAAAGAAAAAGAACAGGAAGTGGTAACCAATGCAGGATAACTATTTTGAGCCGGACCTAGAGACCGCTCCCCGAGAGGTATTGCACTGGATTCAGTCCCGCCGGCTGGTTAAAATGGTGGAGAACTGCTATAACAACGTGCCTCTTTACAAAAAGAGGTTTGACGAAATGGGCCTGCTGCCCGGGGATATTAAATCCATCGACGATATCCATAAGCTGCCCTTTACCTACAAAACCGACCTGAGGGATAATTATCCTTTCGGTATGATCGCCGTACCGAAGGAGCAGCTGGTGAGAATCCACGCCTCCTCCGGCACTACCGGCAAGCAGACGGTGGTAGGGTACACGAAAAACGACATCGACGTGTGGGCCAAGGGCGCCGCCAGAGCGCTGGTCGCCGCCGGCGCCACCAAGTCTGACTATATCCACGTTTCCTATGGTTACGGCCTGTTTACCGGCGGCCTTGGGCTGCACTACGGCGCTGAGATGCTGGGCGCCACGGCCATCCCGGTTTCCTCCGGAAATACCAAGCGCCAGGTGGATATCCTTCGGGATTACGGCTCCGATTTCCTGTGCTGCACCCCATCCTATGCCATGTACATCGGCGAAACGGTGCGGGATATGGGCATTGATCCCAAAACCCTGAAGCTTCGCGGCGGCATTTTCGGCGCCGAGGCCTGGAGCGAGAATATGCGCCGGGAAATCGAAAAAATCCTGGATATTAAGGCTTATGATATTTACGGCCTGTCTGAAATCGCCGGACCCGGCGTTTCCTTCGAATGCAAAGAGCAGACCGGTATGCACATCAACGAGGATTTCTTCTATCCGGAGATCATCGATCCGGAAACCGGAGAGCAGCTTCCCGACGGCGAGTACGGCGAGCTGGTATTCACCTGCATCGGCAAGGAGGCGCTGCCTCTTCTCCGTTACCGCACAAGGGATATCTGCAAGCTGAGCCACAAGCCCTGCTCCTGCGGAAGAACCCTGGTGAAAATGAGCAAGACCCGCGGCCGTACCGACGATATGCTGATTATCCGCGGCATCAACGTGTTCCCCTCTCAGGTGGAGCACGTGCTGCTGAGCCTGAACATGGAGCCTAACTATCAGATCATCGTGGACCGGAAAAACAATCTGGATACTATGGAGGTTCAGGTGGAAATGTCGGATCAGATGTTCTCTGATAAGGTGAGAAACCTGGAGGATGTGGAGCATAATATTGCCGCTGCTCTCCAGTCCACCCTGAATATCGCGGCGAAGATCCGCCTGGTAGAACCCAAGAGCCTGCCCCGTTCCGAGGGTAAGGCCAAGCGAGTGATTGACAAACGGCACATCTAAAAAGGAGGCGGCACTATGAAGATTCAACAGCTTTCCATTTTTGTAGAAAACCGGGAGGGACGCCTGGCCCAGATTACGGAAGTCCTGGCGGCGGCTCAAATCGATATCCGCGCGATTTCCGTGGCGGATACCAGCGATTTTGGAATCCTTCGGCTGATTGTGAATGATCCGGGGCAGGCGGTTAAGGCGCTGAAGGCGGCGGGAATGACCGTTTCCCTTACGGACGTGATCGGGATCGGCATCAACGACAGGCCTGGCGAATTTTCCAAGGCAATGCGTATTTTGGCGGATCACCATATCACGGTGGAGTATATGTATGCTTTCATCAGCCGGGATAAGGGCAAGGCATTCGTTATTATCCGGGTGGATAACGACGAGAAAGCCATGGAAGCCCTGAGAGACGCAGGAGTGGTCCTGCTGTCTGCGGAAGAAATCCATGGAATGTAATTTTATGCTGAGATAAAAGTGAGGACGGTTCCTTTTCCTGATTGAAGCTTTCAAGGAGAAGAGGGCAGTCCTCTTTTTATCGGATCATAGCGCGGCGGGGAGAGTGGGAAACGGCCTCAAGTGAAAAGAAAGAGCCGAAAAAGCCGCAGCTGTGCCGGAAAATATCTGTCAGGGGAAATAGTGTGAAAATGATTGCCGCCGGAAGAGCCGTCGGCTTTCCTGCCCAATAAAAAAGAAACCGTCTGACAGATTTTCAGACGGTTTCTTTTTTGTGGCGGAATCAGCCTAATTAGAGCTTTATACGGCTGTCGTGGTGAAGATAACGCCCAGCACGGAACCGGCCAAAAGAAGGGCGAGAAGAATAGCCATGACCCGGACCCATATCACCCGCTTTTCTGTTTTTTTCTTTTTCGGGGGAACAGGCCGGTTTTTCTTGTTTGCCATTAGGATAAGTCCTTTCTATTTTGGAACGATAAAAGAAAGAGCCGCCAAGAGCGTCTTTCCCTTCCTCAAAATTATTTTGCGGAGAAGACGAGCTTACCGCGGAGTGGGGAGCGGACTGCTTTTATTTTAGCATATCGCAAGGAAAAAGCAATGGATAAATTGTGAAAAAGCGGGTAAAATGGTATCCTAAATAAAGGATGGGAATTATGGCGGCCGAGAGGCCGCTGGGAAGCGGTAAGACGAGGATCGAAGGAGAAACAAGGAGGTAAGGAAAATTGAAAGCCTTAGTGACAGGAGCGAGCGGAGGCATCGGCCGGGATATGGCGAGAATGCTGAGCGCTATGGGATACGACCTGATTGCGGTAGCCCGCAGCAGAGATAAGCTGGAGGCCTTGAAACAGGAATTGAACACAGAGGTTCAGGTGCTCCCCCTGGATTTGTCCAGAGAGCAGGCCTGTTTTGACTTATACAATCAGGTCAAGGACCAAAATATCGACGTGCTGATTAATAACGCGGGTTATGGAATGTACGGCAGGTTTTACGATACGGATCTGGAGCAGGAGCTTAACATGCTTCGGCTGAATATTCAGGCTGTGCATATTCTGACGAAGCTGTTTTTGCGGGATTTTAAAAAACGGAATAAGGGATATCTGATGAACGTATCCTCATCGGCGGCTTTTTTTGCCGGCCCTCTCATGTCCAGCTATTACGCCTCCAAAGCCTATGTGCTCCGTCTGACCGAGGCTGTTTATGAGGAGCTTCGCCGGGAGAAAAGCGATGTCAGCGTCAGCGTTCTGTGTCCCGGCCCGGTGGATACCGGGTTTAATGACCGGGCGGGCGTGAAATTCAGCGTAAAGGGCCTGAGCAGCTGTGAGGTGGCGGCTTATGCGCTGCGGAAGATGTTCCAGAAAAAGCTGCTGATCGTGCCGGGCGCCTTGATGAAAGCGGCGAAATTTACCGGCAGGCTGGCCCCGGAAAAGCTGATGCTGCGGTGCAGCTATCATATGCAGAACCGTAAGGGAGAGGATGAGTCCCCGATCAACGGAACCGAGGCAAAGGCAGAGGGGTAAGAAACATGGCCCAAGCTGCCGGTCAGTAGCCCGCATAAGGTTGGAAAAGCCGTCGGCATAGCTGGACGGCGCGGTAAGAAAGCAGAGAGGGACGACACACAGCCGTCCCTCTCTGCTTTCTTAAAACCACGCTTTAAGCCCGTGGCTTTTATGGTGTTTTTTCTTTTCCAACAAATGATTTTTATTTGCTGATTGATTAATATCTTTTTCTTAAAGCCCAATATGCGGCAAGAGCGGCAAGGCAAAGGGCCAGCAGTACGCAGCCGAGAGTCAGCAGCTGGGCGGCAAAACCCGTGATTTTGGGAAGACTGGTGACGAAAATGGAGGTGGGGCCATCGGCTCCGCCAATGATGGCGACGGTTTCTCCCTCGGTAAGAGGCGGCGTGTACCAAAACGGCAGATAATGCAAGGCCGTACCAGCGAGCACCAGGAGAACGGCTGATACAAGCAGAACAATAACGGCGATTTTCAGTCCTCGCTGTAAATAATACTGCCGTTGTGCCTCCGGATCGGAACTGCTGTCGTTAAATTCTTTGGCTACCAGCTCTGGCGCGCCTTTTTGCCGCACGATTTCCTCGAGTGAAAAGCCCTGATCCTCCAAGGCTTCTATTTCCGTCATCAAGTCCGCCCGGATCCTTTTTTTCGTACGGTCGGTAGCCAGAAGCCTTTTCAAAATGGAATTTACATATTGATTCTTATTCATAGCGCATCCTCCAAAAGGCGGTCGATCACCTTTTTATAGCTTTGCCAAAAGCTTTTTCTTTCCGTCAGGGCGGAAAGCCCCAGATCAGTAATCTGATAATACTTTTTGACCCGCCTGCCGCTGTCTGACGCCAGCTCGCTTTCGATAAGGCCTTCATCCTCCAGTCGGTATAAGATGGGATAAAGAGTACCTTCCTTAGTCTCCTGGAAAAGCCCGCCGCCCTCCCGCTGAAGACGCGAAATCAACTCATAGCCGTAGGAGCGCTGACGGGCAATCAACGAGAGAAGCACCATCTCTAAGGCGCCTTTTTTGAATTGCTGTTCCAGCTTTAATTCCATATCTGCTGTTCTCCATCTTTGTTTTCAAAATACTTAGCATAACTATGCTTTGTATTACTAATTATATAGAATCAGGTAGTGCTTGTCAAGAGGAAAATGGTAACCCAAAACGCAGATAAACCGGCAGTTCACATCAGCTCTGGAAAGTCCTGCTGCAGGCTTGGCCTTCAAAGGGATGTGGGATTTTATCATTGCGGCGTATGCCGCAGCGCTCGCAAAGGATTCAATGGGCCGCCGGCAGCGGCCTCCGCCATGGAACGGTGCCTCTTCATAGAGTCTGGTTCCTATGAGGGCTTCTCCTGGAAGAACTAAAGGCTTTCCTTAAGCGGAAGCCGTGCTTGACAGCTGGGCCGATGATTTTCCGAATCAATAAAACAGGGACGGCTGTAAGCCGTCCCTGTTTTATTGGCCATGAATGAACATAAAAAACATGAAAGCCTTCCCGCTCGGATCCTGGAAAAACAGAAAACGTATGGGCAGAGAACCGGAGAAAGCCGGCGCGGGCTCGGCCAACGCATGGAACCATGTCCCATAGAGGAATCATGCCGGGCTGCCGGTTAAGGAATCACCACGTTAAATTCGTCAGAAGGCCGCTTGAGACAGCCGGCCAAAACAGAGGGAATGTTTTCGTCCCCCTCTACCTCCAGCAGTAAGGCCTGCCGGTCGGTATCCTGATTGAGAATTGCAAATAGGCCGGAGGAAGTGGTGGTGATTTTATTTTTACAGGCTTTATCCACGGCCCCAGGATAAACAAGAAGCACGCTGTTTTTAAGCTGTACCGTATAGGTTTCCTCATCATCGGTCAGAGTCAGGAGAAATGTGAACTCCTTGCCGTTTGCAAGATCCTTGTCCACCAGGGTTCCCATATAATCCAGAATCGCTTCCCCTGACAAAAAGTGCTGGGCTTTCTGCCCAAGCGGATCCAGCTCCACCTCTTGGGGATCCGCTCCTTCCCGAAGCTCTTTGGCTCCGGTTAAATAGGCGTTGCGCCACAGGACGGACTCGCATTGATAGCCCAGCTGCTCTAAGGCGTCTGCGCACAGGTAGCGGGCCTGCTGGTTATTAGGGTCGGCTTGTATCAAAATATTGGTGATCTGGGCCACCCATTGGTAGTCTCCCTTGGCAAAATCCTCCTCCGCACGCTTTAAAACGGTGGTTACATCTCCCAGATATTCTACCAGCCGGCGGGCTGTCTCTGTTTCCGTCAGCGGGTTTAAATCCACCGGGTTCAAGGTGGAGGCGGTTTGATAAGACTGGTATACTGTGCGGATGCTGCCGCCTAAGGAGGAGCAGTACTGACGCAGATACCAGCTTTGGGCAAGGCTTTGCGGTAAAGCCAGCGACTGAACGATTTCCGACTCCGTATAGCCTTGGTTCATCAAATGAAGGGTCTGATCGAATACATACTGATAAGCCGACGCCAGGTTGGAAAGGTAGGAGCGGATCACATCCTTTCCCCAATGGGGCCAATTGTGGGCTTCGATTACGATTTCAGCCTGGCTGCCGTAAAGAGCGTAGGTTTCCGTCAGAAAATCCGCCCACTGGTCAGGCCGGGAGGATTTTTCTCCTGTGACATCATAGAGGTCATGGAGGGTTCCGCTGCAATTTTCGGAAAGCCATAGGCACTTGGTGTCGGGGAAATATAAGTTCATCGCCACATTACCGGTGGTATCCTCCGACAGCTGAAACTGAATCTCTACGCCGTCAATCTCTCGGGTTTCTCCGGTTTCCTGAATAAAATCGTTGGGAGTCAGGTAGGTGGCTGTACCATTTGCAGTGGTTTCATCTTTGCCGATGAACAGGCTGCCCTGAGCGCCGGCCGGAAGCAGGCTGCCATATAAATACTCCGACTGCCTGCGGGAGCTGTTTTCAGTGAACAGGTTTTCCGTGCCTGCGGCATCCAAAAAGCCCCGCGGAGCGATAATGGGGATGGCTGCGGCGGCATCCTCCAGCAGAGTGCCCACGCCGCCGTAATGATTGACGGAGGCCGCGGTGTAGATGACCGCCGCAATAGGCCGCTCCTCAATGTCCTTTTCGATCAGTTCTAAGGCGGCGCGCATAGCCTCGGCGTTGGACATGGGATCTATGATGATCCAGCCGGTATCCCCGGCGATCAGTGTCAGATTGGTGACGTCATAGCCGCGTACTTGAAAAATGCGGTCGTGTACCTGAAACAGTCCGTAATACCGGTTCATCTGGGCGTTGCTCCAGAGCCCGGGGTGGACGGTATCCGGAGAGGGAGTATCTTCCGTAACAAAGGAAAAGGCCTTTTGACTCCAAATCACGCTGCCGCCTTCGTCTTTGATTTCCAGGGACTCGGGAGAATCCAGCAAGCCCTTTGCCGCCGCGTTGATTTCATCCTTGTTGTTGAAATCCAGCTGGCGGTACACTTCCTCATTTTTTTGCCGGGTGGCTTCGGTTGCGCCCTTTTGGGAGGCGTTAAAATCGTCGGGCCCGGAGGAACAGCCTCCAGAGCCGAATGCGAGAATCAGAGCCAGGATCCCGGCTATCATACGGTTATGTTTCATAAAAATCTCCTTAACTGGGTAAGGCGCAAATCCGGGTGGGATTTACGCCTAAGGGGACCACGGGATTTAGAGCCTGTGAGAGAATCAAAACAAGAGGCTGCGGCGCTTTGCCGATAGGAAAATAAAAAACAGCCGCCGTCAGGCTCCTGACAGAGGGTTTACGGCGCAAAAAGCCGGAGAAGCAAAAGCCCGGGCCGTGACGAAAGCGGGCCCCGCCCGCCGCACCGAAGGCTCCGGCGCTTAGTTTGCCTCCAGCCGCTCTCCCAGCACCTCCTGGAACCGGGAGAGAATCCCCGCCTTTTCATCCCGCAGATGATAATAGTTCTGGGGCATATCGTAGCCAGGCATAGTGTTGCCCTCAATAAGCAGGGGGCCGTCCTCCGCCATAGCCACATCCCAGCCTACATAGCCCACCTGGGGGACCCTTTGGGCGGCTTCAAACACCATTTCTACCGCCTGGGCGTAAAACGGAATTTGGAAACCCACCAGCTTGGTTTTGGTAAAGGGATGAATTTCGTAAAGCTCGCCGGTCTTATCGCAGAAAGCGGGCTTAAAGATCACGCCGTTTTCATCCACCGGGGCGTACATGCCGCCGCTGGAGATATTGTCTACCGCCTTGGTGCCGTTGCCCATACGCACCAGGGTATACATTAGATATGGCTTTCCGCCGGAAAGAACCGTCACCATCCGAAGGGTATTGATAGAGGCAGGGCAAAGCAGGTTCATTTTTTCGCATTGAACCACACATTCCTCCACTACGAACAGGCGGTTATCCTTCAGCTCCTGGTAAAGCGCCCGGCAGGAGGGCTCAGCCTGATAATCGGAAGCACTGAGCTTTCTGGCGCCTACGCCGCCGAAGCCGTCGGTTTCCTTGACAAAGATCACCGGATGGCTTTGGCAGAAAGCTTGAAATTCCTCAAAAGAGGCTTTCCGCAGGTCCAGGAAATCACGGTGGACAAATTCACGGAATTTTTCGTTGAATTGAAGCTTGTCCTCGAATAAGGGAAGGTAGGCCTTGTCATTGGCCAACCGGCATACCCGCAGATTATCCTGCATGGTCATAAAGGTTTTCCGTTTTTTTCCTCGGATATAAACCCAGCCAAAGACCCGGTATTCCAAATAGCCCACGCCGTAATGCACGGCGCACCAGACCATATCGCATAAAATAAACAGACGGGACACGTGAGACTCCGCGTGGATTTTCTGGATCATCATCCACATGGCCTTTACGCTCATGGTCTGTACTCGGGCGAAAAATGTTTTGATCCTCTGCCACATGTCGTTTTATTCATCCTCGCTTGTCAGAGCCGAAGGCCCAATGACAGCCTGACTGCCGGCGGTGATCCGACAGCTTTCCATGCTGGAAGGGCCGGGCTCCGTGTGTTTTTGACGGGACGCCGCATCGGCAGTGCCCGCTGGGGCCTCGGGAGGCGGGCGCTGATGCCGTTTTCTCAGGACCGCTCCTTTTCGCAAAACAGTTTAACATAAATTTTCCGCTTTGACAACAGCTTTCCCCTGAGAAAAGCCTTAAACCGATGCAAGGATTGGCCTTTCCAGTGGCAGCCGGCCCGCTTTCCTGCAAACGGCCTGCGGAGGCGCCTGCTCCCGGTTTTCGGCTATTGCCCCCGGACGATAGCGGCGGCGCTCTGCAAGAGCTGCTGTGCGATAGGTCCGGCCTGAGCCATGCCGAAGCCGGAATTTTCCACCACAATGGTGAAAGCCAGCGGACAATCGGAATCCAGAGTGAAGCCGGTCATCCAGCCGTTGGGATTTTTATCCTCTCCGATTTCGCCGGTGCCGGTCTTAGCGCATACCGTTAATCCCGGGAACATGCTGTCTCCATAGTTAGTTTCCACCGTATAGCGCATAATATCCTTTAACGCGTCGGCGGTCTCGGCCTTCAGCAGCCGTTCTCCCGGCGTGCCGTAGCCCACATAGGTGGGCAGGCCAAAGGGTGTTTTAATCGAATCAATATAGTACGGAGTAACGTAGACGCCGCCGTTGGCGATGGCTCCCATAAGGATATTCAGGTGCATGGGATTGACCAGGTCGGTGTACTGGCCGATGCCGGACCAGCCCAGATCCCTGGTTTCCGCCTTGGAAACGTCGTAGCTGCTGGCCAGGGTGGGAGCGCCGTCTATGGTGAAGGAGGAGCCGAATCCCATTTTTTCCGCTTCCTCGGTCATTTTGTCCTTGCCCAGCTCCATAGCCAGCTCGGCAAACACGATATTACAGGATTGGGACATGCCTTCTTCAAATCCAATTTGACCGTGGCTCGCCATACAAGTGATCTTTTCGCCGTCCACCTCAATTTCCCCGCTGCAGGTGAAGACCCGTTCATTGATGTCGGGAATATTGTCAATGGCCGCGGCGCAGGTGATAATTTTAAAAGTGGAGCCTGGCGTCATAGAGGCGGAAAGCACCTTGTTGAGAAATACGCCGTCGTATTGGCCGGTTTCGTCGTTTTCAATGTCGGGGCGGTTTTCCGGGTCGTAGGTGGGCGTGCTGACCATGCAGAGGATTTCCCCGGTGACATAGTTGGAAATCACCACAGCGCCGTCCCGGTCCCCCATCAGGGAAAGAGCCTCGGCGCACAGGCCGCTGTCCAGCGTCAGGGTCAGGTTGTTCCCGGTGCCGAAAGCGGTGTTGGCGCTGATGCCGGTAATAAAATTATAGCCGATCAGATCAGAACGGCGGGTATTCTGTACCGCCGTGGAAATGGCCCAGGTGTTGTCTCCGACGGTTTGGAGCATGGCCTGGCGGATGAGGGAATCGGCGCTGTAAACCCGCTGGCCGTCTACGCTTTGGGCAAGAATTTCTCCATCCCGGTCCAGTACCTTTCCGGCGGAGGCCAGCTCGCCGCTGTCGGTGTTGATATGCTGGTTGATCGGACTGACTGCCCAGTCGCTGCCATGAAGGAAGGTTTTCAGTACGAAAAAGCCAAGCCCCGCCGCGAACACGGCGGCCAGGATATAGACTACAATGGATCTGGCTCTGGTGGTTCTCAAGAGAGCTCCCCCTTTCAGAGGTCAGAGTTTTTCCCGCCTCATGTCAAATGCCCTGGTAGGTGCGTTCGTCGGCCGCCTTGATAAAGGACAAAAGTCCCCAGCACGCCATCATGCTGGAACCGCCCATGCTGACAAAGGGCAGGGTTACGCCGGTGAGAGGCAGCAGGTCGGTGGCGCCGAAAATATTGAGACAGGATTGAAAGACAAACATGCCTCCTACCGAGCAGGCGGCGATGGAATACAGGGTAGAACGGCTGGTAGCGCTGATGGCCCGGGCGTAAAACGCCAGGCCGGCGATGACAGCCGCGATGATAATGGCGAATAAAAGGCCGGTTTCCTCGCACAGCATACCGAAAATCAGGTCGCTGGTTGAGGCGAATACATATTGTAAGTTGCCTTGTCCCACGCCTACGCCGAACAGGCCGCCGGAGGCGGCGTAGCTCATCACCCGGGCCTGCTGGTAGCCGGTGTCGTTCAGATATTCCCAGGCGTGGCCCCATACCGCGAAACGGTCGGCAATATAAGGCTTAAACTGCAAAATAAGAAACGCGCCGAGACAGGCGGCAGCCACGATGAAAATAATGGTCCGCACGTCGCCGGAACGGATAAAGGCGATGATTAAAAACGTCAGGAAAAAAATGCAGGCGGTGCCGAAATCGCTCATTAGGAATAAAGCGCCGACGCAGACGGCGGAAAAGCCGATAAACTCCGTCAGGTTCTTGGTGGTCTGCAGACGGGCCAGAGTGGAGGTGCCCACCAGGATCAAGGCGATTTTAACGAATTCAGAGGGCTGAATGGAGATGGGCCCGATGATGATCCAGTTTTTTGAGCCGTTGACCGCGGTGCCGATGATCAGGTTGATTCCCAGTACGGCGACAGCGGCGGCAGCGATCCATAAGCGCCATTTGGTGACCCGGTCTGGCTCCTGGAGAAACCAGATCATAAAGCTGAACAGGACCATTCCCATAGCCATGGTAGCGATCTGCATATAGGTGCTTCCAAGGTCATAGCCGCCGATCAGGATAATCCCTACGCCGCTCAGCAGGAATGCCAGAGTTTCCAGCTCAAAGCTGGCGCGGTGAAACGCCAGCCGGGAAACCAGGAAAAACACCCACGCCGTGCCGGTCATCAGGGCATAGGGAAGAAAGGGAGCGGGGGAAAAGCCTTCCCCGGCAAAACAGAGCTGTAACGCCAAAATAAAATGAAGCAGGGAGGTCAAAAACAGCAAAGTAACCGGAGAAGCGCTGGTTTTCTGCTCTCTGCCGTCAAAGAACCAGGAGGCCCGGGCTTTTCTGGCCCGGTCCGCCTTCTGCATGACTAAAACAGTGGAGCCTACGGCGACGGTGTCTCCGATGTAAACCGGCGTGGGCTTGTCGATTTTCGTGCCGTTGACCATAACGCCGGATTTGGAATTGGTGTCGGCAATGAGCCAGGCGTCCTCCCGCCGGTAAAGCACCGCGTGATCCCGGGAAACAGTGTTGTCTCCCAAACGGATGTCGCAGGTCTTTCCCCGGCCGATGGAGTTTTCCCAATAGATCACCGGGATCAGATCCCGGGTGGCCAAATTTCCCAGGGTGATTAAGGGCTGTTCCTGGCGGCGGTGGTTCCGCAGGGAGGAAAAGCATTGGTAAATAATCAGAAGGGCAAAAAATGGGGTGATAATCCGAAGAATATATAAAAACAGCTGTAGAAGGGTATTTGCAAAATCATTCATACAGGTTCCTCCTTCCTGGTGGCAAGCTGCGGGCGGAGCCTTTTTTCCAGATTATGTTGACTAATCTTACCTTGAAATGATAGTACCGATGGGCAAAAAAGTCAAGGGAACAGAAAAAACAACAAAAAGAAAATCCACGTCCTGTACGCCGCAGGCAGTTTTTTAGCTTGAAAGAAGGTGGCGGGTCTGATACAATAAAAAATAATCCTGTTCTTTTTTGCTTCCTGAGTTTGCCGTAGGATTGGCGGCTGACTGCTTTTTGAGCGCTGAGAAGTTGATTTGCCCCGGAAAACCGTAGGGCGCTGTAAAAAATAGCTTTCAGGATTTTGAACTTGGCGGTTAAAAAATGGTCTGGCAAGCTGGAATGGCAACGAATCATTTCGGGGCACGGGAGATTTCCTTTAGCTAAAATGGATGCGCTATCGATATCAAATAAATCAAATAAAATCTCTATATTCGTTGACAGAAATGAGGTGGAAAGGACCTTCAGGCCGGAATGCCGGCAAAGCTGTAAAACATCAGGATTAAGAAAATATTTCAGCTGAAATAGAAGACAATATTTTTAGGATAGAAAGTTAGTATAGAAAGATAGAAAAAGACAAGATAGGAGCGATCAGTATGTGCGGACTATGCGGATTCACCGGTGAGATCGTCGACCGTGACGCTGTTTTGGAAAACATGACGGAGGTCATTACCCACAGGGGACCGGACAGCAAGGGGTTTTATACCGACGACAAGATTTCCATGGGCTTTCGCAGGCTGAGCATTATCGACCTGGATAACGGAAGCCAGCCGATTTATAATGAGGACAAGACCCTGGTGCTTATGTTCAACGGGGAAATCTATAATTATAAGCAGCTTCGTAAGGAGCTTCAGGGAAAGGGGCATGTCTTCGCCACGGATACGGACTCCGAGGTGCTGGTTCACGGCTTCGAGGAATGGCGGGAGGACCTGCTGAACCGTCTGCGGGGAATGTTCGGCTTTGCCATCTGGAACCGGACCGACGAGTCCCTGTTTATCGCCAGAGACTTTTTCGGCATTAAGCCTATGCACTATACTCAGGTAGGAGGGCATTTCCTGTATGCCTCCGAGATCAAAAGCATTTTAAAATTCCCGGGCTTTGAAAAGAAATTCAACTACCGCACCCTGGATAACTATCTTTCTTTCCAGTATGCCGTTCCGCCTGAGACCTTCTTTGAGGGGGTTTACTGCCTACTGCCCGGCCACTACCTGTGGTACCGTGACGGCAAGGTGGAGACCACCCGGTATTGGGAAGCACGGTTCAACCCAGATGAAAGCCTGACGGAAGAACAGGCGGTGGATGAAATTGAAAAGGTATTTGAGGAAAGCGTCAATGCCCATAAGATCAGCGATGTGGAGGTGGGCTGCTTTCTCTCCAGCGGCGTGGACTCCAGCTATGTTTCCACCTACTTCGCAGATCAGAAAACCTTTACGGTGGGCTTCGATTTCGGAGAGAAATACAACGAAATCAGCTGGGCGGAACGGCTGAGCAAAAAGATCGGCGTGGAGCACCACACTCATCTGATTTCCTCCGAGGAATTCTGGGGCAATGTGGAGCATGTTCAATACCATATGGATCAGCCTTTGGCAGACCCATCCTGCATCGCTCTGTATTTTGTTTCCAAGCTGGCCAGCGAATACGTCAAGGTCGTGCTTTCCGGCGAGGGCGCCGACGAGCTGTTCGGCGGCTATACGATTTATAACGAGCCCCACGTGTTTAAAGCCTATCAAAAAATTCTGCCCTCCAAATTCCGCCTGTGGCTGGCGAAGGAAGTGAAAAAGCTGCCCCATTTCAAGGGCCAGAGCTTTATCATCCGCGGCTCGAGAGAGACGGAGGAAAAATTTATCGGCAACGCCTTTATGTATGACGACGAGGACAAGCGCCGCATTTTAAAGGACCCCTCTATCGTGACCAGGCCCCAGAGCCTGTGCAAAAAGTTTTACGACCGGGTGCGGGGCTACGATCAGGAAACCAAAATGCAGTACCTGGATATCAACCTGTGGATGGTAGGAGATATCCTTCTGAAGGCAGACCGCATGAGTATGGCCAATTCCCTGGAGCTGCGGGTGCCTTTCCTGGATAAGGAGGTATTCAAGGTGGCGTCCAAGCTGCCCACGAGGCTGCGGGTGAATAAAAAGAATACCAAATACGCTATGCGGCAGGCTGCCAACCGGCATCTGCCTCAGGAAACCGCCCAGAAGGAAAAGCTTGGCTTCCCGGTTCCCACCAGAGTGTGGCTGAGGGATGAAAAGTATTATAATATTGTCAAGGAAAAATTCCATTCGGAAACCGCCAAAAAATTCTTCAACACCGACGTGATCACTCAGTTTTTAGACGACCATTACCATAATAAGGATGATAATTCCCGTAAGGTGTGGACGATTTATATCTTTTTGGTGTGGTACGATATTTATTTTGGAGATCCTAACGACGTGACGCCGCGGTAAGTCTCCTGGAAAATAAACTTTGATTGGAAGGGATTCTATGAAGCTGCAGGATAAGGACAAAAGATATGTCGCGGCCCTTTTAGCTGTTTTATTGCTGGGAGGTGTGTTTTATTTTGGCGGCGCCATGTGGGGTCTGCCTGCTCGACTGCACCCAGATGAATGGTCTATTGTAACGCCTGCGATACAAATGATTAAAGACCATACATTTGAACCTTCCGTATTCTTTCGGCCGGATCATTTGCTGATCATGATCAATATGCTGATCTACAAGGCTCTGACCTATGTGGTTGGAATGTCGATTGAAGCGATCGAGGCAGGACACCTTCACTGGCTTTATTTTATTTCGCGCGTAATCACCGGCTGCTTTGGACTGGGCTGCGCTGCGCTTTCTTATTTGGTTTGTTCCCGAATTCATAAGGCGGCAGGACTGACGGCTGCGTTTTTATTCGCATGCTATCCACTGATGGTATTGAACGGCCATTATGTTACGCCGGATGTACCTATCGTGTTTTTTATGCTTTTGTTCATTTTATTTGCTATGAAATATATGGAACAGCCAGATTATAAGCGTCTGATTATTTTGTGCTTGATTACGGCATTGTTTATTACGATCAAATATACAGGGGCTATTTTGTGTGTTTTTATCGCGATCGTGGTAATCTATACCAGTGTTCGGGATAAAGATTATTGGAGAATTTTAAAGCAAGGCGCTTTGGCGGTTTTTCTGTGCTTGTTCTTTATTTTTTTGATTTCCCCTGTTTTGTTTACGAATTTTCCTGCTGTACGAGAGGCGTTCCTTCGAGAAGCCCGCACTACGCATTTGGGTGCGGACGGTCTGGGTGTTTTTGGAAACCTGCTGTTTTACTGCAGAACCTTTGTGGACTACGGCGGAATATTATTAATTCCCTTTATGGTAATAGGAATTTATTATCTGGCAGGGAAAAGCAGGAAAACGGTAAAGGGTCAGTATTTGCCAATTTTCTTCAGCTTCATTTATTGGATCATATTAAGCTGTGTAGCGCTGCACTGGGATCGATGGGCACTGCCCATGTATGTGTCTCCCCTGCTGTTGTCAGCCTTGGGCATTTGGTATAGCCTGGTTTGGGTTCGTCAGGGAAAAATGAAGAAGTGGCGGAGAAAGGCTTCCGGTATCATAGCGTGCATTGCGGTCGGCTTGGTGGCGCTCAATCTTTTGACCGGTTCAACAGTATCACTTTTAAAGCATATGGCAACAGATACCCGGGTTACCTCAAAAAATTATTGTGATGAAAATGACATAACAGAAGAAAATGCGGTTTTTGAGGGCTATACTCCTTTGATGCAGGGAGGCATGAAAAATATTTTTGACGAATTTGATGAGACTGCCGGCTACAAACCAAAAGACCCGGCGAAGAAATACATTGTGTTAAGCAGTGATGCTTATGGAAGATATTTTGCGGAACCTGAAAAGTATGAGAAGCAAATTGCCTGCTACCAGGCGATTTTTGATCACTATGAGTTACAGGCAAAGTTTGATTCAGTAAAAAGTAAGACCTCCTGTATTGATGTGGTTAATATCTTTTATAACATTCAATATTTTGTTGAATTGGGAAAAAATCCAGCAACAGGTCCTGATATTTTGATTTATCGTGTCCAGTAGCTTTAGGGCGCGAAGAAGTCAGAGCCGTATGATTATCTGCTCCTTGTTTTCTAAAGCTAACAAAAGCACCTTCTGGAGAAGCTTTGCTTCTCCAGAAGGTGCTTTTTGCCGTTTTAAGGCTTCAAGCCCCCGTGGTTTGGCCAGGAGTAAAGGGAAAAAGCCCTGACAAAAAAGTAAAAAATAACCTTGATTTTTCCAAAGAGAAAGAGGTAAGCTTCCTTCTTCTAGGGCTTACTCAAGCCCGCGGCTTTGACAGGGGGCTTGACTCAATTGTTTTACTGCTTTGAGCTTAAAAAATCGTCAACCTGTTCGTAGGAATTAAACAGCAGCGTTTCCTGGAAAATATAGGAGAAAGCGTAGGAGCATTCCTCTAAACTATACTGGGAGAGATCCAGTCCCTTTAAATAACGGATGATTTCCTCATAGTCGCAGGCGCGGTTTAAGTCGGAGATGAAGCAATGCTCCTCTTTCGCTAATTTTTCCAATAGCCTTCCGGACATATCAGTTCCCCCCCTGCCGAATCTGTAGCGTCATTTTATCATATATCATAATAATAGCATAACGGCAAGGGAATGTAAACTTTTAGTCGTCATATTTCTCTAATAAGTACCCTTTAAGTGTATCGGTTTCGTTTACACTTATGTTGTAAAATAGGAAAAATTTGCATTAAAGGGGAATTCCTGTATGGTATTTGATTTCGGATATCGGTTAAAAAATCTCAGGCAGCAGCACCATTTAACCCAAACTCAAGTAGCCAACCGTCTGAATCTTTCAAAAACCAGTATCAGCGGCTATGAGAACAACGTAAAAACGCCATCGCAGGATGTCTTAATTAAGCTGGCGGGGCTTTACCGGGTTTCCACCGATTATCTTCTGGGACTTGACGACGAGGAAATGATTTCTGTGGAGGGCTTAACCCGCCAGCAGAGAAGGCTGGTGGAGGAATTGGTGAGAATGCTCCAGGAAAAAACCTAGATCATGGAAGGCCGAAAAATCTGAGATCCGTGCTGAGGTCAGCGCAAAGCGGAGGGCGGGGACGGTGAAAAAGCGGGTGACTGATACAGCCGGAGCGGCTGCTGATCGTCGCCCATAGCCATGGTGACAAAGCGCCAGCCGTATTTTTCATAGAAGCCAGTATGGCCTGTGACCAGATATAAAACAGGGATTCCCAGCTTTCCCAGATCCTTTCTTATGAAGTCGAGAAGCATTCCTGCGACCCCCTGGCAGCGGCAGGGAGCCTCTACAAACAAAGCGCATAAATTAGGGGAAAGATCCTTCCGGTTGTGAAAATCGTTTTCAATGACCCCGGCGCCGGCGAGGATTTCCCCTTGCCCGCCGAGGGTTACATACCACTGGGGAACCGCTGCGCTTTTTTGGAGCATGCCCTCCATGCTCCGGCGGTACTCAGCCTCCGGAATTCCCCATTTGCCGCTGAACCATGCTGCCGCGGGGCCGCACAGCCCAGGCCGGTTCCGCAGCGGTACTATTTTTATCCGATGATTCGGCTTCTCTTGTTCCATCAACAAAAAACCTCTTTTTTGTCCTGCTGATTTTCCTCTAATACCTTTCGGCAAAGGCTTTCCAGATCGGAATAGGCTTTTAGAGAACCAGCCTCCCGCCGAAAGCCTGCCGCGCCCTTCAGCCCCTTCAAATACCAGCCGGCGTGCTTCCGGGCCTCCCGCATGCCGTGCTCTTCTCCTTTATAATCGCATAAAAGCCTGATGTGCCTCAGCATACCGTACATTTTTTCCGCCGGCCCCGGAGCGGGCAGCTGAACCTGGGAACCGAGCCAGGCGTTGACCTGCTGGAAAATCCAAGGGTTTCCTAAGGCGCCCCGGCCAATCATCACCAGATCGCAGCCGGTCTGCTCCAGCATGGCGGCAGCGTCCTCGGCGGTGAAAACGTCTCCGTTTCCGATCACGGGAATTGACACCGCCTCCTTTACCTGCCGGATGCTTTCCCAGTCCGCGGAGGGAGCGTACATCTGCTCGCGGGTCCTGCCGTGAACGGCGATAGCGTCGGCTCCCGCGTTTTCACAGATCTTCGCCACTTCCACGGCGTTGACTGTGCGGGTGTCCCAGCCCTTCCGAATCTTCACCGTTACCGGTACGGGTACGGCTTTTTTTACCGCTTCCACAATCCGGCCGCACAGCGCCGGTTTTTTCATCAGGGCGCTGCCGCAGCCGTTGGATGTGATCTTCGGTGCGGGACAGCCCATATTCAGATCGATGATTTCAGGCTGGTACTCCAAAGCAAGGACGGCGGCCTCCGCCATGGTCTGGGGGTCGTCGCCGAACAGCTGGATAGCCGCCGGCCGTTCCTGAGAGGAAAGCTCCATCAGTTCTCTGGACTTTTTGTCGCCATAGGTCAGCGCCTTGGCGCTGACCATCTCGCTGATCACGTAAGCGGCGCCGAAGGACGCGCAGATTTCCCGAAAGGCCCTGTCCGCTGTTCCCGCCATTGGGGCCAGCACGGCGGGGCCTTTTATTGTCACGCTTCCGATTTGTACCATAAGAAAACTCCTTTCAAGGCCGGAACGGCTTAAGCCGCCCGGTGCTGAAGACAGCCCTGTCCGCCGGCGGAGCGAAAGGGGAAAGCCCAGAAAGGGCTCCGGGCTTTAGCTTCTGGCGCTTAGACAGCGAGGCGGAGCGTTTGCCGCTTGCCTGGATTTGGCGGAAGGCGTCCCTTGAACCATTCGCAGCCCTGAAGCCCGCTGCCGGCGTTTTCCCCTTGCGCTGGGGAAGGACCGCTTTCAAGAGGGCAATGCTTCATTTTTACCAGATGCGAATTTTATAAATACGATGAAATAGACATGAGCGCCCTGACAAGGCCGCCTTATTAGTATAGCATATCCAAGGCTTTTTTTCAGCCTGTTTGCCGGAAAATCAGTGAAATCCGCTGGTTCCTTTAAATTCTGAAAAATTCACATTTATGCCTTTATGTTCCAGGGGATTTGGTGATATAATATACTAGGCGTTTTCTGGACGCTGAGAAATCACTCCCTTGGAGGAAGCTATGAAATTATTGATTCTGGATGGCAACAGCATTTTGAACCGGGCGTTTTACGGCATCAAGGTGCTGACCACCAAAGAAGGATTATATACCAACGGTATTTACGGTTTTTTGACCATGCTGCAAAGACTGCGGGATGAGGTGGACCCCAACGCGGTGGCTGTGGCCTTTGACCGGAAGGAGCCAACCTTCCGCCATAAAGCCTATGACGGCTACAAGGCCAACCGCCGCGGAATGCCCCCTGAGCTTGCCCAGCAGCTGCCCATCCTGAAAGAGCTGCTGACGGCTTTAGGCTACCGGCTGGTGGAATGTCCAGGCTTTGAGGCGGACGATATTTTGGGAACCCTGGCCGCCCAGGCGGAAAGAACAGGGAATGACTGCGTTATCGCCACCGGAGACAGGGACAGCCTTCAGCTGGTGTCCCCCGCTGTAACGGTGCGGCTGGCGGCTACCAAAATGGGCCGGCCTGAGGCCACCCTGTACGACGAGGCCAAAATCATGGAGGTCTACGGCGTGACCCCGAAGGAGCTTATTGAGATCAAGGCGATCCAGGGGGATTCCTCCGACTGTATCCCCGGGGTAAAGGGGATCGGGCAGAAGGGCGCGGCGGAGCTGATCCAAAGGTACCACAGCGTCCAGTATCTGTACGACCATATCGACGAACTGGAGATCAAAGAGGGCCTGAGAACCAAGCTGAAAGCAGGGGAGGAAAGCGCCCGGCTCAGCCGGATGCTGGGAACCATCCGCACCGATGCCCCGGTGGATCTCAATTTGGAGGATTACCGGCTGGGGGAGGGCGACCGGAAGGAAGCTCTGCGGCTGATGGCCAAGCTGGAGTTTTTCTCTCTGATCGATAAAATGGGCCTGCGCCGGGAGGGTGACGAGCCTGTGGAGGAGGCCCGGGCCGGCGGGGAACTGACGGTAATGGAAGAATCGCCGGAGGCCTTTTTAAAAGCCGCCGAAGAAGAGCCGGAGGTCTGCCTCGCCCTTGCCTATGGCGAAGAAGGTGAGATTACTCAATGCGCCTTTTTGAAAAGCGATACCGTCCATCTGGTGACGGAGGGCGCGGAGAAAGCGGTTATGGGGCTTTGCAGCCTGGAAGGTATGAGCTTGTGCGTACACAATTCCAAGCCGCTGTTCGCATGGCTGGATCGGATGGGCGGGAAGGCCCGGGTCAGCTATGACGCTATGCTGGCGGCCTATCTGCTGAATCCCAACGCCTCTGACTATTCCTTGAAGCGGCTTCAAGAGGAGGCGGGAACCGCCGCCCCGAAGCTGGAAAACGAAACCGCCTGGCAGGCGGCGGTGCTGCCACGGGTAAAAAATTGGCAGGCGGCCAGCCTGCTGGCCAACGGCCAGCAGAAGCTGCTGGAGGAGATGGAGATTCCTCTGGCTCAGGTGCTGGCCCGCATGGAGAATATCGGCTTTTTGGTGGATGGCGAAAGCATCCGGGTGTACGGAGAGCGTTTGGAAACGGAAATCGAGGCCTTGCAAAAGCAGATTTATGAGGAAGTTGGCTACGAGTTCAATATCAATTCTCCCAAGCAGCTTGGGGATGCCCTGTTCGTCAAGCTGGGGCTGCCCTCGGGGAAAAAGACAAAAACCGGCTATTCCACCAACGCGGAAATCCTGGAAAAGCTTCGCTACGACCATCCTGCGGTAGAGCTGGTGCTCCATTACCGCACATTGACCAAGCTGAAATCCACCTACTGCGAGGGGATGCTCAAGGTCATCGGCCCGGATGGAAGGATTCATTCGAATTTTAACCAAACGGAGACGAGAACCGGCCGCATCAGCTCCACCGAGCCCAATTTGCAGAATATCCCTGTCCGCACCGAGCTGGGCCGGGAGCTGCGGAAATTTTTCCTGGCCAAGGAGGGCTGGGTACTGGTGGACGCGGATTACTCCCAGATCGAGCTGCGGGTGCTGGCCCATATCGCCCATGACGAGAATATGATCAAGGCCTTTCAGGACAAGGAGGATATCCACACCATCACCGCCTCCCAGGTATTCGGAATGCCCCCGGAGATGGTGACGCCCCTGATGAGAAGCCGGGCCAAGGCGGTGAACTTCGGCATTGTTTACGGCATCGGCGCGTTTTCTCTGTCCAAGGATATCAACGTTTCCAGGAAAGAGGCTCAGCGGTATATCGACGATTACCTTACCCTGTATTCCGGTGTGGACCGGTATATGAAGGAAGTGGTGGAAAAGGCTAAGGAGGACGGCTATGTGGAAACCCTGTTCCACCGCCGCCGCTACCTGCCGGAGCTGACTGCCTCCAATTTCAATCTGCGGGCCTTCGGAGAGCGGGTAGCCCGAAATATGCCCATCCAGGGCACCGCCGCGGATATTATCAAAATCGCTATGGTCCGGGTGGACCGGCGGCTGAAGCGGGAAAATATGAGAGCCCGGCTGATTTTGCAGGTTCACGACGAGCTGATCGTGGAGGCACCGGAGGATGAGGCGGAGCAGGCAGCCCGGATTCTCACCGAGGAGATGGAGGGGGCGGTCTCCCTGACCGTGCCTATGGTAGCGGAGGCCAGCGTTGGAAAAACCTGGTATGACGCCAAGGGCTGATAAAATAACGGCGGGCGGAAGGCCCGCTGAATACATAGAGGGATCACTATTATCATGAAGATCGTATTTGTCTGTACGGCCAACATTTGCCGAAGCCCGATGGCGGAGGGGATGTTCCGGAAAATGATTGAGGAAAACGGGCTGGAGGAGTCCGTGTTTTGCTTAAGCTTCGGACTGGCCGCCAAAGAAGGAAAGCGGCCTCCGGAAAACGCGGTGGCTGTCTGCCGGGAAATCGGCGTGGATATCAGCGGCCATAAGGCGAGAAACCTGTCCAGCCTGAAGGATCTGGATATTTTCGACGCCTTCGTGGTCATGACGGAGACTCAAGCCTATGTGCTGAAGCAGGCCGGCGTGCCGGAGGATAAGCTTTATTTATTAGGAGAGGAAGAAATCAAAGACCCTTACGGAACGGATCTGGATGAATTCCGGCAGTGCCGGGATCAGATTTGGCGGCAGCTTCAGGTGCTGTTCCAAAGGCTTTGCAGGTTTATCCGGAAATGAGTGTTAAAATCATCATTGAGCCCCTGGCGGAGAGGCACCTGGCCCAGGCGGCTCAGCTGGAAAGGGAATGCTTTTCCGATCCGTGGTCTCTGGAAGGGCTGCGGGCGGAGCTAACCAATCCCAACGCCCGGTTCCTGGCGGCGGTGTCTGGAGAAGCCATGGCGGGCTATCTGGGCCTTCACGCTGTCTGCGGTGAGGGCTACATCGCCAATCTTGCGGTGGCCCCGGCCTTTCGCCGGCAAGGGGTAGCCCGGGCTTTGCTGAGGGCCGGGGCGGAAATCGCGGAGAAGGAGAAGCTGGAGTTTCTCTCCTTAGAGGTGCGGACAAGCAACCTGCCGGCCAGAAGGCTTTACGAGTCGGAGGGGTACGTTCATATCGGCGCGCGTCCCGGCTTTTATACGAACCCCAGGGAGGACGGGGAGATCTATACCAAACGGTTTGGAGGATCGTTATGAGAATATTGGCTATTGAAAGCTCCTGCGACGAGACCGCTGCCGCGGTGGTGGAGGACGGAAGAAATGTCCTTTCCAGCGTGGTGGCCTCCCAGGTGGAGGAGCATAAGCTGTACGGCGGCGTGGTGCCGGAGATCGCTTCCCGCAGGCACGCCGAAGCGATTGTGGGAGTGGTTCAGGAGGCCCTGGATCAAGCGCGCCTTACGCTAGGGGAGGTGGATGCCGTGGCGGTGACCCATGCCCCAGGGCTGATCGGCGCCCTGCTGGTGGGGGTGAATTTCGCCAAGGGGCTGTCTATGGCGGCAGGCCTGCCCTTGATTCCGGTACACCATTTGCGTTCCCACATCGCCGCTAATTATCTGGCGCATCCGGAATTAAAGCCACCCTTTCTTTGTCTGGTGGTGTCCGGTGGCCACAGCCACATTGTAGAGGTGGCAGATTACACTAAAATGCGGATTATTGGCAGAACCCGGGACGATGCTGCGGGAGAGGCCTTTGACAAGGCGGCCCGGGCTATGGGGATGCCCTATCCCGGCGGGATTCATTTGGACCGGATCGCGGAGGAGGGCGGAGACAGCGCCTTCGCGTTCCCCAGGCCCAGAGTGGACGGGGCGGAATACGACTTCAGCTTTTCTGGCCTGAAAACCGCGGTGATTAACCAGATTCACAACGCGTCCCAAAAGGGCGTGGAACTGCCGGTGGCCGATCTGGCGGCCTCCTTCCGAAAAGCTGTTGTGGACTGTCTGGTGCAGAATTTTCAAAAAGCGGCTGAGGATTTTCACTGCACGACCCTGGTGACCGCAGGAGGGGTTTCCGCCAATTCCTTGCTGCGGAGCCGTCTGGAGGCTCTGTGCGGGGAGAGGGGCTGGAAGCTTTATATGCCGCCCAAGGAGCTGTGCGGAGACAACGCCGCCATGGTGGGAGCCCAGGGCTTTTACGAGTGGAAAGCGGGAAACCGAGCAGGATTAAATTTAAACGCCTGCGCTACAATGTCCATTGAGGGTTGATTTTTCTTTTAACGAGGCGATTTTTGCAGGAATTTTTGTAAGAGGCTTCAAAAAACGCACTGGATTTTGACAAGAAATTCACAGATTAGTCATTGATAAATTTCTGGTAATCGTGTATAATAGTACCAAATTATGTGGAACCATAAGTGTAAGAACATTCCACGTGCCCATTGGGGCGGAAAGGGGAAACAATTATGACAACAAACAAGTCTGTTCTTGCTTGGATTGACGAGATGAAAGAGCTCGTGCAGCCCGACAAGCTGGTATGGATTGACGGTTCCGAGGAGCAGCTGGAGGCCCTGCGTGCCGAAGCTTGTTCCACTGGCGAAATGCATAAGCTGAATCAGGAGAAGCTGCCTGGCTGCTATCTGCACCGCACCGCTGTTAACGACGTGGCCCGTGTAGAGGACCGCACCATGATCTGCTCCAAAAAGGAAGAGGATGCGGGCCCCACCAACCACTGGATGGATCCTGAAAAGGCTTATAAAATGCTGTATGACATTGCCCGCGGCAGCTACAAGGGCCGCACTATGTATGTCATTCCTTATTCCATGGGTCCGGTAGGTTCTCCTCTGGCCAAAATCGGCGTGGAGCTCACCGATTCTATTTACGTTGTGCTGAACATGGCCATCATGACCAGAGTGGGACAAAAGGTTTGGGATACCCTGGGCGACAGCACCGATTGGGTTAAGGGCCTCCACTGCAAATGCGACATTGACGCTGAGAAGAGATATATCATGCACTTCCCGGAGGACAACACTATTATCTCTGTAAACTCCGGCTACGGCGGAAACGTTCTGCTGGGCAAAAAGTGCTTCGCTCTCCGTATCGCCTCTTACCTGGGCAAAAACGAGGGCTGGATGGCCGAGCATATGCTGATCCTGGGCATCGAGAATCCCAAGGGCGAGAAGAAGTATGTGGCCGCCGCCTTCCCGTCTGCCTGCGGCAAGACCAACCTGGCCATGCTGATTCCGCCGGAGGGCTATAAGAAGAAGGGCTACAAGGTTTGGACCGTTGGCGATGATATCGCTTGGATGCGCAAGGGCCCCGACGGCCGCCTGTGGGCCATCAACCCGGAGAACGGCTTCTTCGGCGTTGCCCCCGGCACTAACATGAAGTCCAATCCCAACGCTTTGATTTCCACCCAGAAGGGCACCATCTTTACCAACGTGGTGCAGAATCTGGATGACAATACCGTTTGGTGGGAGGGCCTGGATAAGAATCCGCCTGAGCACGCTCTCAACTGGAAGGGCGAGCCCTGGAACGGCAAGACCTCTGAGGAAAAGGGCGCCCATCCCAACAGCCGTTTCACCGCTCCCGCGAAGAACTGCCCCTGTATCAGCGATGAGTTCGATTCCACCAGCGGCGTTCCGATTTCCGCCATCATCTTTGGCGGCCGCCGCGCTCAGACCACTCCTCTGGTATATCAGTCCCGTGACTGGGCCAACGGCGTGTTCGTAGGCTCTATTATGGCCTCTGAGACCACCGCCGCCGCTGCCGGCGCCGTAGGCGTTGTCCGCCGTGACCCGATGGCTATGCTGCCCTTCTGCGGCTACCATATGGGCGACTATTTCAAGCACTGGTTTGAAATGGGCGACGTGCTGGGCGATAAGGCTCCTAAGATCTTCAATGTAAACTGGTTCCGTCTCGACGATGAAGGCCACTTCATTTGGCCCGGCTTCGGCGACAACTTCCGTGTGCTGGAGTGGATCATCAAGAGATGCGAGGGCGAAGTGGACGCGCAGGAAACCGCCATTGGTTACGTTCCTTATGCCGAGGATATCAACCTGGAGGGCCTGGACTTCAGCCTCGAAACCCTGAAGAGCATTCTTTATGTGGATAATGAGCAGTGGAAGAAGGAAGCCGAGGGCATCACCGAGTTCTACAAGAAGTTCGGCGATAAGCTGCCGGCTCAGCTGGCAGCCCAGTTGGATTCCCTGAAAGCCAGACTGGACAAATAAGCTGTCCCTTTTCATTCAAGAAATGTAGGAAAGCGCGGATCATAGCGATCCGCGCTTTTTATTATTCTTAAACCTGTAGGATACAGCGCGAAGCGGTGTATCCTAAAAAACTGACCGCTGGCGGGTGGATTAGAAGCTTAAGCGAAAGCAGCACCTTTCCAGTACTATGGCGATGGCCCCAGGGATCACCGCCGCTTATGGGTAGGTTTTGTCCCGGCGATTCCTTTTCCCGGGGGTTGCCTGCCTTTTTATTATTGTTAAAGTTCTTCTAAAATAAAAAGAAACAGCAGAAAAACGTCTGTCTAGCGCTTCTGCTGTAAATTCAATTACAATATTAATTTCTGTCTTGGGCGTATAGAAGAATGGGTGCTACCGCAGGAGAAAAGGCAAAAGGGCAATGAAAGCCCCCGCCGCCATAAAACAAATACCGCCGAATTTGGTGCTGATGCGGTAAAGGCCGGAGGGCTCGTCGGCGCGGTAGGATTTCCACTGTTCGGTAAGGCGCCAGAAGGCCTCCGGCCTGCAAAAAAGAAAAACGCCAAGGGCCAGTATCAAAACGCCTGCGATAACGGCCCAGACAGCCTGAGGCTCCATAGAGCTTTCCCCCTAAAATAAGTTTCAAGATACTGCGCAAGGAAAAATAAAAACTACCGCTGAAAAGCCTTTTAAAGGCATAGCGCATAAATTCGCGCTTTAGATGGTTTTCATAAGAAAAGAGCAAGGAAAAGAGATGAAGAGTAAATACTTCACACAGCAGGCCTCAAAAGGAATTATAATTTCAAAGGCAGACCGGCTTTGTCGGTAAAGCTGCCGCATGCGGTCATGATAAGATCGATCAGCCAGCCGATGCCGCAAAGGCCGCCGGTAAAAAGATAGAGGAGTCCCGTGCCGACTTTTCCCACATAAAAACGGTGGATTCCGAGAATACCGAAGAAAAAGCAGAGAACAAAGGCCACCCAGCGATGGCTGGGGGAAACCGGAGAAACTGGCATGGGAGAAATTGGGGAAGGACAAGGAGTATAGGAAGAATAGGGCTGTTGGTAAAAGCCGTTGACAGGCAGGGCGGCGGCGCAGCTACCGCAATGATGATTTCCATGGGGGTTCTCCCAGCCGCAGTGAGGGCATCTCATAACATTCTCTCCTTTCTGATTTTATCAGTATAATGAAAAGAAAATAGTTTGTCAAGGATCCGTCTTTTTATGACAGTTAATACTGTGAAAATTTTCAAAAATCTGTGCATTTTGCAGAATTAGGAAGAATTTCACAAATATAGTTGATTTTATGACATAAAAATTTTACAATGTATTCATAATTAATTTGAGGAGGATTTAAATGGCACAGAATTCAAAGGCCGTGCATCCAAAGGGCGACTTTTTTGACCTAAAGGGTACAGGCTCCAATGTGAAAACTGAAATCGTCGCAGGTCTTACCACATTCTTCACTATGGCGTACATCATCTTCGTAAATCCGGGAATCTTGGCGGCAGCCGGCATTCCTGAGAGCGCTGTTTTGATCGCCACCTGCATCTCCGCTGCAATCGGTACGTTCTTAATGAGCTTCCTGGCCAACTATCCTTTCGCTTTGGCCTCCGGTATGGGCTTGAACGCTTTCTTCGCTTATACCATCTGCGGTTCGATGGGCTTTTCCTGGCAGGCTGGTCTGGCTGCCGTGTTCCTGTCCGGTATCATCTTTATCCTGATTACTGTTACCGGTTTGCGTACCGCCATCGTAAACGCCATCCCCATGTCCTTGAAAAAGGCAATCAGCGGCGGTATCGGCCTCTTTATCGCTTTTATCGGCTTTAAAAACGCCGGAATCGTAGTTTCCAGCGAGTCTACCTCTATCGCTCTGGGAACTTTCAACAATCCTACCGTGATCCTGTCTGTGATCGGCCTGATTATTACCATAGCGCTGGTGGTATGGAAGGTCAAGGGCAGCTTGCTGATCGGTATCGCCGTAACCTCCATTATCGGCGCTATTATGCAGTATGCGCTGGGCTTCAACGTTGGTATGCCCGAGCAGGTTGTATTCTCCTTTAACTTTGATTTCTCCGCTACAGGCGCTTTTGCCAGCGGCTTCGGTGAGCTGTTCAGCACCGGCAAGGGAATTGGGGTGTTGATTTTCTCTATCATTTCTGTGCTGCTGTCCCTGACCATGGTGGATATGTTCGACACTATCGGTACTTTGGTGGGTGCTGCCAGTAAGGGCGGCTTCCTGGATAAGGACGGTAACCTTCCAAGAGCCAACCGCGCTCTGCTGGCTGATGCTATCGCTACCTCTGCGGGCGCTGTTTTGGGGACCTCTACCGTTACCACCTATGTGGAATCCAGCTCTGGTATCGCGGAAGGCGGCAAGACTGGCCTGACCAGCTTGACCACCGGTATCTGCTTCCTCCTTGCTATTGTGGCAATGCCGCTTTTGGGCTTCGTGCCTACCGGCGCTACCGCTCCGATCCTGATCATCGTAGGTGTTATGATGTGTGGTTCCCTGAAGGAAATCGACTGGGCTGACATCGAGGTCGCAATTCCCGCTTTCTTCACCCTGGTGATGATGCCCTTCGGCTACAGCATTGCTGACGGTATCGCTTTCGGCTGTATCTCTTACACTGTGATCAAAATCGTCCGCGGACAGGCCGCCAAAGTGCATCCGGTAATGTATGTTATCAGCATTTTGTTCCTGCTGCGCTATATCATCCAAGTGATCCCAATGCCTCAATAAGAGGAGGGATTCAATCAAAGCACAAAAAAGCTCCTGCGAAAAGCAGGAGCTTTTTTATTGTTTCTTTTAGCAGGAGGATCTCCCGGTAAAGCTAAAGAAAAATAAAAA